>Ga0302325_10004347_pt1 | contig 32786 bp, 34 predicted proteins | sample Palsa_T0_2_FD_201948 | JGI IMG/M metagenome (GOLD analysis project Ga0302325, IMG submission 201948) | Peat permafrost microbial communities from Stordalen Mire near Abisko, Sweden - Palsa_T0_2 | ecosystem: Environmental > Terrestrial > Soil > Palsa > Peat permafrost | place: Sweden: Abisko... | reverse complement strand
ATGATGAATCCCGGCCGACACGGCCGGCTGATGCCCGAAATTCCGCGAGAGCGTGACGACCTTGAATCGCCGATCCTCCCGGCAAATCTCACCCATGATCCGCGGTGAATCATCCCGGCTTCCATCATCCACCAGGATTGCTTCCCAATCCTGTTGCACCCCCTCCATCGCCGCCGTCAGCCGCCGCCGAAGCTCGGGCAAATTCTCCTGTTCGTTGAAGATGGGGATTACGATTGAGATCATTCGGAGGTGATATTACCGCCGCGGGCGGGTTTGGCGAAAACGCCCGGTTTTTGCAATTGTCGCCGCAGCCGTTCAAAATCCAGTCATAATGCCCAACATGCAATCCTATATCGAGCAGCATACGGCCCTGGCGCAGCGCGTCTCCACCGAACTGCTGCCCAAAATCGTTGAGGTGGGAGACGTGCTTTGCCAGTGCTTTGAGCGCGGGAACAAATTGCTGACGTTCGGAAACGGCGGCAGCGCCGCCGATGCCATTCATCTCGCCGAGGAAATGATCGGGAAATTCCTTCGTGATCGCCGCCCGCTTCCCGCGACTTCGCTTTGCGCCGATGGCCCCGCCATGACCTGCATCATCAACGACTTTGGATATGCCGAAGTGTTTTCCCGTCAGGTGCACGCCCTGGCCCGGCCCGGTGACGTGGTTCTGGGGATCAGCACATCGGGGAATTCCGAAAATGTTCTTCGCGGCCTCCGAGCCGGCCGGGAAAAATCCGCCATCACTGTCGCCCTGCTTGGCCGTGATGGGGGCAACGCCGCTCCCCTGGCCGACCACGCCATCATCGTCCCCGCCAACGTCACGTCGCTTGTTCAGGAAATGCACATTCTCATCGTGCACCTGCTGTGCGAAATCGTGGATCGCTGGGCCGCGGGACAGAAATAATCGCGTCACGCAGTTCTTCCGGGATCAAAGGCGAGTGAACCGCCAAGACGCCAAGAGCGCCAAGAATTCAAATTATCGACATGAATTCTTGGCGTCTTGGCGGTTCGAATCATTTGATGGGCTTATCAGGTATTGAACATCTGCAACTGGTCCCGCTCGAATCTGAATTTGCTGTCGGCGTGATCGATTGGAATCTTGTATTTCCCGCTCCAACAGGCCGTGCAATATTGCTCCTTCGCGTGGCTCATGCACGAAAGCAAGCCATCCAGCGAAAGATAGGCCAAACTGTCCACTTCCAGAAACTCGCGAATCTGCTCGACCGTGCGATTGTGGGCGATCAGTTCCTCGCTGGTTGGGAAATCAATTCCATAGAAGCAGGGATGCCGTATCGGCGGACATGAGACGCGCAGGTGAATTTCCCGGGCGCCGGCCGCGCGGATGGCGCGCATCTTGGATCGCGTCGTCGTGCCCCGCACCACCGAATCCTCGACGATCACGATGCGATGGCCATTGACCATATCCGGGATGATGTTGAGTTTCATCGCCACCGCGCGGTCGCGCGCAAGCTGGTTGGGCAGAATGAACGTCCGACCGACGAAGCGGTTGGGGACGATCCCCTCTTCGAAGGGAATCCGGGATTGCTGGGAAAACCCCAGCGCCGCGGAGCGGCCGCTGTCCGGCATCGGCATCACATAATCCGCCGCCACCGGCGACTCTACCGCCAGTTGCCGGCCCAGGCGCTCTCGCACCACATGGACCGTTTGTCCAAATATTTTGCTCGCCGGGTTGGCGAAGTAAACGTGCTCGAAAATGCAACGCGCCCCCTCGGCCGCGGGGGGGTCGAAGGTGCGCGATTGCAATCCATATTGATCGATCCGCACGATTTCCCCCGGCTCGACCTCGCGCTCAAACGTCGCGCCGATCGCGTCAAAGGCGCAGGTCTCGCTTGCCACGCACCACTGGCCCTCGGAGGTTTTCCCGATCACCAAGGGGCGAACACCCCAGGGGTCGCGGCACGCCTCTATCCGGTCGGGGAATAAGAACAGCAGGCTGAACGCCCCCTGCAGATGCTTGAGCACATGCGGCAGGGGATCGTGCTTTTGCGCGTGCGTCGGCTTGGCCAGAAGGTGCACGATGATCTCGGTGTCCGTCGTGCTCTGAAAGATATGGCCATGTTCTTCGTATTGCTGACGAAGAAGCGTCGCGTTGATCAGGTTGCCGTTATGTGCCACCGCGATGGGGCCTAAAAGAAATTGCCGCAGCAGCGGCTGGGCGTTGCAGAGCCGGCTGGACCCGGTGGTCGAATATCGGACGTGTCCGATCGCCGCGTGACCCTTTAATTCCTCCTGAAGCTGCCGCGGCGTGAACACCTGGCTGACCAGCCCCATCCCGGTATGTCCGGCAAGACTCACGCCATCACTCACCGCGATCCCGGCTGATTCCTGGCCGCGATGCTGCAGCGCAAACATGGCCTGATAGGTGATCTGCGACGCCTGCGGCGTTCCCCAGATTCCGAAGAGTCCGCATTTCTCTTTTTTTTCGTAATCGTCCAGTTGGGGTAAGGGTATGGACAAGCGCATCTCCAAAGATTCACTGTAGTTTCCCATCCTCCAACAAGCAACGGGGGGAAATAACTTGTAATTTCGCCGGAAAATGACACTATTTTCCCGCCGCCGGCGCGGCATACGATGAGCGGACGACGGCGAAAACCTCCACGCGAAAAAGACCTGACGCAACGACTCCTTGATGAAGATGTCGAAACCGACCGTCTCGAAACCCACCAGCGATTTAACCGGAAATCAAAAGACGCACAGCAAAACAAGATGGAGCGCACCGCTTTGCTCCGCGCGGCCGAGGCCGAGCAATCCGTCGATGTCGAGCAGCTTCCCATCGGTGAGGTGATCCAGGTCTATTCGCTCTATTGTCAGGTCGATCACCCCACCGGCCAGCGATTATGCGTCGTGCGCAAGACACTGAACAAGCTTGCGGAATCTTCGATCATCGTCGGCGATCAGGTGCGATTTCGCGACACCGAATCCCGCGATGAATCGGGCCGGCCGGAGGCCGTCATCGAGCAGGTCCTTCCGCGGCGGACGGTGCTGACGCGGTCCGACAGTTTCAACGCTCGGGATCAACACCCCATCGTCGCCAACGCCCAGCAGATGTTGATCGTCGCCAGCTTCCTGCGACCGCGCGTGAAATGGGGGCTGGTGGATCGCATGATCGTGGCCGCGCAAAGCGGCGGACTTATCCCGCTGATTTGCCTCAACAAAATCGACCTTGCCGTGCAAGGCGAGGAATCTCAATCGCAATATGTGGATGCTCTGCAAGTCCTCGATCACTATCAAAGCCTGGGATTCGCGACCTTCAGGCTCAGCGCCGACCGGCCCACCGACAAAGATTTATTGAAATCCGCCTTGGCGGGGAAAACGACGGTGCTCGCCGGGCATAGCGGCGTTGGGAAAAGCACGCTCATCGGCGCGATCCAACCCGGCTTGAACATCCGGGTCGGCGTCGTCAGCAATTTCAACGAAAAGGGCCGGCACACCACCAGCTCCGCCCGCCGATACCCCCTCGACATCGGCGGCTTCGTCGTCGACACCCCGGGCGTGAAAATGTTCGGACTCTGGCAAGTCACGCTGGAGAATCTGCGGAGATTTTTCCCGGATGTGCAGAATGGATCGGCCCCGCCATGGCGCGTCGAGAGCCTGGAGCGGATCGAAGCGTCATTAAAGGGTTTCGATTAGCCAGCCGCTTGCGGGGCCCTTTCCGTGCGGTTAAGTAATCCCCAACGCTATGGACATGACGCGCCTTGCTCCCTCTCCCACCGGCGCGCTTCACTTGGGAAACGCCCGAACATTTCTGGTCAACTGGCTTCTCGCCCGCCGATTCGGCTGGCGAATCCAACTGCGAATCGAAGATCTCGACGGTCCCCGCATCAGGCCGGGTTCGGATCAGCTGCTGATCGAAGACCTGCGATTCCTCGGCCTCGATTGGGATGATGGGCCGATCTATCAATCGTCCCGGACGGCTGAATATCAAATCGCAATCGACTCCCTTCTCAGGCAAGGCCTGGCCTATGCCTGCGTATGCAGCCGGCGCGAAGTGGATTTGGCCGCCAGCGCGCCGCACGCGGAGGATGGATCGGCAATATATCCCGGCACTTGCCGGGGACGATTCGCATCCGCGGACGAGGCGACCAGGCAATCGGGCCGGGCGCCGGCGATTCGTTTTGCCGCGCCGGACGAACCAATCGAATTTGAGGACGGTTTCGCGGGCCGGCAGATTCTCAACGTCGCGCGCCGGCTCGGCGATTTCGTCATCGCCAAATCCGATGGGGTGGCGGCGTATCAATTGGCCGTCGTCGTCGATGATCTCTCCGCGGGAATCACGGATGTCGTTCGCGGAGATGATCTGCTGGAATCGACGTTCCGCCAGATTCTTTTGTATCACGCCCTGGGGGCTCGGGATCGCATTCCCTCTTACATTCATTTGCCACTGGTTGTCGGAGCGGATGGCCGTCGATTGGCCAAGCGCCACGGCGACACGCGCCTGGCGATGTATCGAGAGCTCGGAGTCGGTCGATGGCAACTGTTGACGTTATTGGCCAACTGGTGCGGAATCCCCGTGAAAAGCGAAAAGATTGACGATCCCCGGCAATTGATCGATCGCTTCGACCTTCGGACAATCTCCCGGTCGCCGGTCGTGTTCAAGCCCGAGGATGATGTGTGGCTGCGCCGGGGAACCGCATGAGCCGATCAAAGGAATCCCGTTTCAGGGCGATCGTGGATGGCTCGGATCGATCGCCGTCGGCGGGAGTGCTGCGCGCGGCCGGAAGCTGCGCCGAACCGGTTTACTCGGCGATCATGCGCCTACGCAACGCGATGTACGATGCCGGGATTTTACCAAGCCGACCGCTGGGCCGGCCGGCGATCAGCGTCGGCAACCTAACAACCGGCGGTACCGGCAAGACGCCGGTGGTGAAGTGGCTCTCCGAACGCCTGTTCGCGGCGGGGGAGCGTCCGGCGATTCTGATGCGCGGATACAAAGCCACATCGTATGGACTTTCCGATGAACAGGCCATTTTGCAGACCGCGGAAATTCCCGTGATTGCCGATCCCGACCGTCGCAAGGCCGCCGCTGCCGCGCTGATCCAGCATCCGAAGATAACGCTGTTCATTCTGGATGATGCGATGCAGCATCGGCGTGTGCGGCGGAATTTTGAATTGACGATCATCCATGCAGCCGAGCCATTCGGATTCAATCGGGTCTTCCCGCGCGGCTTGCTCCGCGAACCGCTTGAGGGACTGCGCCGCGCCGATGCGGTGCTTGTCACCCATGCCGATGAAGTGGATGCCGCAGCCATCGCCGCGGTCGATTCGACGATTCACTGGTACAACCAAAGCGCTCCTGTTTTCCACTGCGATCATGTGGTTCAAGCCGATGTTGCCGGGAAAAAATATTTTGCATTCTGCGGCATCGGGAGGCCGGGGAGCTTTTTCCTTGGGCTTGGCGCTCTTGGCGGAACGTGCGCCGGCGCCAGGGAGTTCGACGATCACCACGATTACAGCGGGGCCGATGTGGCTCGAATCAATGATGCCGCCCGATTGGCAAAAGCGGAGTTGCTCATCACAACCGTCAAAGACCGGGTAAAATTAGAACGATTCGCCGGCAAATTTGCGCTGCCCATTGTTACGGCGCAATTATCGCTGCGGTTCCATCTGAATGATGGAGAGATTTTGTTGTCCGCGATCAGGGAGCGATTAGGGCGGAAAATGACAAACGATCCCTGAGCAATGACAATATCCCAAATGTCTCCATTCGCGTCGCGCGCCGGATCAAAACTGGATCACGCCCTCACGGTATTCGCCGTCGACGTGTCCGGAAAAATCTGCGCCGATCTGGGATGCAGCACCGGCGGGTTCACCGATTGCCTGCTGCAGCGCGGCGCTGCCAGGGTTTTCGCCGTTGATACCGGATATGGGGTACTCGATTGGAAGCTCCGCAACAACCCCCGCGTCGTGGTAATGGAGCGAACCAATGCAATGCACGTTCGCCTCCCGCAGTTGATGGAACTGATCACTATCGACGTCGGTTGGACCCGCCAGCGGCACATCCTTCCCAGCGCCGCGCGGCTTCTGACGCCCGGTGGATCGGTGGTAACGTTGATCAAGCCCCATTACGAGGCTGATCCATCCCTTCTTCGCCAAGGAATTCTTCCGGAACAGTCCGTTGATGAAATTTTGGAAAATGTCAAAGCCGAGGTCGAGTTGGCGGGATGGACATGGATGAATTCGGTTCGCAGTCCAATTCGCGGAACCGGTGGAAATGTGGAAGTTCTCGCCAGGCTTGCCCTCTCGGCCTAAAATGTCCTCATGTCCCCGCGCTCGCTTCTTTATGTGATGGTGGTTCTCTGCGCAACGGCGGTCCCGGCGTCAGCGGGTCACATTCAGGCCGACCTTCTCGCCGATGTGTCCGCGATCCAACCCGGCAAACCGTTCTGGCTCGGTGTGCGCCTCTCGATCGATTCGGGCTGGCATGTTTACTGGAAAAACCCCGGCGATGCGGGCCTGCCGACGCTGGTCAAATTCACCGTGCCGGAGGGTTTCACCGCGGGTCCGCTGCAATTCCCCACCCCCAGCAGGTTCGAGCAACCCGGCGAGATCGTCGCCTTTGGCTACGAAAACTCGGTCATGCTTCTGACAAAGATAACCCCTCCGGCAAATCTTCCCGCGGATTTTCAGGGAGAGTTTCAGGCCAGGATTAGTTGGCTGGTTTGCTCAAACATTTGTATTCCCGGCAAAGCCGCCGTCAGTTTGACGCTTGGCATGTCGCCGCAACCATCGCCGGCCAACCGGGAATTATTCGATGGCTGGATCAGTCAGCTTCCCGCCAAATGGGCCGGGACGCCCGAGGTCATCAACGTTGAGACCGCTTCAAACTCAGATGTGAACATTGAGGTCGTCTGGAACCATTCCGCTCCCGACACGGCCGATTTTTTTCCCGAAACCCCGGATGATTACAACCTCGTCGGCACCCAGGTGAAATCAGCGCAGAACACGACGGTAATTAGCTTTACGGCTCGGCCTCTGGCCGGGACGCATCCCGGCCCCACGACCATGCCGGCGGTCCTGGGTTATTTTAATGGGGACGGCAAACGGCGCGGATTGGGTTTCTCAGTTGCTTTGCCGGCGCGGAGCGGCAACAATAATTGAAGTTCGGATCGAGGCGGTTCAAATTTTATCGAGGACAAATCCATGCGAAAAATCTATGCGTTAGCGTCCCTACTGGCGATGGTGATGATTGCCCTGGCCGCGCGAAGTTTTGCCGAGGACCAGAATGACTCGGGTGTGGCCATCGGCGCCAAAGCGCCGGATTTCTCTCTTCAGGACCAGAATGGGAAAGTCGTTAGCCTCCACGATTCGCTCGGCAAAGTCGTCGTTCTGGAATGGACCAATCCGAATTGCCCGATCGTTCAGCGGCACTATGCGGCAAAAACCATGCTGACCCTCTACGGCCAGTATCAGGACAAGGGCGTCGTCTGGCTCGCGATCAATTCCAGTAATTTCGCCACCAATGACTCCGACAAGCAGTGGGCCACCGAACAGAACATCGCTTATCCCGTTTTGAACGATGCCAGCGGCGCTACCGGCCACGCGTACCATGCCACCAACACGCCCGACATGTACATCGTCGGAACCGACGGCGCGCTGCTGTACCAAGGCGCCATTGACAATGATCCGCAGGGCGACAAGACCGGCGACAAAATAAATTATGTTCATCAGGCGCTGGATGAAATCCTGTCCGGCAAGCCGGTGTCCGTTCCGCAAACCAAACCGTACGGTTGCAGCGTGAAGTACAAGGATTAGGCGACTATCTCTCCCGCCCCATCAGCAGGAGAGAGATGGTCAGCGCTTGCAGGAATATCGCGATCAGAATCGGCATGAGCGGCTCGCCGATGGGCCGGTAAAAGTAGTTCGCCACCGCCATCGCGATCGCCAGAATCTGCGTCACGCCCGCCAGCATTTTGCCCAATGAAAATTCCGGCACATGCTCATGCCGCCGCCGCACGATGTCCAGAATCTGTTGAACAAGGCGTTCAATTCGAACCAATTCCGCGTTTTGATCGGCCGGGCGGTTTGCCCGCGCCCGGTTCTGATGAAGCGATTCCGTGCCCATGAGCGCTTCGATGACGTCCATCGCCTCGGCCACGCTGGAAACCGTGTCATCCGGTTCAACGCTGCCGGGCTCCAGCGCCGCGGGCGATGCGGGCAGGGACAGATCGTTGATCAGAATCGTCCGGCAGCCGGCCGCGTGGCCGGCTTCGATATCGCGCGGCGCATCGCCGATCACCCAGGAAGCGGACAGATCGAGATCCAGCGCCTCGGCAGCGCGCAGGATCATTCCGGGCCGCGGTTTTCGCAGCTCGCTGTCCTTGCGATATTGTTCAACCACCGCCTCCGGATGAAACGGACAGAATTCGTGCCGGTCGATCTTCGCCCGCGAGTTTTTGCTGGCCAGGAGTTGCTCCATTTTATCATTGATGGCCACCACCGCTTCTTCGCTGAACAAACCGCGAGCGACCCCGGATTGGTTGCTGATCGTCACGATGCGAAACCCCAGGCTGCGCGCTCGCGCAATCGAATCGGCGGCTCCGCGAATTAATTGAACTTTCCCGGGATCGCTCAGGTGCCCATCATTGACGATCAGCGTATTGTCGCGATCGAAAAAAATAGCCGGCTGCTTCATCCCCCGGAATTATCGCGGTACGCGGGCAACCTGCAATGTCCGAGTTCATATTGATTCGTACAATTTCCGCCACTTCGGAATGATTCGGTCCCACGAGAAATCCGCGGCTCTGGCGCGGGCGGCGGCGCGAAGCGCCGGGCGATCGCTCGATAACAATGTTATCGCGACGTCCGCGGACGCGGACGCATCCGCAAAGTCACACAGCATGCCCGGCGATACTGATTGGCCGGTCAGAAGGTACTCAAAGGCTGCAATATGATTTAGGAGCGGAATTGCGCCGCCCGCCATGGCTTCGACCGTGGAGATTCCAAAACCTTCATGTCGCGATGCCGAGACGAACAGATCGGCCTGGTTGTATTCGCGCGGGAGATCGGTCTCGGCGATTTCGCCGGGAATTGAAACCGCGTCGGCCAGACCCAGTTCAGCGGCCAGGGTTCGCAAGCCGTCGTTCAGTTGATATCGATCCGGCCCTATAATCCGCAGGGTGGCGGGAATCCCGCGGCGGCGAACTTCGGCAACGGTGCGAATCAGATGATCGATGGACTTATTGGGCGAGATTCGACCAACAAACAGCATGCGATTTGGCACGCGATCGCATGAACCCTCCGTAGCGCTGAAGGGACGAAGATCGATTCCATTGTCGATGGTGATTGTGTTGGTCACGCCGTGGTCGGCGAAGAGTCGGCGATCGGCTTCCCCGCAGGCGATAATCCGGTCTACGCGCGGTAACACCAGCCGGCGCACGAGCGCGAAGTAGGCGTTTTTGACGCCCACGAGAGTGGAATCGTGGAAAATTCCGCCGTGGGTGGACAGCACGATGGGCTTGCGGTGAATCCAATGCGTGGCGGCGACGAAATCCAGCGGCGCGCCTATTCCGTGTACATGTAAGATATCCGCCTGGCCGAGCGTTCGCGGAGGCAACCAGGCCGGCTTGTAATACTTCAGATCGAGAAATGCCAGGCGGCGGACGGGTATACCATCAATCTCGTCCCGCGCCGGAAGCCGCTTTGCGTCGCCGGCGATTCGATTCAGGCAAAGGACCGATGGATCGATTCCGGCGGAGCGGGAATGCACCGCCAGATCGCGGACGAACCGTTCCAACCCGCCGGTCCCGGGTACGAAATCGGTCGTGATGTGAAGCACTTTCAGCAGGCGGGATGATTGTATACTCGTCTTGCAAAAAGAGGCGGTGATTCCAGTCCAAAACCCTGGTATCCAATGTAAGAACGGCCGCCGCTTGGTCAACCAGGATTGTTATCGGACGACCGGCCTGGAAACGACGACGGGGGACGATAGCGAGTATCCCCCATCCCTTGTATATTCAACTTTGGCGAGAGAAATCGGTCGATACCTTTTTAGATTTCAGTTTCAGTCTTTTGATTCTCTTTTCCCGGCGGTTGACTTCAGATTTCTGATTTTACAGGTCAGCTTTTATGAATTTAATCCTTGGCATCAACGCCTTTCACCCGGATTCCGCGGCTTGTGTGCTGCGGGACGGAAAACTGGTTGCTGCCGTCGCCGAGGAACGCCTGGGGGCGCGGCTTAAGCATGTGGCCGGTTTTCCCGGCCGCGCCGTGGCGGAAGTATTGCGCATGGCTGGCGCCACTATCGGCGATGTGGATTACATCGCCGTCGGCAATGACAGCAACGCAAACCTTGCCGCGAAAGCCGGGCACGTCCTCAGGTCGCCGTTCAAATCCGCGCGCGGGGTGCTGACGCATTTCCAGCGCCGGTTAAAGATGCGGAGCATCCAGCAGATGATTGCTGAAAGCTGTGGTGTGGCGGAATCGGCTTGCCGTTTCAAGGTGGTTCGGGTTGAGCATCATCTGGCTCACATTGCCAGTTCGTATTTTGCCAGCGATTTCGACGAGGCCGCGGGTTTTTCCTTCGATGGAGCGGGAGACTTCACTTCCGCGATGTTCGCCCGCTGCCGGGATAACCGCATTGAAATTCTGGATCGTGTCCATTTGCCGCATTCGCTGGGATTTTTTTACACGGCGCTGTGCCAGTTCATCGGATTCCACAAGTTCGGCGAGGAATACAAGGTGATGGGTCTGGCCGCGTACGGGCAACCCGCGTATCTCGATTTCATGCGCGAACTGATGGACGTGAGCGAAACCGGCCAGTTCCGGCTGAATCCGAAATTCTTCCGGCAGCTTGGGAAAAATCTCGAGGAATGCGTGGACGAAAAAGGCGAAATTATTCTGCCGCCCCTCTATTCGGAGGAATTGGTCAGCCGGTTGGGGCAGCCCACTAAACGCAGCGCGGAATTCTCGCAGCGCGACAAGGACATCGCCGCCTCCTGTCAGGCGCACTTTGAGCGAATCGCCCTGAGCTGCCTCGCGGCGTTGCACCAGCGCGTGCCCGTGGACAAGCTGGTGACGGCCGGCGGCTGCGCTCTCAACGGCGTCTGCAACGCCCGCATCCTGCGCGAGACGCCGTTTCAGAAGTCGTACATCCAATGCGCCGCCTCGGACGATGGCACGGCCGTCGGCGCGGCGCTTTACGTTTGGAACACGATTTTGGGGAAACCACGGGCCGGAAGCATCGATCACGCGAATTGGGGACCGGAACATTCCGAACAGGAAATGGAAGTGGCTTTGAAAAAAACGGGTTTGGCGTTTGAGCGGTTCGAGCGGCCCGCGTTGCTGGAACGGGCGGCGGCGCATCTCAATTCGGGGCACGTCACCGGGTGGTATCAGGGCCGTTGTGAATGGGGACCGCGCGCGCTGGGCAACCGCTCCATCCTCGCGCATCCCGGCTGGCCGGGAATGAAGGATTTGATCAATCAGAAGATCAAGCGTCGCGAGTCATTTCGTCCGTTTGCGCCTACGATCCTCGCGGAAGAGACGGGGAACTATTTTGAGCAGACCATCGAAAGCCCGTTTATGATGCATGTGGTGAAAATCAAGCCGGACAAGCGCGCGGCGCTGGCTGCCGTCTGTCACGAGGACGCCACCGGCCGCTTACACACCGTGAGGCATTCGCAAAACGCGCTGTACTACGATTTGATCAAAACCTTCTCGCAAAAGAGCGGAACACCGGTCGTGCTCAACACGAGTTTCAATGAGAACGAGCCCATTGTGGATACGCCCCAGCAGGCGGTGGATTGCTTCGTGCGCACGGACATGGACGTTCTGTGCCTCGGCCCGTTTGTGACCACCAAGCCGGGTAAGTCGGCGGGAAAAGCCGAAAGCTGATTTGCCAACAAGGCGGCGCGGAAAGCGTATTTGGCTGTTTCGTAGTATTTATAAAGCCTCGCGGAAGTCCACATGCTTGATGTCGTGATTCAGGCCCATAACGAGGAATTGAACCTTCCCCACACGTTGCAAAGCATCCAGGGATGGGTCAATCGTATTTTTGTCGTGGACAGCGGTTCCACCGACAGCACACGCGAGATCGCGGCGCAGTTTGGCGCGATCGTCGTCCCCAAGGCCTGGCAAGGCTATGCGAAGCAGAAAAACTGGGCGCTGGACCATCTGCCATTCGAATCCCCCTGGATTCTGATCCTCGATGCCGATGAATCCGTTTCACCCGGACTGAAGGAGGAAATCCTGTCGGTGATTTCGCGGCCGGTTCAAAACGTCCGGCAAGCCGGATTCTATCTCAATCGCGTCACCATCTTTATGGGCCGCGAAATTCGTCACTGCGCATATTTTCCCGCATGGAACATCAGGCTTTTCAAATCGGGGTGCGCCCGTTACGAAGAACGCGACGTTCACGAACACATGGTTGTCCAGGGTCCAACCGCCCACCTCCGCAATCTCCTGTTCCACGAAGACCGCCGCGGACTCGAGCATTTCATCGCCAAGCATAATCGGTACTCGACCCTCGAAGCCCTGGAGATTTACCGGCATCGCGAGCGCTGGCCGGGAACGTGGCGATTTATCAACGACCGAACCGCTCGGCGGCGGTATATCAAATACTGCATCGCGCCCAAGCTCGCGCTGCCGTGGTTCTTCCGGTTCGTCTACATGTATTTCTTCTGCGGAGGAATCCTGGATCGCCGCGCCGGCCTGAACCTCTGCCTGCTCATCAGCACATACGAGCTTTTCATTCGCGCCAAGTACAATGAACTCGTTCGCACCGGTGGAAGGGAACCGATGGGCATCCGCGGACTGGCGGTCGCCGAGGGGGGTGGAATACCCCAGGACCCGGTCATTCTTGAGCCGCGTCCGCACATCGTCGCGCCGCCGCGCCCGCCGGCGCCAGCGCCTGCGGTCCGTCCGATCGCCACCGAGTCCGTCAGGAAATCCGTTTCACCGACACATCCGCGTAGAAATATTGACGCCAGCCGCCGGAAACCTATGGAATACCTCAAACTCACATTATGGAAGATTGTCCGGACGTCTCTGTTTCGGACCTCGTTTCAGAATTGTTATGGTTGGCGCCGGATGCTTCTTCAACTTTTCGGTGCAAAGCTTGGTAGGGAGGTCCGTATTTGGCGGACCGCGCTTGTCGAAATCCCGTGGAACGTGGAAATCGGCGACAATGTCGTGATCGGCGATTACGCGATCATCTATTCTCTCGGCAAAATCACGATCGGTCGAGCGGCAACTATCAGCCAATACGCCCACCTTTGCGCCGGCACGCGCGATTACACGACGCGCCGATTTCCGTTGCTTAAGCCGCCCATAGTCATTGGTGAGGAAGTCTGGATTGCCGCCGACGCGTTCATCGGCCCCGGCGTCACGGTCGGAGACCGCGCCGTGGTCGGAGCACGCGCAACCGTCGTCAAAGATGTGGCCGCCGATCAGGTCGTCGTTGGTCCAAGCGCGACAATTGTGAAGCAGCGTATTCTTGGGGATTAGCGCGAAAGATTTTTTACCAATTTCCAGGTCGCGTGGCAAAGCGAGCGGAAGTATAATCGCTGGCGGGGATCGAAGAGTTACAAGGGGACACAAGTTTATTGTTGTCTGAGTTCAATGCATCAGGAGAAGCAGCGGATCCATGTGCAGTTGTTTTGGTCGCTGGTGGTGATCGCCGGCGCGTGTTGCGCAACGGGTATTCTGTATCGTCTCGATCCTTCGTTGCGACAACGGGGAAATTTTGCATTCTTCCTTGCGGCAATCGCGATCGCCGCCTGGCGCGGCGGCATCATCTCCGCGCTGTTTACCGTCGTGTTGGCGTCATTCGTCGTCGCGTGGCTGATGCCTCCGGCCAACTCATTCCGGATCACCAATCCGGAGGACGTCGTGCGTCTTGTGATATTCATCGGGCTGGGTCTGCTGATCAGCTATCTCCAACATGCCCGGTACCAGGCGGAAGAGTCTCTTCATGAAAGCAACCGCCGTCTCCGGTTCTCGCTGGATTCCTCGGGCGTCGCGTGCTGGGATGCCGACGTGAAAAACGGAACCTTCTGGAAATCCCACAACCTTCCAACAGTTTATGGCCGCACTGATTCGGATTTCGCCACTACCTATGAGGGGTTCTTCGCGTACGTTCATCCCGAAGACCGCGAATTTTTTCATCTCGCTTCCGTCGGCGGTGGACGCAATTATCGGGATTACGAGATCGCCCATCGCATCATTTGCGGCGACGGGTCCTCGCGCAAAGTCAAGACACGCGGCCGAATGTATGTGAACGATGACGGCCGAGTCGAGCGCATGGTTGGCGCGGTATATTCCATCGATGACCTGTCGGCCGCTTCCGACGCACTCAACGATCTTCGGCGATCCGAGTCGGAAATTTCCGCGGATATGCTGTAATACCGATCACAGAAATTATTTGCGCTCGCATAGCCCCGGATGTACATCCGGGGCTTCAGGCGCGCGATCGACTGCCTACGATTTCTCTTTTGCGCAAAAGTCCCTGATACGGGCGATCTCGCTACGCAGATCCTTGCGGTGAACGACGAAATCCACGAACCCCTTTTCCTGCAGGAATTCGCTGCGTTGAAACCCCTGGGGCAATTCCACCTTGATCGTGTTCCAAATGGTCCGAGGGCCGGCGAATCCGATCAGGGCCTTGGGCTCGGCGATAATGAAATCACCCAGCATGGCGAAGCTGGCGGTCACGCCGCCGGTTGTCGGGTCCGCAAGGAGACTGATGAACAATCCGCCCGCCTCGTCCAGGCGACCGAGCGCCGCGCTGGTCTTGGCCATCTGCATCAGCGACAACGCCGATTCCTGCATCCGCGCCCCGCCCGAGCAACTCACGATGAGCAGCGGCAACCGCTGCTCCACCGCCATTTCGATGGTCAGCGTGATCTTCTCGCCAACAACGCTGCCCATCGATCCCATCATGAATTTGTGGTCCATCACGGCCATCATGATCGGCCGGCCCTTGATGAACCCCTTGCCGCATACAACGGCGTCCTTTTCACCCGTTTTTACCTGCTCCGACTTCAGACGGTCCTTGTACGTTTTCTTATCCACGAATTTCAGCGGATCGGCCGGCTCGATGTCATCGAACATCTCCTCGAAGCTGCCGGGATCGACCAATTGCTCGATCCGCTCCCTGGCGGAGATGCGGAAATGATGCTGGCATTCCGGACAGACATGCAGCGCTTCTTCGACGACCTTGCGGAAAAGCATCGCCCCGCAATCGGCGCATCGCATCCACAGCCCCTCGGGGACGCCGTCTTTTTTTTCGGGAATGGAATCGTTGGGGACTTGTGACATAATTCGTGCAGCGGGCGGGGAATTCATCCCGCCTCATTGATCTCAATGGTCTCCATCGCCTGCCGCTCATGCAGGATTCCCGCAACGATCTGCAGCGCCATTGGCCGCAACGCCATCGCGATGCAGGCGCCGCGGTTTCGACGGATGATTTGCCGCGCCGCTCCCCCGATCCTCTGGATCGCCGCTTCCAGGGGTTCGCCATCCGGGGGCGTCACCAACAATGGCTCCTCCACCCATTTTCGATATACCGTCGGAAATCGCAAACGAATCTCCTCCGGCAAAAGCCCCTGCCACAGGCCCAATCCGACTTCGTCCAGATCCGCATTGTCGCGGGCGCGGAGGCTGAATTTCCTGCTGATGATTTGTGCCGCCTGGGTGCATGCTTCGTTGACCGCCGGTCGATAAACCGCGGTGATCGGAGTGCGCACTTCATCAAGCAAATGCCGAATCGCATCCATGGCCTCCGCGGTCAGCGGAAGCGAAGAATTGCCGACGAGGCGATCCTCCGCATCCCACGGCGTCGGCCCCGCCGCGATCATTATCACCCGCGTTGACATCGCAATTTAAATAAACTTACCAGCCACGGATGTAAAGAAACAGCCGAGTTATTGCACGGCAAGTTATGGTATAATCCAGATATGACCAGCGAAGACATGCGGCAGGAATTGGAACGCACCCCATTTGTGCCTCTCCGCCTCCATCTCGCCAGCGGACAGACCATGGACATCCCTTATGAGAACACTGCTTGGGTGCGTCAGAATACCCTGGTGATCGTCTTTCCCCTTGCCAAGGGCAGCGCCGCCATTGGTAACTATGACGTCATCGCGCTCCGGCTCATCGAACGCATCGAACAGATTTCCGAATCCTCAGCCGCCTAGGCGATCCCGCAGCGCGGCGATCGCCGCAGCCCGATCCTTCTGATCAAAAATCGCGCTTCCCACCACGAACCAGTCCACCCCTGCGTCCCGCGCCTGGCGGATCGTCTCGTCATGAATTCCTCCGTCGATCTCCAGGCGCTGATCGGGCCGTAGCCGCTTTTTAACCGTTTCCACCTTCGCCAGCATCTCGGGCATGAATTTTTGCCCCCCGAACCCGGGTACGACGCTCATCACGAGCACATGATCCACCGCCTCGAGCGCTGGGAAAATCGTCTCCACCGCCGTCGCCGGATTCAGAGTAATTCCCACATGCGCGCATCCCATCCGCCTGAGCCGGCCGGCGGTCTGCAACGGATCGGCCACCACTTCCACATGAAACGTGATCGCATTCGCTCCGGCCTTGACGAACTCCGGGGCATATTTTTCCGGGTCGGTAATCATCAGATGCACATCAAGAAACGCCCGCGTCGCCTGTCGCACCGCCGCCGTCACGGCCGGACCGAAACTGATGTTCGGCACGAAATGCCCGTCCATCACATCCAGATGCAGAAAGTCCGCCCGTCCCCGATCCACATCCGCAATCTCATCCGCCAATTTGCCGAAATTCGCCGAGAGGATCGACGCGGCGATTTGCGGGGCTGAGGATTGAAATGGATTGGATGTCATTCGTGAAGCCTCGCTCAATCCAAAATATCCAGCGTCGAGAAATGCCCGTTCTCCAGGAATTCCAGGCTCGCCCCGCCGCCGGTGCTAACGTGGCTCACCTGGTCGGACAGACCCATCTGCTCGATCGCCGCCGCGCTGTCGCCGCCCCCGATGATCGTCACCGCGCCATTCCTGCCGGTTGCCTCGGCGACCGCCTCGGCGATGGCCCTGGTCCCGGCCGCGAACGGCTTCTTCTCGAACACGCCCATCGGGCCGTTCCATACGATCGTTTTGGCTTTGGCGATCTCTTTTTTGTAAATCTCGCGGGTCTTGGGGCCGATGTCGAAGCCCTCCATGTCCGCGGGAATATTTCCCTCGACGATTTTGGTCTGCGCATCATCGGTCATCTTGTCGGAAATCACATTGTCCACGGGAAGCTTGATCTTTCCGCCGGCCTTGGCGAGCAATGCTTTTGCCAGCTCGACCTTATCCCGTTCGACGAGGCTCTTGCCGACTTCGTTGCCCTGGGCGAGGAAAAAAGTGTACGCCATCGCGCCACCGATGAGCAGCACGTCCGCCTTGGTGAGAAGCTGTTCGATGACGTTGATTTTGTCCGAGACCTTCGCGCCGCCAAGGATCGCCACGAACGGGTGTTTGGGGTTGCTGATCGCTTCACCGAGGAATTTCAGTTCCTTCTGGATCAACTGTCCAATGACCCGCGGCTTTCCCGCCAGGGCCTGCGCAGCCCCAAACGTGCTGGCATGCTCGCGATGCGCCGTGCCGAATGCATCGTTCACATAAACGTCGCCCAGCTTCGCCAGTTGTCCGGCAAAATGCGGATCCGCAGATTTTCCAGCAGAAGGATCTCACCGTCTTTCAGGGATTCGGCGAGTTGCTCCACCGCCGGCCCGATGCAATCGTCGGCACATTTGACCGGCCTGCTCAGAAGCTTCGAAAGCCTTTCAGCCGCCGGTTTCAATGAATATTTCGGCTCCGGGCCGCCCTTGGGCCGCCCCAGGTGCGACATCAAAATCAGCCGGCCACCGCGGCCGATCACATCCTTGATCGTGGGCAATGCCTGCGCAATCCGCCGGTCGTCGGTAATCTTTCCGCCCTCCAGCGGAACATTGAAATCCACGCGCATCAGGACCTTTTTGCCCCGCACATCCACATCCGCCACGGCTTTTTTTGCCATTTGAATCTCCGGTTTTGGGTTGCGAACAAAGCAATCTATTCGGGAGGGGCGATGCTACGACGCGGCATGGGTAAGTCAAGAATCGCAGCCCAAAGGCAGGTATAGGACCCGAAATGCAAAACGATTTCGTCGGCCCAACTCAAGGCCGAGTTGTGGATCTGACGATGCGGTTTCGACGCTCAAAGGATCAGACCAGATCGCACGCCTCGGCCGGCATCCAGTGAGCATCCTTGCCCTTCCATTTCACATTGCAGCCGATGGGATTGGTTTGCTCGACCGGCGGTTTTTTGCCGGCCAGGAGTGCGTCCACCGCGTCCCGCAGCTCGTGCGTTTTTGCGGCGGCTTCGACCCTTGGACTGTCATCCATCCGCCCGGTATAGCGGAGTTTTCGCTCTCCGTCGAAAATGTAGAAATGAGGCGTTCGCAGTCCGCCGTAGGCCTTTGCCACATCCTGCGACTCATCCCGCAAATACGCGAACGGGAAATTCTTTTCTTTGGCGCGGGTCACCATGTGCTCGAAGGAGTCGCCGGGATGATTCTGTGTTTCGTTGGAATTGATCGCCACCATCTTCACGCCGCGAGCGGCGTAGTCGCTGGCGAATTTAATCATGCGCTGTTCGTTGCCGACGACATAGGGACAGTGGTTGCAGGAAAAAACGATGACGAGCAGCTTGGCGTCCCTGAAGCTGGCGAGCGAATATTGTTTGCCGTCAACGCCGAGGAGTTTGAAATCAGGCGCTTGCTGGCCGATCTGGAGCGTGAATGCCATGGGAACCTCCGGTTGGGTGAAAATGCGGGGATATCATAATGTCTGCGGGTGATCAGGAAAAGGGTTGGGGCGCAAACTCGAAATTCGAGTTTCGAATTTCGGCGTTTAGACGGCGAATAATCTTGCCGGCCACTGCGGCGTTAAATTGGGACGAAGAAATTTGCCGGGCTGGCCGAGAACGCCCTCGGCCGCCAGGTATCCGCCGCGGACGGCGCCTTCCATCGTGGCGGGCCAGCCGGTTGCCGTGTAGTCGCCGGCGAGAAATAATGCTTCGATGCCGTTGAATGGGGGCGATTGGGCCGGACGAAAGCGGTCCACTCCCGGCATGGGGGAGAAGGTCGCTCTTTTTTCCACGACAATTGCGCCGCGGAGGAGGCTGGCATCGCGCGCGGCCGGAAAAACCTCACGGATCTGGCGGGTGAAAAGATCGAGACACTGGTCTTTGTCGCGTTGCACCCAATCGCGGGCGGCGCTGATGACACCATGGACGGCGCTGCCGTCGCCGCCGGGTTTGCGGAACAGCCATTGCAACGGGCCGCCGATCAGGGCGGCATGCGGAGTTGAAATGATCGGACGGTCGAACCACAGATGTGCGCCGAGAATGGGAACACTCTGCAATTGACCGAGGCCGGCGAAGCGTTCATCGTTTCTTGCCAATTCTTCCGAGAGCCATTTTTCCAGCACCGGATAGTTAACGGCGAGAACGACCGCATCGGCCGGGACAAAATCGGCGCCCACCTCAATCCCGACGGCGCGCGAGCCGTCGAAGCGGATGGCGGTCACGCGGCGACCCAGGCGAACATCGCGGCAGGGCAGCGTTTCATAAAGTTCTCCCAGCGGACAAGCCGGCGTCCCCATGCGATAGGCGGATTCGTGAAAAAGCATCCCTTCCTGAAAAACCTGAATGGCGGAGGCGGCACTAGCATCGCGACAACGTTCGTTGAGGGCGCTGATGAGAACGAGATCGTAAAATTTATCGATCAGGCTTTTCGGCTGGCGGTGGTTGGCGAGCCATCGACCGAAGGAAATATCGGCGAGTTTCGCCCGGCCGGCGATGCCGAGGCGCAGCATCGCCAGCATCGCTCGCGACAGAGCGATACGTTCGCCCAGACTCAATGCGCCGAAGAATATACCGGCAACGGCCAGATGCAGCGGGGCGGGCAGGCTCCTCAGGCCCCAGAGGCGGTGGTGGCCTCCCTGGGGATCAAAAAAATGGATGGTATTTTCCCAGTGGATCCGGTCGAGAACGCCGATGCGGCGGTAAAAATCGATCAGGTTGACGCAGCAGCCGAGCAGGACGTGCTGGCAATTGTCGAGGATTTCGCCGGTTTGCGGATCTTCATAGGAGCCGGCGCGTCCGCCGAGGGTTTTGCGGGCTTCGATGAGCGTGACGTTTTGGCCCTGGGATTCGAGCGTGACGGCGGCGGCCATTCCCGCAAGCCCGCCTCCCACGACAACCACGCGTTTGCCCATCAAGGCTACCTCGAGCGCGTCGCTCGCCAGGCGATGCGAAACTTGGCGATGGCGGAAAGAGAAATCCGCTGGCGCAGGACCCGGTCGGGATCGTGCGATATTTTTTCCAGAATGCCGTGATAGATCTGCGTCATGGCGGTGAGGGTGGGGCGACAATCGGCGCTGATCAGCGACTCCAGCGGAGCGGAGCGGTGATAGAAATCCTGGGCGCGGTTGATCTGATCCCGCATCATCCGGCCAAAGCCGCCGCCGGCCTGGCCGCAGCGAAGGCTTTCCTCATCGACGCCGGCCGCCTGAAGTTCGGCGCGGGGAATGTAAATTCTGCCGAGCGCGAAATCTTCCCGCAGATCGCGGAGGATGTTGGTCAATTGAAACGCGATGCCGCGATCGATCGCGAGCGATTCGGTTTTCTGGCCGCCCTCAAAACCCCAGATGTAAATGCTGGCGATGCCGACCACGCCGGCGACGCGATAGCAGTATTCCCGTAATTCCTCGAAGGTCTGGATGATCGGCGATTCCAAGTCGTGGCGTTGCCCGGCGATCACGTCGTAAAAGACCTGATGAGGCACGCCGTGGGTTTGAACCATCTCGATAAACGCGGGCCAGAGCAGATGCCGATCGGGTGAATTGGCGGCGGAGAGGGCGGATTGTGTCGCCTCCTTCCACGCGTCGAGCGATTCGAGACGCTGGGGGACGGTCTGACCGTCGGCCCCATCGGCAATGTCATCAACGAGGCGCATGTAGGCGTAGAGGGCGAACATGGCGTTTCGCTTGAGTCTGGGGAGAAGTTTCAGCCCGTAGTAGAAATTCCTCGCTTCGCGCTTGGTGAGCTGGGCGCAATAGTCGTGGGATTCGGCGAGGGAAACGCCGGTGCGTCCCGCGGCGGCGGTAGCCACGCTCATCGCCGGCCCCCGGTTAACAGGCGTCCGGCGAAAGCGATCAGGGTCGAGCAGACCAGGCCGCCTTTTTGAAATCTCGAGAGCGCGGGACGACGGGAGAGTGTGTCGTAATTCTGGCGGCGGATTGCCGACAGCACCGCGCGGCCGCCTTTGCCGAAGAGGGATATCTGGAGCCGAACGGCGGGGCGCAGCAGCGGGAGCAGGGCGGCGCCGCGATCGAAAAGATCGGCGGTGCGATCGACTTCAAATCGCAATAAAGATCGGAAATTGTCGTTGCATTCGCCGCGGAGGATTTGCTGTTCGGTGACGCCGAAACGGTCCATGGAGTCGCGCGGAATATAAATGCGGTCGCGGTCAAGAATGTCGCGGCGGACATCCTGCCAGAAATTCGCCAGTTGCAGGGCGGTGCAGGTGCAATCGGACAATTCCTGCCGCGGGGTGTCGCGATAGCCGCAGAGATAGAGTACGAGCCGGCCCACCGGATTGGCGCTGCGGCGGCAATAGTCGAGCAGTTGTTCGTAGGTTTTATATCGGGGCACGCGCTGATCCTGCTCAAAGGCGTCGATGAGGTCAAGAAACGGCTGGGACGGCAAATCATGCCGCTGAATAGTTTGCGATAACGCGACGAACACAGAGGTTTGGGCCCGGCCAGCGAAACAGTCGAGCGTCTGCGCGCGAAAATCCGCGAGAAGGCGCAAGGATTCTTCACGATTGCCGGTTTCGTCGCCGAGATCGTCGGCGACGCGGCAAAACGCGTAGACGTTGCTGAAATCCTGTCGCAGCCGGCGCGGGAGGAGCAGCGAGACCACCGAGAAATTTTCGTAATGGGACTGGGCCAGTTGTCGGGTCTGGACCTGCGCGCTGGCCATGTCGTCAGGGGTGGTCCCGGCCATGTGGATCGTCGATGCGCTCACGCGCTTGGCATTTTCACCGTTTTTGAACGATTTGCAAAGGGAGGTGATGTTTTATCGGCGTGTAAAGATTTCCGGAGGGATTCGGGTATAAACAGGCGATGGGCCAGAAAATTCTTTATATCGGCGGAACGGGCGAGGTTTCGTACGGCTGCATTCAGGCCGGATTGGAACTGGGGCAGCAGATCAGCGTCTATAACCGGGGGACGAGCGGCGTGGCGTTGCCCAACGGCGCGCGGCACATCCAGGGGGATGTGACGGACGAAGCAAAATATCAGTCCGTCGGACGGCAGAAATGGGATGCGGTTTGCCAATTCCGAAGTTTTGATCTGCAACAAAACGAACGGGATGTCCGGGCGTTTGCGGGGAATGTCGGACAATTTGTTTTCATCTCAACCGCGATGGTCTATCAGCGGCCGCCGGCGAAATTGCCGGTGACGGAGTCGTCCCCGCGCGGGAACCCGTATTCGCCGGAATACGCGCAGAAAAAGATTGCCATCGAAGACCGGCTGATGGAATTGCACCATTCCGGAAAAATGCCGGTGACGATCGTGCGGCCCAGCCATACCATTCGCACGCGGCTGGCGAGCGCGTTTGTCGGGGATGATGAGATGGCGTGGCGGATGCTGCATGGCAAGCCGATTGTTTCGCACGGGGATGGGTCCAGTTTGTGGGCGCTCACGCGGACGGAGGATTTTGGAAGAGCGTTCGCGAAACTGCTGGGCAATCCCAGGGCGGTGGGCGAGGCGTTTCATATCACGACGGATGAGCTGCATCCGTGGGACGCGATTTATCGGGAGACGGCCGCGGCTTTGGGAGCGCCGCCGCCGAAACTGGTTCATGTGGCCTCCGATGCGCTCTTGCGATATCAGCCCAAATGGGCCGGCAGCCTGCCGGCGGACAAATCGTGGAGCATGATCTTCGAGAATTCCAAAGTGAAGGCGGCGGTGGGCGGGTGGGAATGCCGGCACGATCTTCGGGAAACGCTGGCGATGTCACTGCCGTTTGCAACGGCGCGGCTGGAAAAGTTCACGCCGGATGCGGAGCTCGGGAAATTGCTGGATCGCATCACGGCGGAACAATGCGGACCAATGTGAAGCAAGGTCATCGACACAAGGTAAAGACGCGGTGGGCCGTTAAGAGTTGCGTGAGATAATCTTCGGTGTCTTCGTCCGGCCGGGCGCGCAGATGCGTCATAATCTCTTCAAAATTCGCCCGCAGGCCGGCGTCCGACGGGTTTCGGCAGAGGCGGGCCAGCGCGAGGTATCCCATATTAAATCGTTCCAGGGATTTGGAAGCGGCGTCCGTCGCCGGCAAGACATCTTGCGCGAGCTGAAAAGCCTTTTCGGCTTCGTCCGGGTCATTCGCGGCCAGAGCATGAGCGCCGACCAGCCAATGTGCCATGGATACGCGGGATGGAGGTTTTCCAAGTTCAATTGCCAACCGGAGATTTAATCGGGCACATTCCCGACCGACGGCAAGGTCTTCGGACGTAGGCTTAATGCCGGCCTCGTCCCATCCGGGCCAGGTGAAAGAACCGACATTGTACGCCAATTCCTTGGCAAAAGAGCGCAGGTTCTGGGTGGTTTCAGGAGGGATCCCGGAATACAACGATTGGCCCAAACAATACAAGATTCCCGCGCGGCCGACGACAACGACGGCCGGGAGATCATGCGCTTTCCAATAGAGATCCAGGACGACGGATTTGTATCGAGCGGCGATCTCCAATGGGCTGCCGTTTCGTTGGATCTGTTCTATGGCGGCAAATGAGTCCCCGCCGTGAATCAGTTGTTGAATCTCCATCATTGACGGAGCCCCGCTAAAGTTTTTTTTCGATCGGCTTCACCGTCACCTGATCGTTGCGCGATAAATCCTCGCTGACGTGCTTGCTCATCGTTACATGAAGAACGGTTCGACGGCCCTTGAATTTACGGCCCAGAATCCGGCAATGCGTTTCGATGAACGCCAGCAGCCTGCCGTTGGCGGTGTCGGCTTCGAGGGTGGCTTCGATCAACTGGCCATTCACATGAGCCAGTACGGACGCGAGCAGGCGGTCAACGCCTCGACCGGTTTTTGCGCTGAGAGGGATCGCACCCGGGTGAAGCGTGCGCCATTCGGGGAAATTCTGTTCTCCTTCGGTGGTGTCGATCTTGTTCAGCAAAAGCAGTTCCGGCTTGGCGGTGACGCCGATCTCTTCCAGGACCTGGTGTACGGAATCAAACTGCTGCTGGGCGTGGAGATGGCCGACGTCCAGAACGTGAAGAAGCAGATCGGCATGGACGGCCTCCTCCAGCGTGGCCCTGAAGCTGGCGACGAGATTGTGGGGCAAATCGCGGACGAAACCGACGGTGTCGCTCAGCAAAACCCGAACGCCCCGTTCCAGATTCCAGGCGCGGGTTTTTGTGTCGAGCGTCGCGAAGAGCTTGTCATCGGCATAGGTGCCGGCGCCGGTGAGGGTGTTGAAGAGCGTGCTTTTCCCGGCGTTGGTATAGCCGACGATGCAAATGGTGAAATTCTCGCGGGTGCGCTCGGCGACAAGGCGGGTTTTGCGCTGCTGAATCTGGTCGATTTCATCGCGCAGCCGGCTGATGCGCTTGCGGACAAGGCGGCGGTCGATTTCCAGTTGTTGCTCGCCGGGCCCGCGAGTACCGATGCCGGCGGGCGCGCCGCCGGCGATTCGTTCCAGGTGTCCCCACATCCGCGTGAGGCGGGGATAGGTGTATTGCATTTGCGCCAGTTCCACCTGGAGCTTGGCCTCATGGGTCTGGGCGCGGGTGGCAAAAATATCGAGGATCAATTCCGAACGATCCAGAACCTTGATACCGTCCATCGCGGGGCTGTTCGCTTCTTTGTTGATGATCTGTTCCAGACTGCCGATCTGACCGGGGGACAGATCGTTGTCGAAGATGATGACGTCGGCGTTTTCCTTGATCGCCAGGGCGGCGATTTCCTTGACTTTACCGCTGCCGACATAGGTTCCGGCATCCACGCGCTGGCGGCGTTGCAGAATGTTTCCGACCACCTTGGCGCCGGCGGTCTTGGCCAGCGAGGCCAGTTCTCCCAGCGGTTCGCGCGGATCGGCTGTTGATTTGGGCAAGATCACACCGACCAGAATGGCCCTCTCACGACGGACGGTCAGTTCGCTTCGTCTCGGTTCAGCCACGGGGGCATTCTAGGTGCCGGACGTGGAATACCAAATGCCGATCGGATTCTATGTTTTTGTTTGTGTTCGACGTTGATTGAATTGACTGGCGTTTGTCGCGGGCGGGAGCTACAATTTGTTGTCGTTATCGGGCGTTCCATTTACGTCGGTGTGCGCGGAAGATTAACGGCAAATGAATTCGAATTCGCCGCCCATCTCGTTCTCCGGTAATGCCACGGGGGCGTGCGCGCTGAGCGCCAACGTGCTGGTTCTGAATCGCTTCTACCAGGCGATTCGGGTGATCAACGTTCGCCGGGCATTTTCGCTGCTTTGCAAAGAGCTGGCTGAAGTCGTCCACATCGAAACCGATCATGCGGGCCAGAGCAAATGGCAGAATTTCAATTTCGATGATTGGCGCGAAATCAGCCAGCTCAAGGCCGAATTCGAGCCGGAGGAACATGACTGGATTCATACGGTTCGGTTCCAGATCGCCGTGCCGCGCATCATTCGCCTGCTGGCGTACGAAAAACTTCCGCGGCAGGAGGTGAAATTCAACCGGCGGAACATTTACGCCCGGGACGGTAACCGCTGCCAATACTGCGGCAAACGGATGAGCACGACGGAATTGTCGCTGGATCACGTCGTTCCCAAAAGCCAGGGCGGACGAAGCTCGTGGGAGAACATTGTCTGCTGTTGCGTGAGATGCAACGTGAAAAAGGGCGGCCGCACGCCGGACCAGGCCCACATGCACCTGATTGCGCGTCCCATCAAACCGAAACGTAGCCCCGTCATCAACATCCGGTTGGCCGATGCGCGGTATTCAAGCTGGAAACAGTTTTTGGATACGGCGTATTGGACGGTGGAGTTGAAGTAGGCATCCCAGTGGATCGCTGGCCGAACGGCTTATTCGTACACATCGCGCCTGTGCCCGATATCGATTACAATTATTCGGCGGCTGGAATCATCAACGCGATATACCACACGCCAATCGCCCACGCGAAAGCGGAAAAGACCGAGGAACTGGCCGCTCAATCGCTTGATATTGTTATGGCGGTACGGATCTAGTTGCAGTTGCTGAAAACAACGCTCCAATCGTTTGCGCAGAGGTCGTCCAGCATCATCGAGAAATTTATGGGCAGGGGGCGAAAGGAGAATGTCGAACATTCACCGTTTCCGTTTGGGTTTTTCCCAGGAAATCAGCTTGCTGGCCGCTTCGGCCGCGTCGGCCTGACGGATTCGTAGTCGCATTCGCGCGATTCGCGGATCACTTTGCGAGAACCCGTTGCTATTTTTTTTCCCCAAAAAGTCAATGAAATTCGCCGCGGACTGAAGTCGATCCAACGGAAGATCGTCCAACTGTTTTTTTATTTTTCGACGAAGCTCAATCGTGCTCATGGCTATCTCCACATTTAATTGTATCCACAACCTACCTCTTTGCCATCAACGACTATACTCTGCTCGCGCCTTCGGTAAATTCAATGGCATAGCGCATGTCCTTACCAGCCCCCATCCCCCGCATCGGCGGCATGCCAGAGATACCAACTGGCGATCGTTCGGTAGGGCCGCCACGCTTCCCCGAGCTTCGTCAGTTTGGTTTTCTTCGGCCACCGCTTCAGCCGATAAGCTAGCTTAACCGCACGTTGCAATCCCAGATCATCCACTGGCAAAACATCAGGTCGATTCAGCACGAACATGAGGAACATCTCGGCGGTCCAGCGGCCGATGCCGTGGACAGCGGTCAGAGCTTCAATCACTTCATCATCGGTCAGGCGCGACAGCTGGTGATTGGGAATCGCACCGCTAAGGAAATGTTGGGAAAGATCGATCAGGTATTTCTTCTTCTGCCTGGATAATCCACAGCCTTTGAGATCGGCTTCCGTGCCTCTGGTGAGAAGCTTCAGGACGAGTTCGGGGGTGGGGCGTTTGCGGGGAAATTTCTCCCTGAATCTGCCAAATAAGATGGTGGCGACGGTCGTCGAGATTTGCTGGGAATAAATCGATTTGCACAGAAGAACGAAATGATCGCGTCGCGGCTTGAGCGTGCAGGGACCAACGGCGTCCATGATGCGGCGCATGATCGGGTCATTTTCAAGATGGCGGCGGGCGGAGGACCAGTCAACGGGATTCATATTCTGATCATGGTAAACGCAAATCCGCGGATCAAAATGCGGATTTCGGATCGGCATGGGGCGCTGCCAATGGACAGGGACGTATCCGAGGCCTTACAATCCTTGGCATCTCTGGAGTTATCCCGAAGGAGCAGGCATGCGTCCGCCATTGAAACTGAGTGGAATTGATCAGGAGCATTTGCAGGAGTTATACAACGCGGCGGGCATCGCGCGCGATGAATTGCCTTATTCCCCGGCTTTTGACGAGCTTTGCCAGGGTTTTCAGGACCGGACATTCAAAAATGCCCATCCCGAGCAAGTCTATTCAGCCCTTTTGAAATATGTGCGCAGCGGCACGAATTCGGCGGGGGAGCCTCAAGCGGCCGTCCTGACCGAGGAACAGATCAAGTTGCTCAAGGCGGTCCTTCCGCGTCATGCCAAGGGGGGAAAACTCGTTCCCTACAGCGATGAATTCGAAGCCGCTCAGCGAGAGGGGAACAAACTTCTGAAATTGGAACTGGGACCGGGCGAATTCTGGCGAGCTTTGATGCAGTCGCATGGGCCCAAACGTCGGCCGCCCAAACGCGCCAAAGTCGTCGCGGTCCCCGTAGAGGACGATGATGAGGATGGCGAATAGAGCGCAAATAATTTATCCGGCTTAGTTTACGCGACATTTTTATTTGCCCTGCCGTCATCTTGACGGGAATGGCCTACTTCCAATATAGATTAATGGGATTAGCGGGGGATTGGAAAGTTTTTTCAGATGACACCGCTCACATGGAAAGAAAAGCTTGGGAATCGCGTTCCCGCCGATTGGGGCAGCGAGATCGACAGCTTCGACGCTCAGATTACGTTGCGCAAACAGGGGAAGATCGACGAGAAAGTATTTGCCGAGACGCGCCTGCGCCGCGGGGCGTATGGGCAGCGATACGACAACGGGCAGCATCACGACCCAGAAAATCCCGTACGGCCCCCTGACCAAAGGCCCGGATACATTTTGGGAAGCCCCGGGGATGGAGCGGATTAAAATCCCGTATGGGGGGATGAATCCCCAGCAGATGATCGTGCTGGCGGAGCTGGCGGAGGAATACTCCGATGCCATCTGCCATATCACCACCCGGCAGGACATTCAGCTTCATTTCATCAACATCGATGATACCCCGGATATGTTCCGCCGGCTGGCGGCGGTGGGGATCACAACGCGCGAAGCCTGCGGGAATTCGGTTCGGAATATTACCGCCTGTCCGCTGGCGGGGGTGTGCAACACGGAGGCGTTCGATGTAACGCCCTATGCGAAAGCGCTCACGTTTTATCTGCTGGGGCATCGCGATATTCAGGATTTTGGACGGAAGTTCAAGATCGCCTTTTCGGGCTGTGAGGATGAGGCGTGTGCCCTGGTGTCGATGCACGACCTGGGTGGCTACGCGGTCACGAAAGTGGTTGATGGCAAGACCATTCGCGGATTCAGAATTTATGTTGGCGGCGGCCTGGGCGCGGTGCCGTACCAGGCGAAAATGCTCGATGAATTTGTGCCTGAGGAGGAATTGTTGCCTTTGTCGCGGGCGATCGGCCGGGTGTTTGCGCGGCTGGGTGAAAAGAAAAACCGCAACCGGGCGCGGTTGAAATTTCTGGTGCAGAAACTGGGCATTGATGAATTCCGGCGGCTGGTGCAGGAGGAGCGGCGGACGATGCCGGACGATCCGGCATGGCGGGAACATTTCGACCGCATTCCGCGATTTGAGGAAAAACCGGGACTGAAAGCGGTTCAGCTCAACGGCGCTCGTAGGCCGGACGGATACGATCAGTGGGCCGGGACTAATTTGTACCAGCAGCGTCAGGCGGGATATTACGTCGCGACGGTGACCTGCCCGCTGGGGGATGTGACATCGGACCAGATGCGGGCGCTGGCAGATATTTCGAGCCGATATGCCGGTGGAAACGCGCGGACGACTGTCGAGCAGAACATCGTGCTCCGGTGGATTCCGCATGATAAAACGATCGATTTGTATAAAGAGCTCGTCGCCATCGGCCTGGGCGACGCAGGAGCGGGAACGATCACAGATGTGGTCGCGTGCCCGGGCACGGACACATGCAAGCTGGGAATTGCCTCTTCGCGCGGCCTCGCCGGGGAATTGCGGCAACGGCTGGCGACGAAAAATGCGACGCTCGATCGGGCAATCCGCGGGCTGCGGATCAAAGTCTCCGGCTGCTTCAATTCCTGCGGCCAGCATCACGTCGCGGACATTGGATTTTACGGCAACAGCCGGAACATCAATGGATATACCGTTCCGCATTTTCAGGTGATGCTGGGCGGACAATGGTCGAAAAACGGCGGAAGCTATGCGCTGGCGATGGGGTCGGTGCCCTCGCGGCGGATTCCCGATCTGGTGGACCGGTTGACCAGCCGATATGTCGCCGAGCGAACCGGCGAGGAATCATTCCAGTCGTTTTGCCAGCGCATCGGCAAGCAGGCGCTGAAGAATATCGTCAACGAATTCACGGCCGTTCCGCTGCACAAGGATGATCCTTCTTTCTACAGCGATTGGGGCGATCCGCGGGAGTTCACCATCGGCGATCTCGGCGTCGGCGAATGCGCCGGGGAGATCGTCTCGCTGGCACAGTTTGGATTCACCCAGGCCGAAAGCGAGGCGTTCGAGGCCCAATTGCTCCTGGATGCGGGGCAATTCCGCCAGGCGGATGAAAAGGCGTACGATGCGATGATCACTTCAGCCAGGACGCTGGTGCAGTTGGAATGGCTGGATGTGCCCAATGATCCGGCCGTGATCGTGGAGGAATTCCGCAAGCGGTTCGTGGAGCCGAAACTCTTTTGGGACACATATCATCACGGCCAGTTCGCCAATTATCTGCTGCTCCGGCATGAGGGAGCGGACTCGCGATTCACCAAGGACACCGCCCACAAACTCGTGGAAGAGGCGAATCTGTTCATCGACGCCGCCCATAAATGCCACGCCAAAATCCAGGCTCGGTCCGTAAGTGTGGTGCAGGTTCCGGCCCCCCAATAAACTACCAATACTTCCATGGAAGTTTTCAAAATAGCGGTGAAGATTTTCGCTTCGGCCGACGATTTTCCGCCGGATCAGTTCGTGCCGATCTTTCACCATTGGATTCAGAATCAATCGGTGGAAGGGCACCAACTGATTGATGTCGCGGATTATGGCCACGTCGCCAGCGGCCCGGGCACGGTGCTGGTCAGCTCGGAGGCGAATTTTTACACCGATCGAGCGGAGCAGCGCCTGGGGCTGCTCTATTCGCGAAAACTTCCGCTGCCGGGATCGTTTCAGGATCGGCTGCGCGCGGTTGTTCGTGAGGCTCTGAAAGCCGCCGCGAAACTGGAATCGGAGCCGCTGCTGAATGGAAAGTTGAAATTCAAAACGGACGAGCTGCTGGTCCGGCTCAATGACCGTTTGCTGGCTCCGCCCAATGAACAGACCGTGTCCGCGGCCATCGAGGATGTGCGGATGGTGGCCGAGTCGTTATATGGAAAAACCGTTCAGATCGAATCGCGATGCACGCCGCTGACGCTAGTCGAATTCCGGGTCCGATCCACGCAGAACCCGCCGCTGGCGATGCTCCTGGCCCGGTGAATGCTGGATTTCACGGAGATCCCAAGGCTTTTCCAACCAACTGGCGTGCTTCGGGGGACAATTGCAGTTCCAGCGCCGCTGCGTGGCCGCGGGGGGACATTTTCTTCCAGGTTCGGCGCAGAATTCCGATCACCTTTTCCTCATCGTGCTTGGCGGCGAAATCGGCGAAATAGCTTTCCAGGAAGACAAGACATACCACGTCTTCCAGCATCTGCATTTCGGGATCGGCTTTTAACTTTTCCTTTTTCAGGAGCGAACGGACCCGGGAGATCGCCTTGTCGTCATAGCCGACTTGCCGCAGGATTTCGGCGGCCGTGTCGGCATGGAAGGAGTAGAGGAATGTTCGCCACCGGTGATATCCGGCGCGGGTGATGGGATAGTTCGACCGGGGAACCATCCACCGGCGAATGTGCTGGGATCGCGCCGCCAAATGCAGCGATTCACCGGCATCGGGATAAAGCCGATTCAGCCATTCGGTCATGCGGCGGGCGTACAGAAGCTCGGCGGGAACGCCGGCGATTCGCGTGGGATCTTCGGCATTGGCGGCATCGAACGCTTCGATGGCGGCGCGGAATTGTTCGGTATCCGGCGACATGCGGGTAATCGTAGCACAGGTCATTCGGAGCGTGTTCGGAAATGAAGATAATTAAACCGCCAAGACGCCAAGAGATTCGTCGGTATATAACGGTGATTGGCTATGGTTCAATGGCCTCCCTTTGGCGTCTTGGCGGTTCAATTATGCCGGCACGATATGTTCGCGTTTGCCGGTGACGTTGCGCATCGCTCCGCGGGTGTCGATGATCAGGTTGGCGTGGTCGGCGATCATTTGCCAATCATAGGCGGAGTGATGCGTGGAGATCACGACGCAGTCGTAGCCATGGAGTGATTGGGCCGTGATGGGCACGCTGCGCAATTGAAGATCATATTTTCGCATCCGATGCGTGGCGGGGACGTGGGGATCATTGAATGCGACGGCCGCTCCCAGATGCGTTAATTTTTCGATCAACTCGAAGCTGGGGCTTTCGCGGACATCGTCGATGTCGGGTTTATACGCCAGGCCGAGGATGAGGATTTTCGCTCCCTTGACCGGCTTGCCACGGCTATTGAGCGCCAGCGCGGTGCGCTGGACGACGTAATCGGGCATCTGGTGGTTGATCTCGCCGGCCAGTTCGATGAAGCGCGTTGGAATGCCGACTTCCTGGGCTTTCCAGGCGAGATAAAACGGATCGATGGGAATGCAATGGCCGCCCAGGCCGGGGCCGGGGTAGAACGGTTGAAACCCAAATGGCTTGGTTCCGGCCGCGGCGATGACCTGCCAGATATCGATATTCATGGCCGTCATTACCATTTTCATTTCATTGACCAGCGCGATGTTGACGGCGCGGTAAATGTTTTCCAGCAGCTTGGCGGCCTCGGCGATCTCGGCGGACGCGACGGGGATGACCTTGTTGATGGCGGATTGATAGAGTGCGACAGCGATTTTGCCGGAGATCTCATCGATCCCGCCGACGAGTTTTGGGATGGTCTGCGTGGAGGCGTCTTTTCGGCCGGGGTCTTCGCGTTCGGGAGAGAACGCCAGGAAGAAATCGGCGCCGCATCGCAGGCCGCGCGATTCCAGGATGGGCAAAACGATCCCGCGCGTGGTGCCGGGATAGGTGGTGGATTCCAGCACGATGAGCTGTCCCGGACGCAATCGAAGGGCGATAGCTTCGGCACTTTTCCGGACGAAGGAAAGGTCCGGCTCGCGATGCGCTCCCAGCGGGGTGGGGACGCAGATCAGGATCGCGTCGGGCTCGGTGAGCCGCGAAAAATCCACGGTGGCGTCGAATCGGCCGGCCGATTTCATGTCGTGGATGAGGGTTTTGCCGAGATGCTTGAGGTAATT
>Ga0302325_10004346_pt1 | contig 32787 bp, 32 predicted proteins | sample Palsa_T0_2_FD_201948 | JGI IMG/M metagenome (GOLD analysis project Ga0302325, IMG submission 201948) | Peat permafrost microbial communities from Stordalen Mire near Abisko, Sweden - Palsa_T0_2 | ecosystem: Environmental > Terrestrial > Soil > Palsa > Peat permafrost | place: Sweden: Abisko... | reverse complement strand
TCGCCACCAGAGTCTTGGCCGGCGCGGCCCGAGACGCCGAAACGAATCGTCGGGTACCGGATGAGGTGTGGCGCCAGGTGTTCGAAACCGGATTGACGGCCCCGGCATCGGAGGACCACGGGGGAGGAGGGATACCCGACACCCTCACCCACCTGGTGGCCCTCGAGGGTTTGGCCACCGGCGACCCGGGCATCGCGATAGCGGCGATGTGGAGCGGTGGCTCGGCGTTGCTCGTCGGGCTGTGTGGCACGGCCGCCCAGCAGTACGCCTATCTGCCCAGGCTGGCGTCGGACCGGCAGGGGCGTGGTGGCGTTGCCCTCTACGAGGGTTTCGGCCGGGCCCCGTCGGAGTACCAGACCCGGATCGAGCACCTGGGCTCGGGGACCTGGCAGGTGGCGGGGACGAAGGTGGCGGTACCCTTCGCAGCCGAAGCGGACCCATTGGTCCTCGTTGGGACCGACCCGACGACGGGCGAGTTGCGGGCCGCTTTGATCCCCCCCGACGCCGGCGGCGTCGCCATTGGGCCCCGACCTGAGCATGGGCACCTGGGCCTCGACGCCGTCCCCCTGCACACGGTGACTTTCGACCTCACTATCGGGCCCGGCCAGTTGCTCGGCGGGCCGGGGGCGGCCGCCGGCCTGCTCGTCGGGGCCGTGGGACGCCTGCGGCTGTCGGTCGCGGCGGCGGCCATTGGTTGTGCCGCCCGTTCGGTCGAGTACGCCGCCGCCTATGCCAACGAGAGAATCGCGTTCGGAAAGCCGCTGGCGGCCTTCCAGGGTGTGTCCTTTCTCCTAGCCGACGCCGCCATTCAGATCGAAGCCTGCCGCCTGGATCTCTGGCGGGCCGGGGTTCGGGTGGACGCGGGCCCGATCGGTGGTCTGGAACGGGCGGTTAGCCATGCGGTCAACTACGCCGGCTCCGTGGCCGCAAGCGTCACCCGCGACGCCGTACAAGTGCTCGGCGGCCATGGCTTCATGCGGGACCACCCGGTCGAGCGGTGGTACCGCGCCGCGGCCGCCTTGTCCACGATCGACTTCGACCCGACGTACGCGGCGTTCGCCCCCGCCCTGTGAACGATAGGAGATCCCCGTGACGGTGAGCTTCGAGCTCAGCGACGATCTGGTCGGGTACGGCCGGGAGATCCGTGATTGGTCAGTCGAGGCGGTGCGGCCGTACGCCCGGTACGCTGATGTCCACCACGCCGCACCCGACCACTGGCGCCAGATCGTCGAGACCTGCCCGGTTGCCATCGGCACACATGACCGGCGCCAGGTGAAGCGGCAGCCGGCGTTTGCGGAGGGCAAGTGGGTGCGCGACCTGGTCGTCACCGAGAGCCTCACGTACGGCGATCATTGGATCAGCAACGTGATCGGCGCCGGCATCGGACACCTGGTCGTGAAGCTCATGGGAACGCCCGAGCAGATCGACAAGTGGTACCGCCCGATCGTGGATAACGGCGGCCAAACCGCATTCGGCCTCACCGAGCCGCAGTTCGGATCAGACACCAGCATGGTGGAGACCACCGCCACCCGCGATGGGGACACCTGGGTGCTCAACGGCACGAAGATGTACTGCACCTACGGCGGGCAAGCGGACTATGTCGTGGTTTTCGCGTCCACGGACAAGGCCGCGGGCCCGGCGGCCATCCGGGCCTTCGTGGTGCCGAAGGGCACCTCGGGCTTCCACGTGGCCAAGTTCAACGAGGACAAGCTCGGCATTCGCAGCTGGACCACATCCGAGTTGCTCTTCGAGGACTGTGCCATCCCGGTGGAGAACCAGCTTGGTTGGACGGGAGGCGACGGTGATGGCCCTGGCCCGGCGCCTCGCACCCGCAGCGGCCGGAGCGGGGCGCTCGGCGCTTTGGCGCAAAATAAGCCCAACATCTCGGCGACCGGTATCGCTATGGCCCAAGCCTCGCTGGACATCGCGACCGACCTGCTCCAAGAGCAACGACAGAGCTTCGCGCCCCACCGCTGGAGCCTCGTCGAGTCCGACCTCGAAAACATGAACGCCGCCCTCGGACGAGCCCGTCTCGTCAACTTTCGGGCCCAGTGGCTCCAGGACCTCCAGCGCGCCAACAAGACCGAGGCGTCGGTCGCCAAGGCCTATGGCCCGCCGACCTGCGAACGGGTCATCCGTCGCTGCATGCAGCTGCTCGGCCCCGATGGTGCCAGCACCGACCTCCTCCTCGAGAAGTGGTACCGGGACGTCAAGATCCTCGACATCTTCGAAGGCTCAGGTCAGGTGCAGCGGATCATCGTGGGCCGAGCCGTGTTCGGAGGGGCCGACCGCGTCGCCTGATGTCGGGGGCGGGGCGGCCAGTCGGTCGGCGGCCATCCCCAGGCGGGCGACGGCTTGCACGGCGCGCTCGGTGGTGCCCTCGTTCTCGGGGTCCACCCCGTATAGCAACCGGCTCAATGCCGGCATCGCAAACAGGCCTGCCGCCGCGCTGATGAAGAGGAAGTGGGCGACGGCGTCGACTTCAGTCGCGTCGCTGAGGCTGGGGTGCTCGCCGACCCGCCGAAAGAACTCCATGAAGGGCCGGATCTGTTCGTCCACCAACCACCTGGAGCGCTTCGTCTCCTGATCACCTTCGAGCATCAGCAGCCGGAAGTAGGCCGGGTAGCGGGCGGAGAACCGGCCATAGACGGTGAACAGCACCCGCTGGCGCTCGCTCGCCGACAGGTCGGCCAGCACCGGCCGGTACCGTTCGAACTCATCGTGGAAGCGGGCCATCAGCCATCCAACCGCCTCCTTCCACAGTTCCTCCTTGGAGCCGAAGTGGTACGCGACGAGCCCGCGGTTGACCCCAGCCCGTCGCTCGATCTCGCGTACCGAGACGCCGTCGTATCCCACCGACGTAAAAGAGTCGACCGCGGCGGAGATCAGCCGGGCGCGGGTCGTCTCCCCTTCGGCCGGGCCTGCGATCGGCATGTGCACCATCAGCCAGGCACTTTACGATCATGCCGGTGGCACTCACGCGTCGGGCAAGCGGTCGCGTCGCACCTTGCCGATGGCGGTTCGGGGCAGGGCGCGGACCAGCACCAGCCGCCGCGGGGCGGCATATGGGGCGACCCGCTCGGCCACGGCCGCCCGCAGTTCGTCGAGCGCCGGCGGCGACGTCCCCGGGGTCGGCACCACCCAGGCCACCACCTGCTCGCCCCATTCGGGGTCGGGCCGGCCAGCTACCGCCACGTCGGCCACCCCAGGGTGCGATCGGAGAGCGGCTTCCACGGCGGCTGGCCACACGTTCTCGCCGCCGGTGATGATCACCTCGCGGAGCCGGCCGTCGACGTGTAGCCGCCCGTCGGCGCCGAACCAACCGGCGTCGCCGGTGGCGAACCAACCTTCTGGGTCGAGGGCGGGCGTCCCGTCCCGGTATGCCCGCATCAGCATGGGGCCGCGCAGGCGGATCTCCTTGCTCATCGGGTCGACGGCGACGTCGACGCCTGCGAGAGGCACGCCGTCGTACACCACTCCGCTGCCGGTCTCGGTCAGCCCGTAAGTCGTGACCACGTTGGGCGGGAGTTCCGACGGCGGTGCCGACCCGCCCAGCACCACCGTGTGAAAATGCTCCGCCCCCACCCGTTGCAGCGCCGTTGCCACCAGGGACACGAGGACGTTCGGCCCGGCCGCGGCCAGCACCTCGTCCCGATCGAAGCGAGGGATCACTGTCACCGGGGTGCCCGTCAGCAGCCCACGGGTCACGACCGCCAGGCCTCCGACGTGGTTGAGCGGCAGGCACGCCAGCCATCGGTGCCGGTCCGGGTCGACGCCCAGCCGGGCCGAGGTGGCCAGGGCCGAGGCTCGCACGGCGGCGTGGGTGAGGATGACGCCCTTGGCCTCGCCGGTCGTGCCGCTGGTCGCCATCACCAGCGCATCGCCGTCCTCGACCGGAAGGCCTCCAGGTCGGCGCTGTTGACCGTCGGAACCCGCCACCCGGCCGGGGCGGAGCTGGTCGAGCAGGGCGGCCCGGGCGGAGGCGGACAGGCGCTGATCGACCGGGAGCACCGCGTCACCGTCCCCCCAGGCAGACTGGAGGGCGGCTACGAACCCCGGCCCGGCGGGGAGGTCGATTGCCACCAGGTCCGGCACGGCAGGTAGTTTGCGGCTGATATGAGCCGTCCGGCCAGTCAGGGACCGCGCCATCCGTGGGTAGCTGGAGCCCGGCCCCGGACGCTGCCCGCCTCGGCCGTGCCCGTAGCGGTGGGGACCGCGGTGGCGTCCGCCCAAGGGCACGTCATCTGGTGGAGAGCGGCCATGGCGCTGGTGGTGGCCCTGGCCCTGCAGGTCGGCACCAACTACGCCAATGACTACAGCGATGGCGTGCGCGGCACCGACGACGTACGGGTGGGCCCGCTCCGGCTGGTCGCGTCTGGATTGGCCTCGCCCGCATCGGTGAGGAGGGCGGCGGCTGCGGCGTTCGGGGTCGCCGCCGTCGGCGGCCTGGCGCTCGCCGCGGCCGCCGGCTGGTGGCTGATCGCGGTGGGGGCCGCGTGCATCGCGGCCGGGTGGTTCTACACCGGCGGCCCCCGCCCCTATGGGTACTCGGGGCTGGGGGAGGCGTTCGTCTTCGTCTTTTTCGGGCTGGTGGCCACGGTCGGCACCACCTACGTCCAGCTGGGCCGGGTGACCGGGCTGGCCGTGGTGGCCGCGGTCCCGGTGGGGCTGCTGGCGGTGGCGCTGCTGGTGGTCAACAACCTCCGCGACATCCCCGGGGACACGGCCAGCGGCAAGCGGACGCTCGCCGTGCGCATCGGGGCGCCGGCTACCAGGAGGCTGTACGCCGGGGTGGTGCTCGTCCCCTTCGCGCTGGCGGGCGCCCTGGCGGTGTCGCGGGTCTGGTCCCTGCTGGCGCTCGTCGCGGTGCCGCTGGCGGTCATCCCGATCCGCCGAGTTCTGTCCGGGGAGGCGGGCAAGGGCCTGATCGCCGTCCTTGTCGCCACCGCCCGTCTGCAGCTGGTCTTCGGGGCCCTGCTGGCCGCCGGGCTGGCCATCTAGTGACCGTCGAGGAACGGCGCCACCACGGCGAGGAAGGCGTCGGGCGCCTCCAGGTGGCAGGCGTGCCCGGCTCCCTCGATGACCGCCAGGGTTGCGTTGGCCCCGATGCCCTCCACCAGCCGCCGGCCGTGGGCCCGGTAGGCGGCGTCGAGTTCGCCCGTCACGACCAGAACGGGCATCCGCAGCTTGGGCAGCTGCGACCACAACGGCTGTTGCGCCCCGGCGCCGGCCAGGCGCAGGCTGGACGCCAGGCCGCCGCCGGTCCCGCCCATGCGGCTCTCGACGGCCGCCGCGTCCCGGGGCAGCGTGGCGAACAGGGGCCGTTGCAGCCACCACGCCACGAAGGCCGCCACCCCCTCGGTCTCGGCCTTCACGGCCAGGGCTTCGTCGGCCTGCCGCCTGGCTGCCCGCTCGGCCGGATCATCGATTCCCCCCGTGGCGCTGACCAGGACCAACCGGCGCACCAGGTCGGGATGGCGGACGGCCACGTGAAGGGCGTACCGGCCGCCCATCGAGTACCCCAGCCAGGCGGCCTCGCCGCCCGCCGTCGCCGCCATCAGGTCGGCGCCGGCCGGCAGGTCCGCGACCACGCCAGCCGACTGCCCGTGCCCCGGCGCGTCGACGGCGATGATCGCATGCTGGGCCGCGAGGGCGGCCCCGACCGCTCCCCACGACCGGGCTGACTGGGTGAAGCCATGGATGAGCACGAGCGGGTCGCCCTTTCCCCACCGTTCGCTGTGCAGCACGGCATGATCCTGGCATGACCGGCCCGGGCGACGTCCAGGCCGCCTTCTGCGCCGTCCTCGTCGACGAGTGGGCGCGCGGCGGGGTGACCGATGCGGTGGTGGCGCCCGGCTCGCGGTCCACTCCGCTGGTCATCGCCCTGGATGCCGATCCCCGCCTGCGCGTGCACGTGGTGCTCGATGAACGAAGCGCCGGTTTCGTGGCCCTGGGCCTCGGCCTCGCCACGGGGCGGCCCGCGGTGGTGGCCACGACCAGCGGGACCGCCGCCGTCGAGTTGCACCCCGCGGTGGTGGAAGCAGCTCACGCCGGGGTGCCACTCATCGCCGCTACCGCCGACCGTCCCCCCGAGCTGCACGGGGTCGGCGCCCCGCAGACTGTCGACCAGGAGGGGCTGTACGGCGCCACCGTCCGGTGGGCGGTCTCTCCCGGCGTGGCCGACCTGGCCGCCTCTGGGAGTTGGCGACCGTTGGCCGCCCGCAGCGTGGTGGCCGCCACCAGTGCCCCGGACGGCCCCGGGCCAGTGCACCTCAACCTGGCTTTTCGTGAGCCCCTGCTTGGATCGGCGGCCGGCGTGACCGGGCCGGTGGGCCGGGCAGGAGGCGCGCCCTGGCACCAACGGTCGGGGCCGGCCGGTGGGGCGCCTGCCGAGCCGATGGTCGAGTTGCTGGCCGCCCACGCCGGCGGGCGGGGGTTGATCGTGGCCGGCGCCGGCTGTGGCGACCCGACGACGCTCATCGAGGCGGCCCAACGTCTGGGTTGGCCGCTGCTGGCCGATCCCCGCTCCGGGTGCCGGGTGCCGGCCAACCCGGTGGTGGCGGCTGCTGACGCCCTGCTGCGGGTGGCGGAGGTGGCGGCGTGGCGGCCGGAACTGGTGCTGCGCCTGGGCGCCCCGTGGGCCTCCAAGGTGCTGGCCCAGTGGCTGGCCGGGCTCGGGCCCGAGGTGCCCCAGGTGCTCGTCGATCCGTGGGGCCGATGGGCCGACCCGGAACGCCGGGTCGGGTACGTGTTGGCCGCCGACCCCACGGCGGTGGCCGCCGCGCTGCTCGCCGCGACCGGACGGGCCGGGCAGGCCGGGCAGGCCGGGACGGCCGGGCGGGAGTCTGCCTCCGAGTGGGCCCGGCAGTGGGCCGCTGCCGAGCAGGCCGCCCAGGCGGCCCTGGACCGCGAGTCAGCCCGCGACGCCCCGCTGGCGATGAGCGAACCGGCCGTCGCCCGAGCCGTGGTCGCGGGGTTGCCGGACGGCGGGTTGCTCCTTGCTTCCTCATCGATGCCGGTTCGCGACGTTGAGTGGTACTCGGCGCCCCGTCAGAAGGTGACGGTCCTGGCCAACCGGGGCGCCAACGGGATCGACGGGGTGCTGTCCACCGCGGTCGGCGCCGCGCTCGCGGGCGGGGCGCCGACGGTCGCCCTGATCGGGGACCTGGCCTTCCTCTACGACGCCGGCGCCATGCTGGGTGCCGGCGACCGGGAGATTGCGCTCACCGTGGTGGTGGTTGACAACGACGGGGGCGGGATCTTCTCGTTCCTGCCGCAGGCGTCGGAGCTTCCCGGCGCTCGGTTCGAACGCTACTGGGGGACGCCGCACGGCATCGACATCGGAGCGGTGGCAGCCGCCTATGGCGCCGCGGTGGTGCCAGTCCGCGACCGAGGATCACTGGATGCCGTCCTGGCTGGCGCGGCCGAACCCGGGGTCCGCGTCGCGGTCGTGCCGTCGGAGCGGTCGGCCAACGTGGCCGCCCACGATGCGCTCAACCGCGCCGTGGCGGAAGCCCTAGTCACCCTCTAGGAGGTGTCGAAGTTCAGCAGACGAGGGCGCCCTGGCGGATGGCCTTGGCGATCATGGTGTTGCCGTCGAGCTTGACGATGACGTCGAGCAGCTGGGGCCAGGCGGCCGCGATGTCGCTCGCCGAGTACGACGATCGCTTACCCACGCCGGCCACGATGGCCGCCGCGGCCCAATAGGAGAGGGCGACCATGGTCACCGTCACGTTGAACCCGGGCGCCGTGACGAACAGCCCTCCCCCCGTGTAGAAGAGGTTGTCGAAGGCCCAGTACCGGCCGTAAGGGTCGATCGGACCGTGGCCCTGGTCGAGGGCCATGCGGTGGGTGCCCATGATGTGCTTGTCCTGGGGAACCTCGCTGAAGGGGAGCTGACCCAACACTGATGACAGGTCCGAATCGAGGGACCCGGGTATGACGGACGGCAGAGTGGTGTTGAGGCTGAAGGCGGCCAGGGTCTGGACGCTCGGGTACGCCGACCCAGGGCCTCCGATGGCCTCCATGATCTCGAGGCACTTCGGCAGATAGAAGGCAGCCGCCGCTAGCTCGTAAGGGTGATTGTGGTAAGTGATCCGGGGGACGGGTTGCCCCCACACGTCGACGATCTCCGGGTCGAGGTCGACGTAGTTGCTGAGCTGCGGCATGTCCTGGCCCTGCATGGTGAAGGTGCAGAGGTGCTTCCGGAACGGTCCCAGCTGCATGTAGAGGGCGTGTGCATCCCCGTAGGCGAACTGGGCCACCTCCGCCGCTTCTTGGAGGGGGTTGAGGTTGCCGCCGATCTCGAGGATCCCGGCCATCAGCACGAGCGGGTCGAAGTCCGCGGCGCTCGGGCCTGATCCGGCGAAAGCGTCCAGGGTCTGGGTGCTGGTCCGGCCCCGCCACGAGTGGATGTCCTGGTTGATGATGGCGATCACCGCGGTCTGCAAGTGCAGCATCAGGTTGCGACCGAGCAGGCCGCTCGGCTCAGTGGGCGTAGGCACCAGCGTGGACAAGTCGTTTTCATCGGGGACCGCGGAGATCCCCGACAGGATGGACAGGCGGGTGGCTTCGATGGGGGTGTTGGCCAGCACCACCAGGTCAGCCGACATCGTCTGAGTGGTGCCCTCGGCGTCGATGTAGGTGACCCCCGTCGCCCGGTAGCGGCCACCAGTGGATTTGACCCACTCCACCCGGATCACATTGGCCTGGGCGATCAGGGTGGCGCCGGCGGCGATGGCATCATTGAGCTCCCAGATTCCGCCGCTCTTGGCGTTGCTGGGGCAGCCGTAGTCCAGACAGAAGGCGCAGTCCACGCATGCCGGGCGACCCCGGTAGGGGCGCGAAATGATGGCGGTGGGAACTGGAGCGGGGTGGTAGCCCAGCCGGGTGGCGGCCTCGGCGGGCAGCAGGCTGTTGAGTTGCTGCACTCCTGGGGGGAGGGGGAACGGTGTGGAGCGCGGGGACTCGTACGGGTTGGGGTTGTGCACCTCACCGGAGGGCATCCGGTGGGCGGGACCCTGGATGCCGAGCACTTCCTCGGTGATGGCGTAGAAGGGCTCCAGCTGGCAATAGGTCATGGGCCAGTCGGCGTAGGTGGTATCGGGGATGGCCGGGTTGTCGGGTGTGCCGCCCAGCAGGCTGTTGGAGATGAAATCCACCTCCCGGAAGCGGCGGGCTTTGACATCGGCGTGGAGGAAGGCGCCGCCCACGGTCGTCGGCAGGTTGTCCACGTTGCCGACGAAGCTGCGGTCCCCCGCGGACGGGTCGGTGCGGAAGCTGCGGGGCTCGAGGAAAGGGTCCTGGTCGATGGGCGACGCCGCGTCGCTCTCGTAGGCGATCTCGTCGTTGGCAAAGATGCTGGATACTTGGGCCGGGTCACCTCCGAGGCCGGTGAAGTAGTTGCGGCCCTTCTCCAGCACCACCACTTCGTAGGCGCCGCTGCGCGCCAGGACTCGGGCCATCGTCGACCCCGATGGGCCGCTGCCCACGATCACGGCCCGGGGGCGGCTCACAATGACTGTCCGGTCGTGCTGGCCGGCCCGAGGGTCAGCAGGAACTGGAGGAGAGCCGGCGGCAGCTCGGTGAGGACGCTGCCCTCGTCACCGAGATAGGAGACCGCCCGGTGCTCGCGGTAGCCACCTCGAGGCTGGAACACACCAGGCTCGCCGAAGCCGGCGTTAGGTCCCTCGCCCGGGCCATACAGGTTCTCGTCGTAGACGCTGTTGCCGAGCGGCTGGGTGTCACCATCCCAGCCGATCAGGTCCCACATGAACGTCGAGCTCTCGCCGCTCATCCAGCGGTACTCCGGCAAGCCGTAGCAGCCCTGAAAGGTATGGAGCTCGATGTACGGGAAGAGCGTCGTGGCCGCGGCGGGGACCACCAGGGGAAGTTGGCTGACGATCAAATTGCCGGCCAACTGGACCATCAGGTCCTGCTCTTCGGGAAGGGCCTGGGCGAACGAAGCCGCCCCGAAGTCCTGGGCGAACTGATCGAATCCGGCCAGACCCTGCTGGTACACCGCTTGGAGGCCCCCGTCGGGCGGGGAGGGGATGGTGCCGTTGGAGACCTGGCCGGCCCAGGCCGTGGAGACATAAGCAGGTGCCTCCGCAAGGGCCGCGGTGGGGCCGACCAGCAGCGAGCGCCATGACAGCATCTGGAGGGGGGAAAGAGTGACGAAGTGACCTTGGCCGTCGCTGGACAGCATCTGATCGGGCGGGTAGTGCGACGACGGCTCGCCGGTGGCGTTGTCGCCGAACGGGTTGCGTCCGGTCCAGCGGCCCTTGAGATAGATCGCCGGATTGTCGGCGACCGAGGCCGGCAGCTCGAAAGCGGCGAGGAAGCGATCGATGTAGACCACCGCGTTGGCCTGGGTCGCCCCGACCGCCGGTCCCCCCGTGCTGGGCGAGATGCTCGGAACGATCTGGGCGCAGATGGCCGCGCACGTCGCCTGCTCGTCAGCAGTCAAGAAGTAGAACTCAGAGGCAGGATCCGGGGTGGCCGCGGCCGCCCGGGTGGCACTGAACACCGACGCCCGCCACACCTCGGCTGGTAAGGCTGCGGCCACACCGCCCGCCATGGCTGACAGCATGAACTTCCGACGGCTCAGCCTGTGCTCCATCCGACCCCCTCTGACCTGATCAACATGCCAATGCCCATAGGGGCCCATAGGGTTTCGACGCCGCCAATCCGGTCCCCTGCCGCCGACGACGGGCGGCGGGAGCCTAAGGGCGAACCAGGGCGGCCAGAAGGGCCTGCAACTTGAGTTGCGTTTCGGTCAGCTCGTCGGCGGGATCCGATCCGGCGACCACCCCATTGCCGGCGAAGATCCTGGCGTGGGCCCCGTCGACCTCGGCGCAGCGGATCCCGACCGCCCAGGCCCCGTCGCCCCGGGCGTCGACCCAGCCGACCGGGCCGGCGTAGCGCCCCCTCTCGAAGCCTTCCACCTCGACCAGGTAGCGCAGAGCGGTGGGGGTCGGGTCGCCGCCGACGGCCGGCGTGGGATGGATCCGGGCCACCAGCTCGAGGGCCGTCTCCGGGGTCGCCGGCGCCAGACGGCCGGTGATGCGGGTGGCTAGGTGGGAGACGTTGCGCAAGCTCATTACCGATGGCTCTTCGGGGACATCCAACTCGACGCAGACCGGCGCTAGGGCGCTCCGCAGCACGTCGATGACCACTCGGTGCTCGGCCCGGGCTTTACCGGACGCCATCAAGCCGGCGACGAGGGCTTCGTCCGAGTGGGCGTCACCGCTGCGGGCGACCGTGCCGGCCAGGGGATGGCTGATCACCCGGTCTCCGGTGCGGGCGATCAGCAACTCCGGGCTGGCTCCGATGAAACCGTCGACGGAGAACACCATGCAGGACGGATACAGAGCCACCAGACGGGAGAGGACGTCACCGACGAGGAAGGGCCGGTTGGCGGAGATGTCGATCTGGCGGGCCAGCACCACTTTGTCGAAGTCGCCTGCCCCTATCCGCTCGACGGCTGCGGCCACCAGGGACTTCCACGTCGAGTGGGGGAGTGACGGCGTCAGCGAGAACTCGTCTGGTGGTTCGCCGAATGTGGTCGCCGGCGGGGGGGCAGCTTCGGTCCCCGAGTCGGCGGGGCCGTTGTCCACGGGCTCGATGGTGGTCAGCCAGGCCTGGTCACCGAGGCGGCCGACGATGCGGCGGGGAACGATGAGCGATCCCGGCGCGGCCGGGTCGAATGGCAGGGCCCCGATGGCGACCGGCCCACAGCCCGGCAGCCCCACCTCGTCCTCAATCGTGATCGCTCCCAACGCCTCCCCTAAGTGGCGGACCGCGGTCCCGTCGGCCAGGCCGCCGGGGAGGTCGAGGCGGAGCGCCACCCCCTGCCCGGCGATCCCGCCCCGCTCGTCCTTCCACAGGAGCCCGTTGTCGCCGGCGACGCCGAGGAGTTCGGGCGGCTCGAGGAGGGCGACGGTGCGCGCCACCAGCATTCGGGTTGGTCCCGCTTGGTCCTGGCGTCCGACCACGGTCACGATCTGCTCCTGGTGGCGGTGATCAACTGGGTGATGCCGCCGGCGAGCAGGCGTCGCTCGACGGCATGGAATCCGGCGCCCTCCAGAGTGTCAAGCAGCTCGCCTGTCGGCGGCAGGTACGCCACGGACCTCGGTAGGTACCGGTAGGCGTCCCGGTCCGACAGCACGGCGCCGATCCGGGGCACGACGTGACCGAAGTAGGCGGCGTGGCCGGCGCGCAGCACGGCGTTCGTCGGAGTGGCCACGTCGAGTAGGGCGATCCTGCCACTAGGGCGGACAACCCGGGCCAGCTCCGCGAACAGCGGCGCGAGGGCGACGAAGTTTCGCAGCGCGAACCCGCTCACCGCCCCGTCGACGCCGGCCGGGGCGAGCGGGAGTTGGAGGGCGTCGGTGTGGACAAGGGGCGCGGTGGTGCGCGCATGGGCGAGCATGCCGCTCGAAAGGTCGACGCCCACCGGGTCATAGCCGGCGCCGGCGAGGTCGCGGCACATGTCGCCGGTCCCGCAGGCCACGTCTATGACCCGCGACCCGACTGGGAGGGCCAGCGAGCGGACGGCGGCCCGTCGCCAGCCCCGGTCGAGCCCGAACGTCATGACCCGGTTGACCAGGTCATAGCGCGGGGCGATGGTGTCGAACATGGCCCGCACCGCACGGGTCTTCGCCTCCCCTTGAGGAAGGCCGCCGTCCCGGACGGCGTTGACGGGCAAGTCCGGCGCCTCGGGATCCCTAGGAGTAGTAACGGAACAGGATTTCGGCGACGCACACCGGTTTGGTGCCGCCCTCGATCTCGAAGGTCACCCCCAGAGCCACCTGGACTCCGCCGGCGACGTCCTCGACCGCGGCGAGGGTGGCGCCGGCGCGGATCTTGCTGCCGACCGGCACCGGCGATGGGAAGCGCAGCTTGTTGAGCCCGTAGTTGATGCCCATGGTCACACCCGAGACCTGCATGATCTCCGGGAGCAGCGTCGGGGCGAGCGACAGGGTCAGGTAACCGTGGGCGATCGGACCGCCAAAGGGGCCGGCCTTCGCCCGCTCGACGTCCACGTGGATCCACTGATGGTCGCCGGTGGCGTCGGCAAAGAGATTGACCTGCTCCTGGGTCACCTGGTGCCAGTCGCTGTACCCGAGGTGCTCCCCGACGTACTCCTTGAGGCCGGTGATCCCGTCGATCGTTGTCGTCATGGACCGCAGGCTAGGTCAGCCCAGCCGGCTTATCGAAACCAGGTCCGCCGGTAGGACCGGCTCTCGGGATGGAGCAGGAGGGCGATCAGGGCCACGTAGAAGATCAGCGTGATGATGCTGACGGCGTGGAAGTACAAGATGAACAAGGCCGCCGCCAGCACCGTGACGGTCAGGGCCAGCCAATAGCCCCACTTCTTCTCGTTGGCGATGCCCCACCCCCCGGCGACCGGGCCGATGACCAGCAGGACCAAGAAGAAGGGGCTGAAGAGCAGCCCACCGAACAAGAGCGACAGCCCGGCGTTGATGTACATCAGGACAGTCGCCATCATCAGGGTCTGCGGTTGCGTCTTGTCGAGCCAGCGGTTGGACGGCATGGTCATCAGTTTGGCAGCCGGCCGGCATTAACGGTTGCCGGCCTGCCGGGCTCGTCGGGCATGTTGACGGGCTCGGGCGATCTCGGTGATGGCCTCGCCGCCGAAAAGCTCCGGATGCAGGTAGCGGCCATGGTCGCCGGCCGCCTTGTCGACCTCGACGGGGATCGGCTTTGCCCTTGGCCGAGGTCGATCCCTCCAGGCCGTCACCGGCGGTGGTGGTCACCTCGGTCGTGGCAGTGGCGCTGTTGGACTCACCCAGCAGCACCGGGTTGTCGTTGGTCGCGGCGGCGGGATCGGCGCCGGCTACCAGGCTGACCGCGGCGCCCGCTCCCGCTGCGGCGGCGCCGAGCATGAGCGCCCGACGCCCGTACCGCCGGGACGACCCTTCGATCCCGTCGACGTCCTGGTCTGCTGCGGTCTCAACATTGTCGGCCGGCTGATCGCTCATCTCGGTTTACCCCTTTCGATCGTCAGATGCGTGAATTGCACTTTATGTGCACCTCAATTAGTGGTGCTACTTCAGCCGTAGCGGTGCTACGCGGGCGCCGGCCGTCGGGTAGCGCTGCCGCCCGACGGCTGGAAGTGACACTTCACGCGACCAGCCATCTCAGCCTCCGACCCCCCAACGAACCCTGACTTCAGCTTCAGCGCCCAGACGCGATCGCCAGAGCGCCGGCCCGCGCCGCTAGTTGCCCGCACGCGGCGTCGATATCGGTCCCCCGGTTGCGGCGCACGGTGGCGTTGACACCGAGGGCAGTCAGCTGGTCGCGAAAGTGCCGGACGCCCCCTGCGGAGGTGCCCCGCACCGGGTACCCGGGCGTCGGGTTGAGGGGGATCAGGTTGACGTGGGCGCCCAGCGGCCTGACCAGATCGGCCAGCTCTTCCGCGTCGGCGGGGCGGTCGTTGACCCCGGCGATGAGCGCCCATTCGAAGCTGAGTCGCCGGCCTTTGGCCGTGAGGTACTGGCGGCAGGCTTCCAGGAGCAGGCCCAGCGGGTAGCGGCGATTGAGCGGAACCAAGCTGTTGCGCAGGCGGTCATTGGCCGCGTGGAGCGACACCGCCAGGTTGACCGGGAGCGCTTCGGTCGCTAGCCGGCGGATGCCGGGCACCACCCCGACCGTCGAGACCGTGAGGTGCCGGGCTGACAACCCCAGGTCGTCGTGGAGTCGGACGATGGCTGCCCACACCCGGTCGTAGTTGGCCAGGGGCTCGCCCATGCCCATGAACACCACGTTGGACAAGCGGGAGGGGGCCGCGGCCCGACGGGCGGCCACCACCTGTTCCACGATCTCTCCGGCGCTGAGTTGGCGGGTGAAGCCGGCCTGGCCGGTCGCGCAAAAGGTGCAGCCCATGGCGCAGCCGGCCTGGCTGGACACGCACACCGTGGCCCGCTCGGGGTAGTGCATCAACACCGTCTCGACCTGGGCGCCGTCCGAGAGCGCCCACAACCACTTCACCGTCTTGCGCCCCTCGGACACCGACTCGGTCACCAGTCGCAACGCCGGCGGCAAGGCGGACTCGAGCCGCTCGCGGAGCGGGCCGGGCAGGTTGGTCATCTCCGCGGGGCGGCGCCCCTGCTCGTACAGCCCGCGCCAGACCTGCTCGACGCGGTAGGCGGGCTCGTCATGGAGGAGCGCAGCCAGATCGGCTCGGCCCAAATCGTATGGGCCGGGCATCAGCTTGCCGGCGCGATGTCCCCGACGTAGGCCTGGTCGAGGTGGTTGATGACGAAGCCCAAGTCGATGTAGAGCTTGACCGCCGGGGAGTTGGACGCGTCGACGTAGAGCATGCCGATGGTGAGGCCGCGCTCCTGGAGGTAGTCGAGGCCGGCCACCACCAGTTGGCGGCCCAGGCCGGAGGTTCGGTTGCGCCGGGCCGGGTCGACCGCGATGACGTAGATCTCGCCGAGCGGCGGATCCGTGTTCGGATGGACCTTCGTCCAGCAGAAACCGTCGAGGCGGCCGTCGGTGTCGTCGTGGAGCAGGAACCCGGCCGGGTCGAACCACGGCTCTGACTCGCGCTGCTCCAGAGTCGCCCGGTCCCAATCGCCCTGCTCGGGGTGCCACTGAAAGGCCCGGTTGTTGACCTCCAGCCAGGACTCCTCGTCGACGCCGACGCGGAACGGTCGAGTCACAATCGGCTTCGCGGTCCGCAGCGAGTCACTGAGCGGTAGGGGCCGGCGCATCTGATAGAGCACCCGGCCGGGCACCAGCCCCACTTCGGCGGCGATGTGCTCGTGCTCGGGGCGGGGCTGGTTGACCCACATATGCACGTGGCCTCCGCCCTCGGAGGCGATGACCCGGGTGGCTTCACGGACGAGGTCCAGGCCGATGGTGTTGCCGGGCACCCGGTGGTGGGGGTCGACGACGAACTCCAGGGCCCAGCTGCCGCCGCCCCGTGAGACCTGGGCGTATCCGACCGGGTGATCGTGGCCGTCCTCCCACGCGACGAGGCCAGCGAAACCCTCGCGGCCACCTTGGACCAGGTCCAGCCAGGCGTGCTCGTCGAGGGCGGCGTGGGCATCCACGGCCGACGCCGCGTCGAGCAAACCTTGGACGGCGGTCACGTCGCCCCGGCCCATGTGAGTCTTGATGTCAATGTGGTGCACGCCACGAAGGGTACCGGCCGGCTCGTACGCTGTCGCCCGTGGCCCGACCCCGAACCCCCAAAGGCCGAGCCCGGGAGGCGGCCACCCGGCTGGCAGAGGAGTATCCCGGCTCGGCCCAGGACCTCTGCGAGCTCAACTTCACCACCCCGTTCCAGTTGCTGGTGGCGACGGTCCTGTCCGCCCAGACGACCGACGACCGGGTCAACATGGTCACGCCGGCGGTCTTCGCCCGCTATCCCAGCCCGGCCGATCTCGGTCACGCCGATCCCGAGGAGCTGGAGACGATCATCCACTCCACCGGGTTCTTCCGCTCGAAGGCCAGGAGCCTGATCGGGTTGGGAACGGCGCTGGACGAACGCTTCGGCGGCGAGGTGCCCCAAGCCATCGAGGACCTGGTGACCGTGCCGGGGGTGGGCCGCAAGACCGCCAACGTGATCCGCAGCGTCGGCTTCGACCTGCCTGGGCTCCCGGTCGACACCCACGTCACCAGGCTGACCCGGCTGCTCGGTCTCACCGAGGCCAGCGACCCGGTGCGCATCGAGGCCGACGTCTGCCGGCTGCTGCCTTCCAGCGAGTGGGGGGCATTCAGCCTTCGCCTGATCCTGCACGGCCGGCGGGTGTGCATCGCCCGCCGGCCCCGCTGTTTCGACTGCGTCCTCGCTGACTTCTGCCCGTCGTCGCTGATTCCAGTCAAGTCACAGGGGATCAGGAACCCGTCGAGTCGACGATCCGGTTGAGGCGCCGCCGGGCTCCCCGGAGGGCCCGCTCGACCTCGAACAGATCGGGTCCGACCACGTCGCGTTCGTCGCCGACCAGGCTCTCGGCGATCCGGGTGATGCGACCCGCCAGTTCGTCGAGGCTGGTCGAGACGGAACTCAGTTCGGCGCGCGCAGACATACGGGTACCATCATGGACCCGATGTCACCCCGATCCGCACCATCTTTGCTGACCCGCTTGGATCTGCGCGGGGAGACGGGTGATCTCCGGCGCCTGCTCCCAGAGCCAGGTGCGACGGACGACGAGCCCACTGCGGTCGTGCAGGCCATCCTGCACCGGGTCAGGTCGGAAGGAGACGGCGCCCTGCGGGCCTTCACCCTGCGGTACGACGGGGTGCGGCTCGACGAGCTGCGCGTCCCGGGCGAGGAGGTGAAGGCGGCGCTGGAGGTCATCCCGCCGGAGCTGCGCGCCGCCCTCGAGACTGCCCACGGCAACATCGTCGCCTACCACCAGACCCAGCTCCATCCCGACGGACGCCACGAGCGCGACGGGGTGGTGGTGCGCGAGATCGGCGTCCCGGTGGACCGGGCCGGCCTCTACGTGCCTGGCGGGCGGGCCCCGCTGGCGTCGACGGTGCTGATGACCGCCGGCCCGGCCCGGGTGGCGGGTGTCGCCGAACTGGCCATGTGCTCGCCGCCCGGCCCCGACGGCCGGATCGCGACGACCGTGCTGGCCGCCGCGGCCGTCGCCGGCGTCGACGAGGTGTACCGGGTCGGCGGCGCCCAGGCCATCGGGGCCCTGGCCTACGGGACCGAGTCCATTCCGGCGGTCGACGTGATCGTCGGGCCCGGCAACCGCTACGTGGCGATCGCCGAGCGGCTGGTCGCCGGTCAGGGGGCGGTCGGCGTCCCCTCGGCGTTCACCGGACCCTCCGAGGTGGCCGTCGTCGCCGACGACACGACGCCGGTCGCCTACGCCGCCATCGACTTGGTCGTGCAGGCCGAGCACGGCCCAGACGGGCTGGCCTACTTGATCACCTGGTCCGAGCAAGCCGCCGATGACATCACCGCCGAAGTGGTCCGCATCACCGACGCCTCACCCCGGCGGGCGGAGATCCTGGCCACCCTCGAGCTCGGCGGGTTCGCGGTCCTGGTCGACGGGCCCGAGCAAGCCATGGCCGTCGCCAACGCCATAGCCGCCGAGCACCTCGAGCTCATGGGCGCGGACCCCGAGTCCCTCGTCCCGCTCATTCGCAGCGCCGGCGCGGTCTTCATCGGCCCGTGGGCCCCGGCCAGCGTCGGCGACTACGTGGCTGGCCCCAACCACGTGCTGCCGACCGCCCGGTCCGCCCGCTTCGGCAGCGCCCTGCGGGTGGACGACTTCCGCAAGCACATCCACCTCGTCGATGTCGACCGATCGGGCCTGGCCCGGTTGGCCCCGCACGTGGTTGCCCTCGCCACTTCCGAGGGTTTGCCGGCGCACGCCGACTCGGTCCGTATCCGGTTGGACGCCGACCTAACCCCGTGATGGCCCTGCCCGAGCCCCGAGCCGACCTGGGCCTACGCGAGGGATACCACTCTCCGCAGGCCGAGGTGGCCATCCGGCTCAACACGAACGAATCGCCGCTGCCGCCACCCGCTGCCTGGATCGCGGCCCTCCACGACGAGCTGGCAACCGTGGCCTGGAACCGCTACCCGGACCGCCAGGTGACCGAGCTGCGCGCCGCCCTGGCCGACCTCCACGGGGTTCGCCCCGATCAGGTCTTCTGCGCCAACGGGTCCAACGAGGTGCTGCAGTGCCTGTGCCTGGCCTACGGCGGGCAGGGCCGTTCGGTAGCGGTGTTCGAGCCCACCTATGCCCTGCACTCGCACATCGCCCACCTGACGGGGACCGCGGTCGCCGAGGGCCAGCGCCGCCCCGATTTTTCACTGGACCTCGACGTGGTGCGCGACGTCATGGAGGCGGAGCGCCCGGCCATCACCTTCCTCTGCTCGCCCAACAACCCGACCGGGCTCGCCGAGGACCCCTCCACGGTGCGTGCCGTACTGGGCGCCGCGCCCGGGCTGGTGGTGGTGGACGAGGCCTACGGGCAGTTCGCCGACTGGTCGGCCCTCGGACTCGTCGACGACGGCGTACCGCTCGTCGTCACCCGGACGTTCTCCAAGACCTGGTCGATGGCCGCCGCCCGCCTTGGTTACCTGGTCGGGCCGGCCCCGGTCGTGGCCGTCCTGGAACGGGTGGTCCTTCCCTACCACCTCGACGCCCTCAAGCAGGCCGCCGGCCTCCTGGCTCTCCGCTTCGTAGGTGAAATGGAGGACCGGATTGGGCTCATCGTCCGCGAGCGCCAGCGTCTCCTGGCGGCCTTGGCCCGGCTACCCGTGACGGCTTGGCCGTCGCAAGCCAACTTCATCCTGTTTCGGCCCGAGAAGCGCAAAGGCGCCGAGGTGTGGCAGGGCCTCCTCGACCGGTCCGTACTGGTGCGCGACACCTCAACATGGCCCCGCCTGGCCAACTGCTTGCGCGTCACCGTGGGGACTCCTGAGGAGAACGACGCCTTTCTCTCCGCCCTGGCGGAGGTACTAGCTTGACCCGCCTGGCCAACGTGGTGCGCCAGCGAGCCACCAAAGAGACGACGATCGAGGTCAGCCTCACCCTCGACGGGTCCGGTCTGGTTTCGGTGTCCACCGGGCTGCCGTTCTTCGACCACATGGTGGCCCAGCTCGGCAAGCACGCCGGCTTCGACCTGACCGTGCGCGCCCAAGGGGACCTGGAGGTCGACGCCCACCACACCGTCGAGGACGTGGGCATCCTCCTCGGTGAGGTCCTCCGGGAAGCGCTCGGCGACAAGGCCGGCGTGCGCCGGTTCGCCTCGATCGACATCCCCCTCGACGAGGCCCTGATCTCGGTGGCCCTCGACCTGTCAGGTCGACCGTTCCTCGCCTACGCGGTCGACCCGGGCGCCGGGGGGGAGGCCTACCCGATCGGCTCGCCTCCCTTTGACCCGCAACTGGCAGAGGAGTTCTGGCGGGCCCTGGTCACCTCCGCCGGGATCACCCTCCACCTGCGCATGATCTCGGGCCGCAACGCCCACCACATCCTGGAGGCGTCGTTCAAAGGTGTCGCCCGGGCGCTGCGTGACGCCATCCGGGTCGAAGGCGTCGGCGTCCCGTCGACCAAAGGCACCCTCTGACGGGCGCGGCAGGGCCGTCATGATCGCCGTCCTCGACTACGGCATCGGCAATCTCCGGTCGGCCGAGAAAGCCTTGCAGCACCTAGGTGCCGATGCGTCGCTGGTGTCCAACCCTGCCGCGGCTGCCCAGGCCGCCGGAGTCGTCCTGCCCGGCGTCGGCAACTTCGGCCGGTGCATGGAGGCCCTGCGATCCAGCGGCTTGGACCGGGTCGCCCTCGACGCGGTGGCGTCCGGCCAGCCCTTCATGGGGATTTGCGTGGGAATGCAAATGCTCTACGACGGATCCGAGGAGTCCCCGGGGGTCACCGGGCTCGGCGTGCTGCCCGGCCGGGTGGCCCGCCTGGCGGACGGGGTCAAGCGGCCCCAGATGCAATGGAACCGGTTGCTGCTCGACCAGCCGGACCACCCGCTGGTAGCTGGTCTGGCTCCGGACCCGTGGGTGTACTTCGTTCACTCCTACGCCCCGCCCTCCGGCGCCGGCGTGGTCGCCACCTGTGAGTACGGAGGGCCGGTGGTCGCCGCGGTGGCCCGCGACCGGGTGTGGGCGACCCAGTTCCACCCGGAGAAGTCAGGTGCCGTCGGGCTCGCCCTGTTGGCGAACTTCGTCGCCGCGGTCGGCGGGGCCGCGGTCGGCCCGGTCGCTCCGGTCGGTCCGGTCGGCCCGGTCGGTCCGGTCGGTCCGGTCGGTCCGGTCGGCCCGCTCGGCGGGGCCTGAGGCGGCGGCCGGTGGAGCTGTACCCCGCCATCGATCTTCGAGACGGGCGCTGCGTGCGCCTGGTGGAGGGGGACTTCTCCGCCGAGACCGTCTACGACGACGATCCATTGCGGGTGGCCCGGGCGTTCCAGGCGGCGGGCGCCCGCTGGATCCACGTCGTCGATCTGGATGCGGCGCGCACCGGCGAGCCCGTCAACCGGGACGTGGTGGTCCGCATCGCGGCTGCGGTCGACGCCGGCGGCGTGCGGGTGCAGGCCGGTGGTGGGGTGCGTGGCGTCGACGACGCCACCGCGCTTCTGTCCGCGGGCGTGGCTCGGGTGGTCGTCGGGACGGCCGCCGTCGAGCGCCCGGCGTTGGTGGCCGAGATCGCCGGCTGCTGGCCGGGCCGGGTGGCGGTGGGCCTCGACCACCGCCAGGGCGAGCTGCGGATCCGGGGATGGACCGAGGGTGGCGGCCGCCGGGTCGTCGACGTGGTGCCGGAGGCCGTGGCGGCGGGCGCGGCGGCGGTGATAGTGACCGACATCGAGCGCGACGGGCGCCTCGCCGGCCCTGACCTGGTAGGCCTGGCCACGCTGCTGGCGCAGACCGGGGCGCCGATCATCGCCTCGGGAGGGGTCAGCGGGATCGACGACATCCGGGCTCTGGCCCGGGTCCGGGTCCCGGGCCGGGCCCCGGGCCGGGCCCCGGGCGGGCATCACGAGCTGGCTGGCGTCATCGCCGGCAAGGCCATCTACGAGGGCCGTCTCGATCTGGCCGCGGCGCTGAAGGCGTGCGCCCTGTGAGCGCGGCCGCGTGAGAGCCATCCGGGTCATCCCCTGCCTGGACGTCGACGGCGGCAGGGTGGTCAAGGGAGTGAAGTTCCTCAACCTCCGAGACGCCGGTGATCCGGTGGAGCTGGCCGCCCGCTACGACCGGGAGGGCGCCGACGAGCTGGTCTTCTACGACATCACCGCTTCAGCCCATGGGCGGGACACCATGGTAGAGGTGGTGGCCCGGACGGCCGAGGAGGTGTTCATCCCCCTCACCGTGGGCGGGGGAGTGCGGACCCTCGACGACGCCAGGCGGTTGTTGCGGGTCGGGGCCGACAAGGTCAGCGTCAACAGCGCGGCCGTGGCCGCACCCGACCTCATCGACGAGCTGTCGGCCACCTTCGGGGCGCAGTGCGTGGTCGTCGGCATCGACGTGCGGCGGTCGTCGGCGCAGTTCGAGGTGTTCACCCACGGCGGCCGGAGGCCGACCGGCATCGATGCCGTGGCCTGGGCCGCCGAGTGCGAGGACCGAGGGGCCGGCGAAGTGGTCCTCAACTCCATGGACCGCGACGGCACCCGGGACGGCTTCGACCTCGAGTTGACGCGCCGGGTCGTCGACTCGGTCGGCATTCCCGTGGTGGCGAGCGGCGGCGTGGGCCGCCTCGAGCATTTGGTCGAGGGGGCGCTCGTCGGCGGGGCCGATGCGGTCCTGGCCGCGTCCATCTTCCACTTCGGCGAAGCGACCGTGGCCGAGGCGAAGGCCGAAATGCGGGCCGCGGGGATCTTGGTCCGCCCGGTGACGGGCACCGGGCCGGCGCTAGGGTGACCGCGATGCCAATTTCCGAAGGGACTGGCTCCGGTTCGCCCAAACAGGCAGTCCAGATGCTCACCGACCGGGTCCTGGTGCAGATCCCCGGCGTGGAGGGCGAGCGAAAGTCCCGGGCCGGGATCCTGATCCCGGCCACCGCGCAGGTCGCCCGTAGGTTGGCGTGGGCCGAGGTGGTGGCGGCTGGCCCGCACGTGCGGTCGATCAAGCCAGGAGACCAGGTGCTCTTCAACCCGGAGGACCGTTACGAGGTCGAGGTGCAAGGTGAGGACTACCTGATCCTCCGAGAGCGCGACATCCACGCGGTGGCGTCCGAGCGCGTCGACGACGGGACGGGGCTCTACCTGTAGCCGTATCGCAGTAAGGGTCGTTTGGGGTTCCGGGATCGTCGTGTCGCCGTCCGGGGGACCCAACCGAGAGCGACACGACGACCCCGGAACCCCTTTTTGCCCTCTCAGTGGGCTGGCAGAGCTGAAGCCAGCGAACTGGGTGCCTAACTACGTTTCGGGTGCGGTTGACTCACTTGGGTGTGTGTAGCCCTGGAATCGAGGGCTAGGCGTACCCAAGTAGGCCAACCGCACCCAAACCCGAGTGAGCGCACCCAAACCCGAGTGAGCGCACCCAAACAGAGTCCAAGTGGCAGCAGAATCTCTCGTCAAGCCTTCGCGATGGGTGAACGGATGAAGAGAGAGCGGGCCGACGAGGTGGTGATCCGTTCATATCGGATCACCACCTTGCCGGACCGAGTCTCTCCGCTCTTAAAGACCGAGTCTCTCCGCTCTTGACGGGAGACACCACCAAACCGCCGCCAATCGGTAGCGTGGCGTCGACTTGCGGGAGACAGTCTCATGGATCAGGTGGACCCGGAGGATGTTGCGGACGAGGCCCCGTCGCAGGGCGAAGCGGACGCGCCGGGGACCACGATTCACCTCGGGACGCATCGCCGGCCGCAGACGGCCGAGCACGGTATCGGCGACCCGACGCCGATCAGCAAGACAGCCTCCGGGCTTTCGGCGTTGGGGCGGGCCCAGGCCCGGGCCCAGGCGATGCACGAGCAACCCGGTGGGCCGGCGTCCCCGGAGGCTTCCCCGCGCCAACCGTCGAATCCGCCGCGGCAGCCGGGCCGCTCGGGTCCGGGGTTGCGGAGACAGGCGGCGCTACCGGCGCTTCCGGCCCTACCCCGCCGGCGCCGGGGTGGCGCCCGATCGCAACGGAGCCAGCGCTCGCTAAGGAGGGGGCAGCTTCGCTCGCCCCTCAGCCCGCGCGGCTCACGCCGGCGTTCGCCCCTCAGCCCGCGCGGCTCACGCCGGCGTTCGCCCCTCAGCCCGCGCAGTTCGCATTGGCCGGGCCGTCTGGGCCGAGTGCTCGTACGGCTCTTTGCGGCCGGAGTGGTCGTCGTGGTGCTAGCGGGCGTGTTCGTCGTGGTCCAGTTGCTGCGCGTCGTCCCCCGTCCCCTCTTGCGAACCACCACGCCGGCCGCGGTGACCGTGCGCGCCCCTGTTCCTGTCCTGGCCTGGCCGTCCTCAGGGGAGTCCGCGGCGGCGGTGGTCGGCATCGGGGTCGTCGGCTCGGCCGGCCCAACCACGCCGGTCCCTATCGCCAGCCTGGCGAAGGTGATGACGGCGCTGGTGGTCCTCCACGACCACCCGCTCACGGTGGGGCAGTCGGGGCCCCCGATAATCATCACGCAGGCGGACCAAGCGACGTACGGCGCTGAGGAAGCCGCCGGCGATTCGGTCGTCCCCGTGGTCGCCGGGGAGTCGCTCAGCGAGCTGCAGCTGCTCGAAGGCCTTCTCATCCCTTCTGCCGACAACCTGGCCCCCGTGGTGGCGCAATGGGATGCCGGTAGCCAAGCTGCCTTCGTGGTCAAGATGAATGCCATGGCCGCGGCCCTGGGTATGCGTGCCACCAACTACGCCGATGCCGGCGGGGTCTCGTCCAGCACGGTGAGCACGGCTGCCGATCAGCTGCGCCTGGCTGAGGCGGCGGCCGCTAACCCCGTCCTGATGTCGATCGTCCGTCAGCCCCAGCTGAGTCTTCCAGGCGGCCTGGCGCTGTCCAACTACGACACCCTGCTGGGCCAAGACGGCGTCGTCGGCATCAAAACGGGGTCCACCTTCGCGGCCGGCGGCTGTTTTATGTTCGCCGCCGACGGCACCGTGTCTGGCCAGCATGTCCAGGTTGTCGGCGTGGTGCTTGGCCAAGGGGGCGCCTCGCTGATCACGTCCGCCCTCAACGCCAGCCGGGCTCTGATCGCATCCGTCTTCGCCGCCCTGCACCCCATCACCGCCCTGCCTGCTGGCACGCCTGTGGCCGAGATCAGCAGGCCGTGGGGACCTCCGGTGTCAGTCATCACATCCCGGGCCGTCACCACTCTGTACTTCGGTCAGATGACGGTGCGGCACGTCGTCAACACGGACCGGGGTCCGATCCCGCGCCCGCTCCCCGCGGGCGCCCAGGTCGCGACGGCCACAGTGACGGCCGGCGACTATGTGGAGACCGTTTCGGCGGTGACGGCCCACCCCACCCAGGGCCCGTCGTTGCGCTGGCGCCTCGAACGGCTCTGACCTCTCCTGCCCTCTACCATGAGACCCATGCCGGTAGTCACACCCATCGACGCCACCCAGGAACAGTTGGCCCAGGTTCGCTACAACCCGGACGGGCTGGTCCCCGCCATCGTCCAGGAGCACGCCACCGGCGCGGTGCTCACCCTGGCCTGGATGAACGCCCAGACGCTGGCCGAGACCCTGGCCACGGGCCGCACGGTGTTCTGGTCCAGGAGTCGCCAGGAGCGCTGGCGCAAAGGTGACACCTCAGGGGACCGGCAGTGGGTGCGGGCCGCCTTCTACGACTGCGACGGCGACACACTGCTGATAATGGTCGAGCAGGAGGGGGCCGGAGCCTGCCACACCGGCGAGCACAGTTGCTTCTACCGCCCCTTCGGCGCCGACGCCGGGGTCGACGCAGCTCCGTGACCCGCGCCGCTCCATGAACAGACCCGGCCGGGAGGAGTTCGCCGCCCTGGCCCGCCAGCACACGGTGGTGCCAGTGTGGCGGGAACTGCTCGCTGATCTGACCACCCCCGTGGCGGCGTTCGCCCGCCTCGCCGGAGCCAACGGCGAGGACCGGGCTTTCCTGCTCGAGTCTGTCGAGCACGCCGAACGGTGGGGGAGGTGGTCGTTCATCGGCCGGCGCCCCTCGGCCACCCTGATCGCCCGCGACGGGAGGCTCTCCGTCGAAGGCGAGTTGCCGGCAGGTGTACCGCTAGACCGGGGGGTGCTGGCAGCCGTCGAAGCCCTCCTTGACGTGTACCGCTCGCCGGCGATCGAGGGGCTTCCACCCCTGCACGGCGGCATCGTCGGCTACCTCGGCTACGACGTGGTCCGTGAGGTCGAGCATCTCCCCGTAGCCCCACCTGATGAGGCTGGCTTTCCCGACGCCATCTTGTCGGTCGTCGGCCAGGTGGCGGCGTACGATTACTGGCGCCAGCGGGTCACGCTCATCGAGTCGGTGCCGATCCCACCCGCCGCGGCCGGTGACCGGCGCGCGTGTGACGACCTGTACGACGGCGCCATGGCCCGCCTCGACGCCCTCGCCGCCGAGGGAGCCCGCCCGTTGGAAGAGCCGTTGCTGGCCCCGCCGGATCGGGATGACGAGCTGCCCCGGGTGCGCCGGCGCACCTCGTCCGAGCTGTACGCCAAGGCGGTCGAGGTGGCCAAGGAGTACATCCTCGCCGGCGATATCTTCCAGGTGGTGCTGTCGCAGCGTTTCGAGCTCGACCTCGACGCCGACCCCTTCGACCTGTACCGGTCGTTGCGGCAGGTCAACCCCAGCCCCTACATGTATTTCCTACGCCACCCTGAGCTGTGCGTGGTCGGGTCTTCGCCGGAGCCGATGGTGCAGCTCACCGACGGCCGGGTAATCTCCCGGCCCATCGCCGGCACCCGGAGGCGAGGGAGGACCGATGAGCACGACCGTCGGATGGCGGCGGAGTTGGTCGAGCACCCCAAGGAGCGGGCCGAGCACATCATGCTGGTCGACCTGGCCCGCAACGATGTCGGACGCGTCGTGGACTTCGGTACCGAGCAGGTCGACGAGCTGATGACGCTGGAACGCTACAGCCACGTGATGCACCTGACGTCCCAGGTCTCCGGCCGCCTGCGCGCCGGCCTGGGCCCGATCGACGTGCTGCGGGCCACCCTCCCCGCCGGCACCGTGTCAGGTGCGCCGAAGGTCCGGGCCATGCAGATCATCGACGAGCTCGAGCCGGCCAAGCGAGGCCCGTATGCCGGGGTGATCGGCTACTTCGACTTCTCCGGCAACCTCGACACGGCCATCGCTATCCGGACCATGTTGATCGGGCCGGACGGTACTGCCACGGTCCAGGCCGGGGCGGGGATCGTGGCTGACAGCGACCCGGCCGACGAGGACCTCGAGTGCCACAACAAGGCGGCTGCCCTGCTGGCCGCCGTCCCGGGCGCCCGCCGCATCAGCGCCGCCCGCCGTCAGGCGGTGGCCGGTGCCTGAGCGATACGCGGTTTGGTTGGACCGCGACGTGGTGGCGGCGACCGGCCCGGAAGCGGGGACGTTCCTGCAAGGCCAGCTCAGCCAGGACGTGCTAGCGCTCGGTGATGGCACTAGCGCCTGGTCCTGGGTCCTGGCTCCCACTGGCAAAGTGGACGCCCTGGTGCGGGTCACCCGCCTCTCCGCTGACGACTGGCTGCTCGACACGGATGGTGGATGGGGAGAGGCGTTGGTCACCCGGCTCAACCGGTTCAAGCTGCGAACGAAGGTCGAGCTGGCCAAGCGATCGTGGCCGGTGCTCGGACTACGGGGTGAGCAGGCGGACGCCCATGGTCTCGGCGAATCGGTGACCGTCAAGCCGCCCTGGCCGGGCCTCAATGGCCTGGACGTGCTCACCTCAGCTCCGGTCGTGCCCGACGGGTTGCCCGTCATGTCCGCCGAGGAGTACGAGGCCGAGCGGATCGCAGCCGGCATCCCCAAAATGGGTGCCGAGCTGACCGAGAAGACGATCCCGGCTGAGACCGGCCTCAACGACTTGACCGTGAGCTTCACCAAAGGTTGCTACACCGGGCAAGAGCTGGTGGCCCGGATCGACTCGCGCGGCGGCAACGTGCCCCGCCACCTGCGGGGCGTGGTTCTGCCCGAGCGGGTCGAGCGGGGCACCGAACTTCTGGACGCCGAGGGACGGGCGGCCGGCAGCCTGACGAGTGTCGGCCACTCACCGCGGAGGGGATGGGTGGGCCTCGGGTACGTCCGTCGGGGCGTTGACGTCCCCGGGCGGCTGCAGGCGGGGCCCGGAGGACCTGAAGTGGAGGTGCGGGAGCTCCGGCGATGACGTTCAGATATCTGCGGCGCTCCGGGCCGGCGGTTGTCATGGTCGCGCTCTTCGCTGTCGCGCTGGCCGGATGCGGTGCAGGAGTGGAGACGCTCTCGTATCCCGCGCCGCCCGCCACGTCTCGCACCACGGTGGTCAGCGGTCCCACCCTGCCGACGAATCTGCCCTCGGTCGTCGAGGACCCGGTGCCCGGCTCGACCACCACCACGGCTCCGGCGATCGGACCGGGTCAGGCGACCCTCAACGGCACCGTCTTGGGGCCGGGAGGGCCCGTCGCCGGCGCCACGGTGGAGGCAGACAGGCTGGTCGGCGATCAGGTGGCGACCACCGAAACGAGCACCGCCGCGGACGGTAGCTGGACGATCGGGTCGATCCTCGGCGGCCGCTATCGCGTCCGCGCCTGGCAGTCGCCGAGCCTGGCGGTCACCTCCCCGCAGATCTTCTTTCTGGGGTCCAACCAGACGGAGTCGACGACCATCGAGTTGACGTCCTTTACCGGGCCGGACATAGCGTCCGCCCTCGCCCCGACGGCGCCGGTCGTCGGTCAAATGGACAACCTGGTGGTACAGGCGACGAACCCGACAGTCGGTTCTGATGGGGTGGTGCGCAACCTGCCGGAGGTGGGCGTGAGCATCACGCTGACCAACGGGCCGGAGTGGGAGGTCTACAACGGCAACCCCCTGGCGACCGGAGCCAACGGCGAGGTGCTCTTCCAAGTGTCCTGTCAGGCCTCTGGGGCCAGCCCGCTGAGCGCGGCCGTCGGCAGCGGTGCGCCGGTATCGCTCCAGCTACCTGCCTGCGTCAGCGCCCCCACGACGACGACCACCTCCACGTCCACCACGAACCCCTGCGTGACCATCCCGGGCGGTCCGAGCGAGCTTTCGACCACGACGAGCACGACTTTGTTCTACGCCGTTTGCTGACGGCCGGCCACCCACCTGCCCAGTAGGCTCGGTTCGCTATGGCCACCTATCTGGACCGCATCCTGGCCGCCCACCGGGCGACTGCGGCCATTGACCGCCGGGACCTCGATGCCCTGACCGCCCAAGCCCGGGGCAGCGGTCCGGTGCGAGGTTTCACGGCCGCGCTGCGGGCCCAGGACGGGGTAGCCGTGATCGCCGAGGTAAAGCGAGCCAGCCCCAGCAAGGGGCCTCTCTTTCCCGACCTCGATCCGGCCCTGATCGCCACCGCGTACCAGGAGGGCGGGGCCGCGGCCTTGTCCGTGCTCACCGACCACGAGTTCTTCCGCGGCTCGCCGGAGGATCTCGTCGCCGCTCGGGCCGCCACCGCCCTGCCCGTGTTGAGAAAGGACTTCACAGTGAGCCAGGCCGACGTGTTGGATGCCCGGTGCATGGGTGCAGACGCGGTGCTGCTCATCACGGCCGCTCTTTTACCTAGAGAAATATCGCAACTTCTGAGGGTGGCCGCCTCCGTCGGGCTCGACGTCCTGGTCGAGGTCCACGACGAGACCGAGGCGGCGCTGGCGCTGGGTGCCGGCGCCACTCTTATCGGGGTCAACCAGCGGGACCTGTCCACCTTCGACGTCGACCCGAAACGCGCCGTGCGGGTGGCCAGGATGCTTCCCGCCGGGGTGACCCGGGTGGCTGAGTCGGGGATCCGGAACTCGGACGACGTGCGCCGCCTCGCCGGCGCCGGATTCGACGCCGTGCTCGTCGGAGAGGCCCTCGTGTGCTCGCCTCATCCCGCGGCCGCCCTTCGCCAGCTGCGCCGCGGGGCGGCGTTGCCGACACGCCGCTGATGTTTATAAAGATCTGCGGTACCACCTGCGAGGACGACGCCTTGCTGGCGGTGGCGCTCGGGGCCGACGCGGTGGGCTTCGTATTCGCCCCTTCTCCTCGCCAGATCGCCCCGCAGATCGCAGGCGACATCGTCAAACGGCTGCCACCGGAGATCGTGACGATAGGGGTGTTCCAGGACGAACCCCCGGAGCGGGTCCTGAGCATCGCTCACCTGGCCGGATTGCGCGGCGTTCAGCTGCACGGCCGCGAGCCCCCTACCACGGCCAGGTGGCTCAACTCGCGCCTCCCGATGGTGATCCAGGCGTTCGCCGCCGGCGACGCCAGGGTGCGCCGAGCCGGGGAGTACGGGGCCCACGTGATCCTGCTGGACGCCCCCAACCCTGGGTCGGGGAAGTTGTTCGACTGGTCCCTGGCTGCCGAGCTGCCGGCGGGGCAGCGTTTGATGATTGCCGGCGGCCTCACCGCGACCAATGTGGCCGCGGCCATCGCCCGGGCCCGGCCCTGGGGCGTCGACGCGGTGTCGGGGATCGAGCGGACCCCAGGGCGGAAGGATCCCATCAAGATGCGCGAGTTCATCGCGGCGGCGCGCGCCGCCGAGGCCGAGGTGGACGGTCCCGAGATCGACGGCGACACCAGCGCCTTGTACGACTGGCAGGACGAGTCTTGAGGCCGGCGGGCGGGAAGCCGGCGCCGGCGGCGGGGGGAGTGGCGCCGGCGGGGGGAGTGGCGCCGGCGGGTGGAGTGGCGCCGGCGGGTGGAGTGGCGCCGGCGGGTGGAGTGGCGCCGGCGGGTGGAGTGGCGCCGGCGGGCATGGGGGACCCGGGACCCAGCGGACGTTTCGGGCGCTTCGGTGGTCGATTCGTACCTGAGTCGCTCGTCCCGGCCTGCATCGAGCTGGAGGCGGCCTTCCGGGTCGCCTGGTCGGACTGGCGTTTCCGGCAGCGTTACGCCGAGTTGTTGCGGACCTACGCGGGACGGCCCACGCCGGTCACCGAGTGCCACCGGCTGTCCGAGGCTCTTGGCGTACGGGTGCTCCTCAAGCGGGAGGACCTGACCCACACGGGCTCCCACAAGATCAACAACGTTCTCGGTCAAGGCCTGCTCACCCTGGAGATGGGCAAGACGCGCGTCGTGGCCGAGACGGGTGCCGGCCAGCACGGGGTGGCCACCGCGACGGCGGCGGCTCTTTTTGGTCTGGAGTGCGTGGTCTACATGGGGGAAGTCGACACCGAGCGGCAGGCCCTCAACGTGTTCCGGATGCAGCTGCTCGGCGCCGAGGTTCGCCCCGTCGCCTCGGGGAGCCGGACGCTCAAGGACGCCGTCAACGAGGCCCTCCGTGATTGGGTGGCCACCGTCGAGAACACCCACTACTGCCTGGGATCGGTGATGGGGCCGCATCCCTACCCGTGGATGGTGCGCGAGTTCCAACGGGTAGTGGGTGACGAGGCCCGCTCGCAGTGCCGGGAGCTGTTGGGCGGCGACGACCCGGCGGTCGTGGTGGCCTGCGTGGGAGGTGGCTCTAATGCGGCGGGCACCTTCGCCGGCTTCGTCGACACGCCGGCCCGGCTGGTTGGCGTGGAGGCGGCCGGCGGGTCGGCCATCGGACGGGGGATTCCCGGTGTGCTGCACGGCATGCACTCGTACCTTCTGCAGGACGAGTGGGGCCAGATCCTGGAGGCCCAGTCCATCTCCGCCGGCCTCGACTATCCGGGCATCGGACCGGAACATGCCCACCTGTCCGACCTCGGCCGGGCTACGTACTACACCGCGACCGATGGCGAGGTGCTCGATGCGTTGCAGTTGCTGTCGCGCACCGAGGGCATCATTCCCGCCCTCGAACCGGCCCACGCCCTGGCGTGGTTGGTCAACGCGGCGCGCTCCGGCGACGTGGCCGCCGGGACCACCGTGCTGTTGACCCTGTCGGGGCGCGGAGACAAGGACGCCGAGCAAGTCATGCGGCTGCTGGGATGAGCGGAATCATCGAGCGAGGGGTGGCCGTGGAGCCGGCGCTGCGGGCCGGGCGCGACGCCGGCCGCAAGCTGCTCGTGACGTACGTGACCGGAGGGCTGGGCTCCGGCTGGGTGGATGCGCTGCGGGCCATGGTCGAGGGAGGGGCCGACCTGGTCGAGGTGGGCATACCGTTTTCCGACCCCGTGATGGACGGGCCCACCATCCAAGAGGCGTCGGTGCGGGCCCTGGCCGGCGGGGCGAACCCGGTCGGGATCCTCGACGCCCTCCGACGGGTGGAGGTGCCCGTCCCGCTGGTTGCCATGACCTACTACAACCTGGTGTTCCGGGCCGGGCACTCGCGCTTTGCCCGCATGCTCGTGGACAGCGGGGTGCGGGGCGCGATCGTCCCGGACCTCCCCCTCGACGAGTCCGGGGAATGGGAGACGGATGCGGCCGAGGCCGGCGTCGAGACGGTCTTATTGGCCGCCCCGGTGACACCGGATGACCGGCTGGCCGAACTGTGCCGGCGATCGCATGGGTTCATCTACGGGGTCAACCTGATGGGCGTGACCGGCGAACGGGCCTCGTTGGCCCAATCGGCGGCCGTCCTGGCCAAGCGGCTCAAGGCCGCCACCGACAAGCCGGTCATCATGGGATTCGGGGTCTCGACGCCAGACCAGGCCGTGGCCGCCGCCGCGGAGGCAGACGGGGTGGTGGTGGCCTCGGCTCTCATGCGCCTCCTGCTCGACGGGGGAGGGCCGAACGCGGTAGGCGACGCGGTGGCGTCCCTGCGAGCCGCCCTCGACGGCGGCTGACTCCGCATCGGGGCCGGCGCCGGGGGAGTGTAGTATCATGAAATATCATGAAAGATTCCACCAACGACCGATTTCGGCGCCAATATGGCGTGCTCCACCGGATCGAAGCCCTCGGGGATGGCGTCAGCAGCCGCCAGATAAAGCGTCGCGTGGCGTCAGGGCAGTGGATCGTGGTCAGTCCGGGGGTCCTCCGGCACGCCGCGTTCCCGATCACCGCTGAACAGCAGATTCTGGCCGCGGTCCTCGCTGCGGGCCGAGGCGCGGTGGCATCGCACCAAGCCGCCGCGTACTTGTGGGGCTTGCTCGAGTGGCCAGAAGCGGGCTCTCGGGCCGCGGTATCGGTCCCCAGGTCGTCGAACCCTCGACCGCACGGCTTCGATGTGCATCGCGTGGGCGACCTCGATTGGGCCCGGGTGCGGGCACTACAGCCCGGAGCACCTGGAACGCGATTACCAAAGACGCAACCGTCTGAAATTGGACGGGATCGATCAGTACGTGTCCAACTGGTCGCAGTTGCGCCGGCGGGAGGGCGACCTGGCC
>Ga0302325_10004344_pt1 | contig 32792 bp, 25 predicted proteins | sample Palsa_T0_2_FD_201948 | JGI IMG/M metagenome (GOLD analysis project Ga0302325, IMG submission 201948) | Peat permafrost microbial communities from Stordalen Mire near Abisko, Sweden - Palsa_T0_2 | ecosystem: Environmental > Terrestrial > Soil > Palsa > Peat permafrost | place: Sweden: Abisko... | reverse complement strand
CCGTGCAGGAGTGGTGATCGCTGGCGGAGCACGAACGACGTACCCGGGATCCGTCGCCGGAGGAACAGCGCCAGCCCTCGCGCACCCCCGCGCGCGGTTCGGCGGGGGCCGCTAACGGCGGCACGCGGATTCCCCGGTGGGCCACGGGCCCAGACCAAGATGGCGGTGCTACTGCCTCACCGGCCGGCGCCTTCACCGGGACCGTGCTGGCGGTGACGTCTCAGGACGGAACGGCCCGCCGGCCCGCGCTCGCTGCCCATCCCCGCCGGGCGGAAGTTCTCGCGCACGAGGCGGTGCACCGGGCTCAGTTCGCTCTCGCCGGGCGCGGGCCGACGGGGGCGCGAGAGGAACTGGAAGCCGAGGCCCGTCTCGGCGCATGGGCCGCGCTGCACGGTCAGGGGTTCAGCCCCAAACTCGCCGCGGCGCCGGATATGGAGCTGGCCTTTGACCACGCGTCCGCCGGCGGGCATCTGCAGGAGTTCATCGCGTGGCTGGCGGAGAACACTTCGTACGATGTGGATGCCGTCGACTGGAATGCCGCGATCCTCGCCCTGCTGGCTAGTACCCGCATTTATCATCACTCTGACAAAGAGCTAGCGGTGCTGGCCTCGATTCGCTTTCGCTACCGGCTCCTCATCGAGATCTTCGATCAGGAGCGAGCAGCCGGGCTGCCCGGTCCGCAGCAGGCGACCGCGGGCCGGATCGTCCCCACCATCGGACAACTCGAAGACGAGTTGTTCGACCGGTATCTCCCATCGCTCAGCACGGAGAGTTTCGCGCCCGCGGACGTACAGAAAGTCAGCGACGCCTTCTTGGCCCATTACCTGACCGGGCTTTCAGGCCTCTCCATCGTCCCGGCGACGTTCGACATCAGGGAATACCGGCCTCCCCCGCGCACCCCGGACATCCAGGGCGGGCCGGGCGGGATTCTCGATCGCTGGATCAAGACCGAGGTGAAGGACCTAGCCTTCCGGTTCCTGCTCGACGACTTCGCCCGGGCGGTCGGCGGGCCGCACGCGACGGTATCCACGCTGCCGCCGTTGTTCGGCAGCGGCACGCAGCGACAGCTCTCACCGGAGCGCTGGCTGGCCACGCTCGACCTCACCGCCTATAAGGACCGCCTGGTCAAGGCCATGACCGGCCAAGCGGTGAAGCGCCTGAGCCAGGACGCAGAGCACCAGCGCCAGCTGCGTACGGCCGCTGATGAGCAGTCACGGTTCGAGACGCTGCACGCGATGCATGCCGTGATCTCCGGATTCGACAGCAAGCTCAAGGAGGCCGTCAACGATCTGCCGCGGCTCGCGTACTCCGAGCTGACCCCGGACGACATGGATGTCGCGGGCGAACCATTCAACGCTTTCCAGCAGTTCAGCGCCGTCTCCGCCGCCGCCACCACGTTTTACGGACAGTTGTCCACCAGCAGGGATAACGACACTGTGATGCTGGCCGCCGCGGGGGACCTGGCTAAAGCGATCGGCAGCACACCCCGCAACGGTCAACTCGTCGCCGAGCTGGTCCGTCTCGGCACTGCGATCCGGGACTACGAGGCTCAGCTTGAGTCCTCCCGGCAGGCGATCGAGCAGCGGCTGCGGGTCGAGATCCAGGTGAATTACGACGAGATCGCCGCCGGGATCCAGCAGATGGGGGCCTTCGCCGACGCCTACCTGCAGCAGACCTTCGTCCCCACGATGAACAGGATCGCGCTGGAGCGCATCACCGCCAACGTCAAGGTACTGCGTGACCGCAGGGACAACTGGGTGGCTTACTCGGCAACGACCGCCAAGAAGCTCGCTGAGTATGCCGGCGTACTCGATGATTTCGCCCGGGGCCTGCGCGACGGCAGCTACAACCGGATCGAAGTGCAGAGGCAGACGCTGACGGTGCGGGACGTCAAGCAGCTCGAGGACGCCGCCAAGATCTGCCGCGCGGAGGCCGAGGCGATGCGCCAGCCCGCGTCCAGGTCCGGGCGGTACAAGAAGCTCAGCGAGGCGCTCGACGGTTTCGAAGGAGTGAAAACACGCATCGAGAAGGGCGAGATCCCGGCCAACCGCTACGGCCCGGATGTGTTCAATGCGGCACGTAAGGAACTGCGCCTCGACTCGTTCCGCGATTTCACCACCTACGGTGACATCGTCTTCGGGCGGGACGTAGCCGCCGAGAATCCGTTCCTGGCCCGGCTCGTCATCGGCTGGAAGCTGGTAGAAGAGCTCGACGAGGGCCTTCGCACGGTGACGATCTTCGCCGCTCTCAGCTTGCTGACCGTGGCGTCGCTGCTGATCGGAGTAGCGGCGGCCGCGTTCTTGCCCTCGGCGGCGAGCCACGCTGTGGCGGTCGTGCTTTTCGCTGTGGACGCTGCGGTGAACATCGGCCTGGGCTGGCACGATAAGAACCAGGCGGAGGCTTTCCGCGACATGGTTCGGCTCGACCTTGATCACTCGGTCACGGGGGTCAGCGAGGAGGACGCCGAGCGGGCCCTGAAAATGGCTTGGTTCGGGTTGCTGCTCGCCGTGGGGCTGACCGCGGGCGCGGTGGCGCTGGCCGGGTACGCGCGTTTCACTCGCGGGGTGAGCGAAGGGTTCGAACTGAGCGTGCGGTATTTCACGCTCGCCCGCGAGGAGCCCGAGCTTTTCGCCAGCTTGCGCGGGATCGTCACTGACCCGGCCCGGCTGGACCGGATGCTGCAGTTCGCCGAGGACGCCAAGCACCTCGAGTCCCTGCTGAACAGGATGGATCACGTTCTTGACCTGCCGATGGTCGAACGCCTGCTTGCCGCCACGGGGGACGCGGCGCGGGCGGCCAAGGTACTTGACGTCGCCAGCGACGCCCGGGTGGCCGACACGGCGCTGACCCGGCTGGTCACCAAGGTGGCGGGGCGAGCCGCGCGGACGAGCCTGCTCGACCTGGCCGGCCAGGACGCCGTCAGCCTGCTCGCGGTGCTCGACCGGACCAGCGATGCCACCGCCGCGCGGCGTCTGTTCACGCTGGTACCGGATGCGCGGCGGCTGGCCGGGATCCTGGACCTCCCGACGGCGGCCGGGCTGACGGATGACGCCATCCGCGCCATGGGCCGGCTCGAGCCGGACGCCTTGAAGCTGCTGAAGTCCGCGTCGGCCACGGATATCGCGGACCTGGTGCGCCTGGTCGAACAGGACCCGGCGGGGATGAACGCCCTGTTCGGGACGGGCGGCAGCCAGATCCTGCGTCAGGTGCAGCGCGCTCCCTACGACACCGTGGCGGCGCTGCGCGACGCGGTAGGCCGTTCGGCCGCGCGGCTTGGCCCGCAACCGGGATACGAGACGCTTCCGGTACCGAAGTTCCAAGAGAAGACCGAACTGGTCCCCGGCTGGAAGGGCCTCCTGGCCAAGAAAAAAGCGGAGTTCATCACCACCGTTACCTCTCCGTCAGGCAAGCCGCTTTCCCTGAAGAGTTCCTGGGACAGCGCTCATGGCGAGCTCAGCCTGGAGACGGCGTTCGCCAATCCCGAGATAGAGCTCGTACCGGAGGCCCCGTTCCTGGTAGAACGCAAGGGGCAACGGGGGACACCCGCCTCCGTGTACTTCACCCTGCAGCAAATGCGCGCGGCCAAGATTCCCTACGGGGCGCCCGGCAGCGCGGGAGGAATCCAGTCGGTGCGGCTCAGCCAGATTCAGAACATGGAAACCCTCGTCCACCTTCAGTGGCTCCGCCAGCGCTATCCGCAGGCCGCGCTTGAGGACCTGGTGGCAGACACGGCTATCGTCAAGTACGGCGAGACAATCGCCAATCAGGCTGGATACCGGGTGGTGCATATCGAGGTCGACATGAGCAATTCATGGATGACGACAGCCGGAGAACAATCCGATTATTACGCAAGACCGGCGCGTGCGCAGATCCGGGGCATGACTCCGGAAGCGGTCAGGCTCGAAAATCAGCGGGTGCTTGCCCGGTTCGGCATCAGCCCCGGCGCGCCGCTGCCCGCCAACTTCGACGTCGTACTGCACGTGAGACCGTGGTGACGATGAAGCGCGAGTCCGGCAGCACGGCCGGGGCGGGCGTCTGCGTCACGGTGGCCGAGGTCGGGGAGACGCTGGAAACGCAGGCTGTAAGGGTCCTGGGACCGCAGGGCGATCAGCTGCGGCCTGCGGACATGGCCGCGATGCTACACGCCTGCGGGCTAGCGGCCGATTACGTTCAGGTGGACTCCACGGCCGCCGCGGGGGCTGCCCATGGCCTCGTCGTGCTAGTCCAATCAGACGAGGGTGAGGTCACTGCTTTGCCCGCCAGCCTGCGCAGCCGCACGATCGCGGTCACAGCGGTCGCTCAAGAACGTCAGCGGCACTGGACGGCACGCCATGGGTTCCTGGGACTGGTGAGCTCCCGGACCTGGACCCATTGGGCCGGCGGCATGATGGGTGCGACCGGGGTATTCGGGCAGCTTGATGTCGCCGACGCGGCCGGGCTGGTGCTGCGGACGCAGAACGGTGCCCTGACCGACCCCGTACGACAGCTGGAGCTGCCCGAGCTGCTGGCGCGTTACCTGGCGGCGGCCCCAACAGTGCTCGGCTTCGGCCGGCCTCCCGCTTGAGGCGGCTAGGAATCCAGGCGGGGCGGGGCGGGGCGGGGCGGGCGCCGGTCACGGCCGTCGAGTACCGTCCGTCGTCACCGGTCGCTCCCCCAGCTGGCCTGCTCCAGCCGTCCGGCCAGCGGGAATGAGGCTCCCATCTTGCGGTACTCGCGCAGAACCGCAGCGGTGAGGTGCTCGTCGGCCACCGGGTGGCCCGCTTCCAGCGCGAGGAGGCTGGCGTGCAGGGCGGCGTTGCGGATCCGGCCGCCGGTCAGCGGGCAGCGGCGGGCTAGTTCCTCGAGCAGTTGCGCGGAGACAAGGTGGTCCGGGGACAGGTGGTCGGCCCAGATCTGGTAGCGGGCGTCGGCGTCGGGAGGCAACAGCTCGACGGTGACGTCGATGCGGCGCTGGAACGCGGCGTCGATCCGGCTGGCGGCGTTGGAGGTGATGATGACGATGCCCTCGAAGGTCTCCAGCCGCTGCAGCAGGAAGTTGGTCTCCAGGTTGGCGTAGCGGTCGTTGGCGTTGCTGACGTCGGTCCGCCCGGTCATCAGGGCGTCGCCCTCGTCAAGGAGCAGGATCACGTCGAGTTCTTCGGCCCGGCTGAGCACCTGGTCCAGGTTCCGCTCGGTCTCGCCGATGTACTTGCTCACCACCGCGGCCAGGTCGACGCGGTAGACGTCCAGGCCCAGCTGGGCCCCGACGTGGCGGGCGGCGAGCGTCTTGCCGGTGCCGCTCGGTCCGCTGAACAGCGCCCGGACGCCGCGGTTCATGGTGGCCGCGACGGCTTGGCCGGCCCGGCCTGGCAGCCGCTCGCGGTGCCGGCACAGGGACATCAGGGTGGCCAGCTCGTCGGCGGCGGCCGGGGTCAGGACCGGGCCGGTGCTGCCGTCGAGCGGCTCCAGGCGGGTGGCCAGGGTCTCAAGGACCTGGCGGCTGAGGGATCCGGCGGCGGCCCGCACATCCGCGGGCCGCACCTCATCGCGTCCCTGACTGGCCGCGACCGCATGGGCGAGCGGCACCGCCCGGCGGATGTTGCCCGGGGTGAGCAGGAAGCGCTCGGTGATCTCGACCAGGTCGGCCGAGGCGGCCCGCAGCCCGCCGTCGAGCCACAGCTGGCGCCGACCGCGCGCGTCGCCGCTGTCCAGGGTGAGGGACAGGGCGCCCTCGAGGGCGGGCCCGGCCAGTCCCCCGGTGCGCCCGGCGACCACCCCGAGCAGGACCGGCTCCGCCTCGTGGCCCCCGAACGGAGGGAAGGCCGGGAGCCGGCAGGTCTCGCCAGGAGCGGGAGCGGCCACGGTCACGGCCAGGGCACCGCCGAATGCCGCCAGCGGTCCGAGCAGCCGCCAGCCCTCATCGCCGGCCTGGCCCTCGTGCACCAGCGTGTCCCGTCCGAGCTGAGCGGCGATCGACCCGAGGAGCGTCAGGCGGCCGCTGGCATGGGGGCCGCGCACCACCAGGGTGGTGACGGCCCCGGCGGCCAGCATCAGCGTGATCCGCGGCAGGCTGGCGCGCAGCCCCGCCGGGACCACGACCTCATCGAGCGCGGGGAACGAGCCGGCGGGGCGCAGCGTGAGCGACGGGGGCAGGGAGGAGGCGGCGACAGCGCCGCCGTCGAGCAGGTCCCAGATGGCGACCGGCAGCCGGGCGACCCACTCGGAGCGGGGATCGGCCGGGTTGTCGACCATGAGCAGCCCGGCCCGGGTGAGCCGCTGGCATCGTTCCATGACCTGTCCGGAGGTGACCGGGCCGCCGGACAGCAGCCAGCCGAGCAACCCGAAACAGGGCCGGCGGGCGGGCAGCGGGTCCTGGAGAGTGGCGAACAGGGAACCGAAGCGGATGTCTTCCTCGATCAGCCCGGCGGCCGTCAGCACCAGCGCGTCGCCGCGCTCGAGGCGCGCCAGCGGGAGGCGGCCGACAGCTCCTGCCTCCAGCTCGTCGATGTCGCGGTCCCAGTCATTGCCGTCGAGCGGCTGGTAGTCCTCCAGCCACGGGGGCAGCTGCTCGGTGCCGCCCAGCCGGGCCAAGATCCGGCCGATGACAGCGCCGCGGTAGAGCCCGGCGTGTCGGGCGGCGCTTTCCTCCGCGACGCGGGTTACGGGCGTCCCCTCAGCGGCCCGGGTCACGGGGTGTCCAGGAAGTGGAAGAGCACGATCCGGCCGAGGGCGGTCACCCAGCCGGGGTCGCGGTCGAGGCCGGCCATCCGCGCAGGCAGGTCCACGTGCTGCAGGCTGAGCAGCACATCTACGTGGGTGGCGGTGACCAGCACCCGTCCCGGGACGGTGAACGAGGAGACGCCGATACCTCGGGAGCGGAGTTGCCCGGCCACGAAGGCCCCGATGACGTCACCGAACCGGTCCTCGGGTGAGCGGGGCAGGGCCGTGCCCGGGGCCTCGGCGGGCTCCGACGGCCAGCGGCGGAGCCAGGACCCAGGCAGGCGGAGGGGGCCGGCGGCCTCGAGCCTGGTGGCGGCCGATGTCCCGCGGCGCCGGCTGTCCAGCTCCGCCAGGATGTCCCAGAGGGGGTCGCCGGCAAACTCGCCGCGCTCCTCTCCGAGGAGGTAGCGGCCGAGCAGCTCCACCAGCGCCCAGCCCGCCGGGACGCCGGGATCGTCCTCGTTCTCCTCCTCGTCGTCGAGCCAGGCGACGAAGTTGACCAGGTACAGCAGGGACGCCAGGCGGGTCGCGGTCCCCTCCCCCGGCCAGGCCGCGCCGGCGGCCGCCATGTCACCATCCCCGGTCTGCTGCGCAGCCGGGTCATCGGGGCCGGGCGGCGTGGCCGCCGCGAGGCGGCTTGCCGCTGGCCCGGCTCGTTTGGCCTCCGGCTCTGCCGCTCGCCCGGCCGTCGGCCCGTTTCCCGGGTCAGCCGCCGGGCCGGCGGCCGTTTCGGCCGGCGCTCCGGCTCTGGGCGCCCCGGTTTCCGGTCTTCCCGTCTGCGCCGGCCAGGTACCCGTGCGGGTGGTGGCCGACGGGACGGCCGCGACCGCAGGGCAGCGCGCGGAACCGGTCGCCGGGTCATCACGGGGCGGCCCCGGCCGAAGCGGCGAGCCGGCTGCGGCCCGCCAGGCCGTCAGGCGCTCGGCGTATCCGCGGCGGCGGAGCAGGGCCGGGGCGTGGTGCAGGCTGAGCGCCACCCCGAGCAGGGCCTCGGCGGGCGGGGCGAGAGAGGTGGGCGGGAGCCAGCGGCGCCATGGCGGTTCCCCGGCTGGCTCGTCCGCCGCGGTCGCCGGTCCAGGCGGTGCCTCGAACGCCGGCGCCAGCCGGGCCACGTTCCGTTCGGGGATATTGAAGGTCTTAAGCAGAGCCTGCAGCACCGTGGCGGCGGCCGGCGGCGGCAGCTGGGAGACCGCGGCGCGAGCCTCGGCAGCGGGCAGCCGGGCCAGGCAGGACGGCAGCCAGCGGGGCCGCGCGGTCCACGCGGCGGCCAGGCCGTCCCCGGCCGGGGCGGTGACCGGGGCGATCTGCCGCCAGTACCAGCGGCGGCCGGCCGTGCCGTGCACGAGGTCGGAAGTGAGGCAGGTGAGCAGCTCGACCTCGTCGCGGAAGAGCACCGCGGCGGCCGCTGCGCTGACCGGGCCGGCCGCCGGGCGGTGGGCCGCCCGGCGCAGGTCGGCCAGGGCGGCCCGGGCCTGCTGGGCTGTGGCGGCGCTGGCCGAGGGCAGCGTCAGCTGGCGCACGATCAGGACGGCGCGGTCGGGGAGGCCGGGGGGCTCCAGGTCGAGTGAGCGCAGCCGGGACTCGGTGCGCACCCGGAAGCCGGCGTCGCGTCCGGCTCCTGGCCGGGCGGTCCGCACCGTCAGCTTGCCGACCTGCGCTGTCATCGGTCAGGAGGTCGTGACGAGAGGAGGCAGGGTCTTCGGCGGCCAGTACTGGTTCTTCACGAAGAACAGGTACGGGGTCAGCCCCGACCCCGTTCCGCCCAGGGCGTTCAGCGCGCCGATAAAGTTTTCCGTTACGTAGTAGTAGGTGATGAGCGCCTGCGGCCTCGAGACGGGCGGCACGGCCACCGGCGTGACCGGCGCGAGAACCGGCTGCAGGACCGGGAAGGGAGTCCGCAGGATGGCCGGCGTCTCGATGCGCGCCGTCGACGCCAGCGTCCGCAGGACCGAAGACGCGGACGCTGCCGCGGCCGGGGCAGCGGACGCAGTCGCGGAAGGCGCGGCGGCGGCCGCCGCGGCCTGGGCGGTTGCCACCGGCTCGAGGCAGTAGGACTGGCGCAGGGCGAAGTCGATCACGTCCCAGGTGAGGAAGCCGCCGAAGCGGGCCAGGGTGCCGAAGAAGGTGCCAGGCACGAAGCCGGACTGCGGGACGAGCTGGGTCAACTGGGCGTGCAGCAGGCCGATGACGTCGGTTGAGAGGATGTCGATCGGGTGGTAGATGACCGTTTCGCTGGGCGCGGCCGCGGCGGGCGCCGCCGTCAGGTAGAGGTCCGCGATGTCACCGACGGTCCGGTCCAGAGCGACCGGCAGGAAGCCCGCGGGCGGGAGCAGCCCGAAGACGTTGGCGGCCACGGTGCCGCGGGAGAGGCCCGCGGACACCAGGTCCAGGATCTGGTCCTGGAACTGCAGGAAACGCGCCTCGCCGTCAGCGGACCGCTGATCGGCGACGACCGCGCTCCAGCTCGCGGCGGAGACGTCGGGCCGGGTCACCCGCCGCCTGACCGACCAGTTGTCGATGAACGTGATCGTCCCTGCGTCCCAGTAGAAGACACACAGCGGCAGGTCACACGGGGTAAGGTGGGTGGCGGCGAGCTGGTCGATCCCGCGGTAGGCCGGATTGAAGTTGAAGGGATCATTGCCGAGCCGGGCCAGCTGGGGGGTGCCGAAACACCAGTGGGCCAGCAGGTTGCGGAGGTTGCCTGCGGTGACGCCGATGCTGTTCACCGTGGTGCCGAGCGGCAGCGGGATGGCCTTGAACTGCACTCCGGCGACCTCCCACTGGGCGGTGCAGGCGACCGGGGTGTCGCTGCCCGGGGTAACCGCCATGGGTGCCTGACCCTGCAGCTGGCAGGCGGGCAGGGCGGTCAGCAGGTAGGCGCCGCCGGAAATGGCCGTTTGCGACCCGCCCGAGGCGGTGGCGCAGGCGGTGAAACTGCCGCTGGCCCCAGTCGCAGCGATTCCGGCGATGGACAGCGGCAGGCTGACCGGGGCCGTGAGCGAGACCGGCTCGCCGGACGGCGTGATGCCCAGGCCGGCCGCAACGGTGATCGTCGTGGCCGCGGCCGTCGCCCACAGGCCGCTGACGATGCCCGGGCCCGCCGCCTGGCCGGTCCAGGTGTCCCGTTTGAGCAGGGTGGCCTGGCCGGTCGCCAGGTCCTCGGCGGCGAGCAGCCGCCCGTTCACGAAGTTCGGGAGCTGGGCGCCGTTGGCGAAGCTGGATCCGACGAGTTGGCTAGTCACCGACGGCCCCCTCAGCCACGCTGGCGGCGATCCGGGCAAAGGCCACAATGGTGGAGCCCTCCCAGCCGACGTAGCGGATGCCGGTGGAGTTGATCCAGTCGGCGAGGGAGACCGATGGTCGCAGGATAGGCAGCCCCGTGTTGATCCCGCCCGGGGTCACCGGCAGGCGGATCGGCCGCAGTACGCCGAAATCCACGGTCGTCTGCTCGGTCGAGAAGACCAGTCGCAGGTAAGCGGGCAAGCGCAAGGTCTTCTGCAAGGTGGGGCTCAGGGGGATGGTCCAGATGTTCCGATTGGCCGTCGCCGTGAGGCTTTCACCGGCCAGCGGGAAGAGCACGGCGCCGGTCAGGTCGTTGTAGACCTCGACCGAGGGGCTAGTGAGCTCGACGAAGACGTTCTCGCTGACACCCTGCGGCTGCGGGTGGAACCACAGCTCAAGGTGGGCGTTGCTGCCGTTAGCGGGGACAAAGCTGACCGTGACGAAGGAGACGCTGGCGGGGAACGTCCCCCGCACGGTGGTGTACGCGGTCACGTCGCCCGTGCCGGCGGCGTCAAGCAGGCTCCCGGCGGCGACGGCGGCCAGGGTGGTAGCGCTGTTGCCCACCAGGACCGCTGCGCCGGGGAAGGTGGCCCCCAGCTGATCCCCGTCGGTCACGGTAAAGCCCGAGGACGGCGCCGAGAGGGTCCACAGCGGTGAGAACGGTCCGGCACCGGACGCCACCTCGGTCGTGAAGGCCGCGGTCTGGCCCTTCTCGTCGGCGACCTGGATGGCGGGGGGCAGCGAGACCGGCTCGGGCAGGTGGAACCAGGCGGTCAGGGCCGGCACGCCGTCGGAGTTGACCGTGCTGCTCAGGGTGACCGCCTCCTGCACAAGTGGCGGCGGTGACGCTGGCGGTGACAGCGCGGCGCCGGCCTGCCCGCCTAGCCGCAGCTCCTGGATCAGCCCGGTGTGCAGCAGGTAAGGACGCCCGGTGTCGTCGGGGTCGGCGTAGGAGGTGACCACCGGGCTGCTGGTCGAGAAGGGGGTCTGCGGGGTGAAGGTGACGGCGGCCAGCAGGATGGAGGGATCCCAGTTCGGATCGGGGGCGGTCAGGTCGGGCGCCAGCTGCGGGCGCACCTGGGTGACCCACGCGGTGAAGATCCGGTCGAAGGCGGCGTCGGCCGCATCGGCCGGCAGCTGGTAGCTGGCCGGCAGGGGCGGGGAGCCGCTCGGGATCGCGGGCGACGGCAGCGCGAGGACGGCATCGATGATGGCCTGCTCGTCGCTCGCCAGCGACAGGTCGGGACCGGGGACGAGCTGGACCGAGTTGAGCAGCTGGGCCAGCTGCCGGACCGCGTCCCAGGCGGGCATCGCGGGCGGTGTCCAGCTGAGCTGGATGTCCCAGGCGTCGCGCAGCCGGGAGGGCTTCTGGATTTGGGCGCTGGTGCTGCACGGCTGGCCCGGCAGCGGGATCAGGTCGTCGGCGCACTCGGCGTAGGCGGCAACCACGTAGACCACCAGCTCACCGGAGATCCCGAGGTTGGCTTCGATGGTGCCGGGGTGGGCCTCTTCCTGGGCCGCGAGCCAGGCGCCGAGCCGGGCGCACTGCGCGCTCGGCACGGTCAGTTCCCGTCCTCGCTGGTCCACGGCCATCCCGGGCTCGACGGTCAGCGTGACGTCGTCGGGGGCATCCGGCGGGGTGCTGGTCGTCACATGCAGGCCGTAGACGGTGCCGTAGCCGTGCAGCGCTCGCTCGTGATGGTAGTCAAGGCCCAGGTTGTGTGTCTGCTCCTGGACGAAGTCGTCGAGGCCGAGCACCATCCCGTACTGATAGAAGACCCGGAGGTCGGGGCTGAGGGTGCCGGTGTCAGGGGAGACACAGGGCTGGGTGACGGTCACGGTCGACTCCTTGCAGCTATAGGGACGGCATGCCGCCGACCCGGTCGCGGTCGAGCACGATCCGGTCGGGGAGGTCGAAGGGATACGGGAACCCCAGGTAGGTGCTGGCCAGGTAACCCTGGCCCACCACCATGGGCGAGAAGGAAGCGCTGGCGCCCAGCTGGGTGTCGAGGCCGAGCCGGGCCTGGCCCACCGTGAAAAGCTCGGTGTTGCTGCGCACGTCATGGGAGGTGTGCGAGGGCTTGTTGACGGCCACGATGCGGTCGATCATGGCGAGCTGATCGGCGTTCAGCACGGCCGGCACGAGAACGTCGAAGCGATGGGCGGCGGCCGCGGCCCGGTCGGCGGCGCTGCCGCTGCCAGGCGGGGCCGCGGGGTCTCCGTAGGCGGCGCCGCCGCCGTCCCTGGTTCGGAACCGCTCGACGATGCGCAAGCCGCCGACGCTACCGCTGCTGGCATCGCCGCTGCTGGCGCAGTCGAAGACCGAGTCGTCGACGTCGGGGTCGAGGTAGGCCCGCAGCAGGGCCAGCAGCCCGCCCAGGGTGCCGCGCCACCGGTAGAACCGGTCCGCGTTGCGGACCAGGAACCGCTGTTGCGCAGGGTTCCACTGCGGGTCGAGAACCAGCCCGAACCAGCAGGCCAGCCAGGCCAGCCAGTCCGCCGATACTGTCCGGGCGTCCAGCAGAAGGGCCGAGTGCTCGATCCGCTCCTCGGTAGCGGTGTAGAAGCCCTCGAAGTTGGCCAGGAAGCGGTCGAGGAAGCCGCGCGGGGCGGCGTCCAGGGTGAAGACGGCGGGCAGGTAGTGCTCGGAGTAGGAGAACCGCGGGTACCAGGCCCGCAGCGACCGCAGCGCGGGGCTGGTACGGCCGCCGGTCTGCAGGGTCACCTGCACCTGCAGGTAACGACCGGTGACCTGCTGGAAGAGCAGTTCGTAGGTTCCGGTGCCTGCGGGCAGCGAGCCGTCGGCGGCCCGCTGGTCGGCCCACGGGTCGTACCAGGGCAGCTCGGCGCCGTCGCCGCGCTGATAGGGCACCGGCTGCGGCAGCCAGGGGGACTGCTGAAGCAGCACCGGGTCGTCGGCCGCCCGGGCCTGGATGGCGATGCTGGTGCCGGTCGGGATCTGCGCGTCGAGCAGCAGCCGGTGCCAGACGCAGCCGGGAACCTGGCTGTCGAAGGGCAGGCCGGGCTGGTCGGTGGCGGAGCTGGCCGGCGTGGTGAACACCCCGGTGGGCTGGAAGCGGCATTCGGTGAATACCTCGAGCGGCACCCAGCGGTCACCGAAGTCGTACCAGGCCCCCTGACCCGCGCGCACCAGGGCCTTCCCGTCCCAGCGGCGCATGGGCAGGAAATCGGGCTGAGGCGTGAGCTCGCCGCTGGCCGGGTCGAGGGTGAACGCCACCACTTGCTTGCCCTCGGCGTCGGCGATATAGAGCATGGGCGGCGCGAGCGGCCCGGTGGCGGCCGGGGCGGTCAGGTAGGCGAAGTCGATGCCGAGCAGCGAGTAGACCTGCGGCGTGTCGGTCGGGTCGGCCGGGTCGATGACCTCGAGGGCATCGGCCAGTGAGGTGGACCACTGCCAGCCGGCCGGGCCGAAGAGATGAACGAAGGAGTAGCCGCGGGCCGGGTCCGATTCGAGGATCAGCGCGGTCCCGGGGTCCGGCCCCGGCTCGATGCTGACGGCGTCGACCGGGCCGAACGGCGACCCGGCGAAGAGGGCGGTGGCGACCGGGGCCACCGGCCCGTAGCGGCGCTCGGGCGGTCCCCCGGCGGCCGGGGCGAACGGGCCCGCGGTGACGGTCACCTCGCCGCGGAGCCGGAAGTGCTCGTCGAGCTGGAAGTAGGCGGCGTTCTGGCGGTCGAGGACGAGTAGGCCCCCGTCGGACGTGTCGGCCAGGTCGAACGGGGAGAACGGGGCGGGCCACAGCAGCCGCTGCGGCGGGCCGCCGGCCTGCAGGTCGAACAGCAGCAGGCCCTGCTGGCCGGCCGCCGTGTAGCCGGCGGCCAGGTAGTGGCCGGTGGTGACGGCCAGGCCGGCCAGCGTGAACCCGGCCGGCAGGTCCGGCTGGCACGCGGCGAACGCCGGCTGACTGGCGGTGGGGCCAGATCCGGCGGGCGGCACGGCCGGCCACCACCGGGCCGAGGTGTCGTCGTCGACGGGCCGCCAGCTGATGCTGGCCTGGTCGTCGCCGATCCAGTACCAGTTGCCGTAGGCGTCGCGCCCGGCCCCCCGCCGCGCGACCGGGTCGATCGGCGTCGTGCGCCCGGACCGGCGAAACAGGGGCAGGTCGTGGCGGAGCCGCAGGGCGCCGAGGCCGGAGGTGTACTCGAAATACTCGAAATCGGAGTGCCCGGCCGATGGACCCGCGACCGAATCCTCGTCCCCGGCCGTCGCCAGTGTCAGGCCGGTGGCCACGTCGGTGCAGCGGCCCCAGTCGCCTTGGCCGTGGAGCAGGTGGAACTGCGAGCCCTGGATGTCCATCGGCTCAGCACACCGGGGGAACGACGGGGACGGGAACCTGCGTGGGCAGGGTGCCCTGGTTGCCGCCGATGAGCGTGGACGGGGCCTCAGCCGGCCCGTTGCTGACGTAGACGGTGGCGGCGGGGAGCTGCAGCCCGGCGATGGGCACCGGATCCAGGGACGCCAGCATCGAGCCGTCGGCGGCCAGGCCGGCGATGAGGACCGAGTCCACGTAGCGGACGCCCGGCACCCGGGTGGCGACCGCTTCGATGTCCTGGCTGCGCACGGCGGTGCCGAGCGGCCAGCCTGTCCCTGTCGGGGCAGTGCTGCTGCCCGTCAGGATGCCGGTGCTGCCGCTGGCGGCCGGGAGGCCGCCGGTCAGCGGGGACAGGAAAGACTGGACCGCGGCCGTCACCGCCTGCTGCACTAGGGTGAAGACCTGGCCGGGCAGCACCTCGATGCCCACCGAGACCCAGATCTGCTGGTACACCGGGCCCCGCACGTGCACCTCGGTGGTGATCAGGCGGCGGGGATCGAGCCAGCCGCACACGGCGTTCAGGAAGGTCAGGTCGGGTACGGGAGCGTTGGGATGAACCGGATCTGAGCGCGGGATCACCAGGACGGTCACCATGCCCGGCCAGGTCGCCACGGGATCGGGACCGTCGGGGTTGAACAGGGGCAGCACCTCGACCCGGCCCAGGTCGATCCCGGGGGCACGCCGGGTGACATCGGCGAAGTCGTCCGCGGTGACGAGGCGGTCCCGGTGCCGGAGCCAGCGGGTGATGTTCGCCTCCCCGTCGCTGGCCGACTCGGCGTCGCTCGCGCCCCAGGTGGGCACCGGGTTGCTGACGCTGAAGCCGCCGGGCAGGGTCGCACTCTTGTTGATGGCACCGATGGCCACCTGGCCCTGCTGGCCGCCGCCGTAACGGTAGGTCGCCCGTACCGTCGCGCCGGCCGGGAAGCGCGCTCCGAAGAGCCCGCTTCCGCCGGTGATGAGCCCGGAGGCCGGGTCGAGCATGTAGGCCGTGGCCCCGGCGGCGGCCGCGTAGATGTCGTCGATCTGCTGCCAGGCGGCCCAGCCGTCCGTTCCCTGCACCTCGAGCAGGAAACCAGTGGCGTCGGTCACGACCGGGGCATTGGCGACCGCGAAGGTCTGGAACGGGGTGCCGGTGCCCGTCCCGACGATCTCATGGTTCACCGGCACGGCCTGCACTACGGTGGCGGCGTTGAGCCCGACCCAGGTAAGCCGGCCCGTCTTCTGGTCGCTGACGGCGTCAGCGGCCAGCACCGACGTGGTCGAGGCGGTGCTGGCACCGCCAAGGCATCCGCAGCCGCCGGTGCATCCGCAGCCGCCGTTGCTTCCGTTGCCGCCGTTGCCGGTTCCGTTGCTGGCGGTGCCGGTGGTGCCGGTCCCGCCGCTGGTACTGGCCGTGGTGGTGTCCGGCAGCGGCGGGTAGCGCAGCCGGATCCAGGTGACCAGACGGCTGCTTATGGTGGCATCGTCCAGCCGCGGCGGGTAGTCACCGGTGCCCTCCTCCTCCGGGTCGAAGTTCCATAGCAGGAGCTGCTGGTAGGGCGGCAGCGTGACCTGGACGACGCCCGGCGCCTGCAGCACCGGATCGGCGTAGGTGACCGGCAGGCGGACATAGTTGGCCGGGCCGATCCCGTAGCCGGGGCCGGAATTCCCGGTTGGGTCGGGCGCGGGGGCCGCGATCTCGAAGACCAGCCCCGGGTCGACGCCCGGTCCGCCCGTCGTCATCGGCGCCAGCACCTGGCCGGGCGTCTGGGTGGCCGGGTAGACGCCGATCGAGAGGGTCTGTCCCCCGATGACGGCCCGCACGGCTTCCGGGTCGACCAGCGGCGGGGCGAGCACGGCCAGCCACAACGACCGGTCGATGGTGCCGTTGACCGGGTCCCCCAGGTCCACCACCGGGTCCGGCTTGCCGGTGGCCGGGGGGTCGAGCGAGGTCGGCTGGTAGTAGGTCAGGACGTCGCTGGGCGAGTCCAGGAACGTCTGGTACAGCAGGTTGTACTGCGCCTGGGTGGCGGCGTCGGGTTTCTGCTGCGCCTTGTAGTAGGCGGCGGCGGTGACCGGCTGCACGGCGAGGCCGCCGTCAACCAGGAACGGCACCTGGCCGGAGCGGACCTCGGTGCTGGCGGTCAGCCCGAGCGGCTGCAGCGGGCCGCGGTCGTTGGAGAACGCGACCAGCCCGTGCCCCGGAGAGGCGGGCTGCAGTGAGACGCCGAGCATGGTGAGGAACTTGATCCGGTTAGCCTCGGGGATCCGGTTCGAGCGGTAGAGCAGGTTTTCTGTCAGGAACGCGAACACCTCGACGATCGCGATCCCGGGGTCCGAATCGTTCAGGTTGGTCCACTCCGGCGTGTGGACCGCGATCCTGGCCTTGGCCTCGGCGACCAGCTGGTCGAAGCTGCGGTTGTCGAGGACGGGGATGGGAATGGTCACGGCCGCCGCTCCTAGTTGTTCGGTCCGACGGTCATCGTCAGCCGCTCCTGGCTGCTGGTGGCGATGAGCGTGTAGGTAACGGTGACGTCCACGGCGCGCTGGTCGGCGGCGCTGAGGGTCGCGGTCACGCCGTTGACGGCGATGCGGGGCTCCCACTGGGCCAGGGACTGGGTGACCTCCTGCTGGATGAGCCGGAGGGTGGCGGTGGTATTAGGCTCGAACAGGAAGCGGTTCAGGCCGCAGCCGAACGCGGGCATTTCCACCCGCTCCCCCGGGCTGGTCCGCAGGATGGTGCAGATGCATTCGCGCACGTTGACCTCGCCGGCCGACCAGACCATGGAACCGTCGGGGCCGACCCGCGGCGGGAACGAGAGCCCGGTGCCGTAGAGATCGGGAGCCGCGGTCATGGCGACGGGTTCTCCGGCTGCGAGGCGGGCACCGGAACGGGGAAACAGATCCGGATGAATGCCATCCACCAGAACACGATGTTGAAGGAGAGGGCGAACAAGAACATGACCATGAACGACAGCACCCACATGATCTGAATCGAGAAGGAGCAGATCATCCCGAACTCCAGGCCCGGGTCGGCGCCCAGTCCCTTGCCCTGCAGCATCGCGGGCGTTACCCGGTCGAGCATCCGGCGCAGGCCAGGCGGCATCTCGATGGCCACGCCGCGCTGGAACTGGCGCAGGTTGGACGGATCGGGCAGCGCGATGCGGATCTTGCGCGCCGGAGCGTCCCCGTCCAGGGCCCGGGCCAGCTGGAAGGGCCGGCTCGGCTGGCTGAGCACCGGCTGGCAGGGGTCGTGCTCGAAGACCGTGCGGATGATGTAGGTGTCAGGGGCGTAGCTGGGCGATGACTGCGGCGGATCGATCTTGATCATCCCGGTGAGCTCCTGCGGCACGGTGACCGGGACGGCCGCCTCGGTCAGCGCCGCCATCGCCAGGAAGGCCAGGCTGGGCTGGGTACTGGCCGGAAGCTGCGGGTTTTGCCAGGCGGCCGGCGGTGAGGACGGCGGTCCCGTCTGGGTGCCCTGGAACCAGTTGGACCAGTTCGCCGGCAGCTGCCCGGCTGGCGGCGTGCTCACCAGGTCGTAGCTCGTGGTGGGTCCGCGGATGACCGCCCCGGTGACCAGGGGGGCAAAGGTGGTGAGGGACCTCAGCGCGTCGCCGAGGGCCACGAAGGCGGGAGAATGCTGCCCGGGGGTGGTCCAGGTGCCGACGTTAACGTCGGTGAGGGCCTGCGCCAGCGCCAGCTGGGCGGGCGCTGACCCGGCCGACGGGGTGGGCCCGCCGGTCAGCGCCTGGTACACGGCTGGCAGGTTGGTCTGAAGCCAGTCGGCGAGGTCCAGGAGGATGTACAGGGAGGAGTAGTAGTTGTTGCCGCCGGGCGGCGGCCCGGGGGGCGGTGCGGGCGTCGCCGGCAGCTGGCTCTGCAGCAGGCCCCAGGGCGATATGACCCTGGTCCACAGCGAGCTCAGGACCGGGCTGCTCAAGCCGGTGGGATCGACCCGCTGGAGCGTGGTGACGGCGGCCGCGTCGGACAGGGCCGTGACCATGCGGTCGCGCCGGCTGGTGGGGATGTAGCCGTAGTAGACCGTGCGCCGTCCGCTCTCGGACATGCCGAAGGCCGCGCCGACCGTTCCGGCGGCGGCGAAGGCGGCCACCGGCGCGCCGTGCATGGGCAGCTGTTCCTCGCCGGCGACGAGCTGACAGGGCGTGGTCGCGGCGGCCCACTGTCCGCTCGGCGGGTTACCCGGGATAGCGGCGGGGCCGGTGGCCGGGATCCAGGCCGCCTCGCTGCCGTCGGCGGCCAGCTTGCGCACGACGAAGCTGGTCTCCTCGCCCGTGGCCGGCTGCACCGCGTGGTCGGGAATCCCCACCCGGCGGCAGACCAGCGAGGTGACCACCAGGTAGTAGCACTGGCTGATCGGCTGGAACAGGCGGCAGGGGCCGGTGCCGTCACCGGTCGCGGCGGGCGCCATGGCGGCGAGGTCGGTGGGCACCGCGCCGCCCTGGGCGCCGAGGATGCCGAGGAACTCGGTCACGAACTGGTCGTTCCTGATTTCGGCCAGGAACGGCTGCAGCAGCCCGGGGCCGTCCACCGCGACGCCTCCCTCCCCCCACAGCGGGGCGGGGGCCAGCCAGCTCAGCGACTCGGCCGTCACAGGAAGTTCCCGGTGCCGGGGGTGTAGGTGGCGCCTACGACCGTGGCTGAGGTCAGGGTGTCACACGAGATGTTGCCGGAGTGCGTCCACATCGCCGAGTTCGCGGTGACCTGGCCGATGCTGATCTGGCCGGTCGGCGCTTTGATGGTCAGCTGGCCGGCCGCGGTGATGGTGATGCCGCCGGAGTTCATCTGGATGGAGTTGCCGTTGCTGTCGGACAGGGCGATGGCGGGCCCCCCGTCCGTCATCGTCACCGTCTGGCCGCCCGGCGTCTTCAGCGTGAGGGTCACCGCGCCCTTGGTGTCGTCCATGACCACCTTGATGCCGGAGCGCGAGGTGATCGAGCGGATGTCGTTGTTCTGGTCAATGGACTCGGGCGGCTTGTCCTGGCCGTTCCAGAGGGCACCGATGATGTACGGCTGGTCGGGGTCACCGCCGAGGAAGGCGATAAGGACCTCGTCGCCGATCTCGGGGATGAACCAGGTGCCCCGGTTGTAGCCCGCCATCATGGTGGCCAGGCGGGCCCAGACTGCGTACTGTCCGCCGGACGGGTCGGTACACCACGGGAGTTCCGCTTTCACTCGTCCCTGGCCCGACGGGTCCTGGTTGTCGGACACCGTGGCCGGGTAGACCCCGTGGTAGTGACCCTCGGGCCAGGTCAGGGCCCGGTCGAGATGCAGCGGGACGTCGTTGGCGTCGAAGGTTGTCACTGGTCGGCTCCGATCCCTGGGCGCTCCACGTCGAATTCCGTGCGGTAGCCCTCCGCCACGTCGAAGACGTGGCGGGTCCGGCTGACGTAGTAGGTGCCGTCGAAGATGCGGCCCAGGCCCGAGAGGCTAACCTGGCTGCCCACCCGCATCTGGGCGGTCCCGTTGGTCAGCCCGGTACCGCAGACAAAGCGGCGGGCTCGCTCAAGGTACGCGGCGGTCGCCAGCGCGGTCGCGTCGTCGGTGGCCAGCGGTGCGGCCCGGACGATCCGCTCCCGGCGGTCGCCGAACGCGGCGGCGAGGATCGACCCGCCGGAGGTGTCGCTACCGAGTTCACTCCCCAGGGCCGAGGAGTCGGCGGTCTCGAGGATGGCGTCCTTGCTGGCGACGTCCCAGCCGGCCACGCCCAGCTCGGTGCACTGCCCGGCGAGGTCGGCCCGCACCGACAGGGACACCAGCGCGCCGCCGTAGGACAGGTCGATGCTTCCCCCGGCCCGGTCGGGCCGGCTGGCGACGTGCAGGCTGGTCCCGTCGAGCCAGACTTCACCGTCGTCCGCCCGCGCCAGCGCGCGCAGGAACGCCAGGTCGCTCTGGTTGACCTGAGTGACCACCGAGCGGGTGGGTCCGTCCAGATCGATGGCCGGGGTCAGGCCGTGATCGCTGGCCAGCTGCCGGGCGATGTCGGCGGTGGACGAGTTCTCGAACGAACGGGTCCGGCGGGTGAGGCGCAACGCCTGCAGCCCATCCTCGGCGAAGACCAGCACCTGGGACGAATCCACGGCCGGGTAATCCGCCTGGATAGCGCTGACCTTGCCCGTGAAGACCTGGCGGCTCTGGTCGCCCGCCCCGAAAGTGACACCGAGCTGGGTACCGAAGTCGATGCGGTCGCGGCCCAGGTAGAGGTATCCGGTCGAGCCGTTGCGGTAGCCGAAGTTGTTCAGCCTGGCTTCACACCAGGCCATCCCGACGATGGTCTCCTCGGCCACCAGGGACAGCAGGTCACCGGTCACGGCGGCGTCGGCCTGTCCGCCGACGCTGATCACCGGCGTGGAGACGTAGGCGACGGTGGCGGTGCTCATCAGTCGGCTACCAGCCGGCGCTGACGCTCCTGGGCATCGCGGAGCAGCCGGAGCACGTCCTCGCCGCGGACGGCCGGCGCCGCCGGCGGAGGCGAGTACGGGGCACGGGCCGGAGGCGGCGGCTGCTCGAGCACCTCGATCTCGTTGATGATGACAGGCACTGGTCCCTCCTCAGCTGATCTGGACCTGAGCGCCGGCGACCGCATTGGCGGATGCTCCGGCGCTCAGGTCCAGCACGGTCCCGGCGGCGAGCATGCGGGGGTTGTCGATGTTGTTGGCGGCGGCGACGACCTTCCAGGAGACGCTGGTCCCGGCCCGGGCGGCGATGTCCTGGACGGTGTCGCCGGCCGAGCTCAAGGTGAGCGGCGTCGTGCCAACCGACGCGGAGATCCCGGCCGAGGCGGAAGCCCCCGCCGAGGCGGAGAAGCCCGCCGAGGCCGATACCCCGCCGGAGGCCGACGCTCCGGCGGAGACGGCGGCCCCGCCCGCGATGCCCACCCCGGCTCCGTAGCCGGCGGCCGGGGCGTCCGAGCTGCTGGCACTTGACGTTACGGCGGGCGGGTCCACCTCCTGCAGCGTGAGGTCAACGGTCGCCCGCAGCGGCATGCCGTCGGCGGAGAAGTAGTCGATGTTCTGGCTCATCGAGGTCACCGACCCGTAGAAGGTGAAGTAGCCCCAGTGGAATTGCACGACCATGGCAGAGGTGGTCAGGTCGGAGCCCGGGCTGGGCGGCACCGGCTGGGTCAGCTGGACCAGGAAATCGGTTTTGTCCTGGACCGATGTGCCGGTGTCGGTGCTGTCGAAGATGAGCGTCACCGACAGCGTGGTGGACTCGCTCATCCACTGGGAGGGGGCCTTACTGCGCTGGTTCCCTCCGGCCTCGCCCTGCGGGCCGGGGTTCTTGGTAAAGCCGGAGTACCTGAGCTCAAGGCTGCGGGGATCGAAGTCGACGGTCATCTGCAACCCGGGGCTGACCTGCTGCCCCGTCCCGCCCTGGGCCAGGTTCCACTCGGTGATCGTCGCCGTGCCGTGACCGGGCTGACTGGGAGTGGTCATGATGAGATCCCCCCGTCCGCCGATGCTCCGGCCGAGGCACTGGCCGAGAACCCCGCCGACGCACTGGCCGACGCGCTGGCGGAGAACCCGGCTGACGCGCCGATGCTTGCGCCCACGCCGAACCCGCCGCTCCCGGCCGGGGTGACCGACATGGTCTCGTAGACGAGGGCCAGCTCCTCGATCGCAACCGCGCCGTCGCTGGCGCGCAGCGCCGGGGCGCGCATCCGGACGGGCAGGCAGTTCTCCAGTGCGAACTCGATCACCGGGGTGCCGTCCGAGTCCCACATGGTGATGGTGCCGGCGGCCGGTACCGCCTGCCCCTGGGCCATCAGCGCCATCCAGTTCCACAGCTGCAGGTTGGATGTCATGCCCCGCTTCAGGGTCAGCTGGGCGAACTTGACCGGGCCGATCAGGTGGATCTGGCGGTCGTTGACGCCGCCCGACTCGATCGTTACCGGCTCCATGGTCATCTCGAGGCCGTCGCACTCGGCGAAGGCGGCGTCGCACAGCGGGTCGGTGAACCCGTCGACCGGATCGTTGAGCTCGAGAAGCACCTCGAAGCGGAACGCGGTGAACGGCGGCACGGTCACGAGGTCCCCTCCAGCACGTTGAGCAGCCCCTCGCCCGCCCGGACCAGGGTGACGGTGATGAACTCGACCGCGTTGGCCGGGGCGACAAGCAGCTGCACGATCAGGCGCCCGCTGGCGATGTCGGCGGGCGTGTTCACCGCGCCGGCTGTGATCACCTGGAACCCGTTGAGTGCGCCCCTCCGGGCGAGATCGGTCAGCAGGCGCTCGAAGCTCCGCCGTACCATCTGCCGGAAGCGGTCGGAGTTGGTCGCGAAGACGTAACGCATGCCCCGTTGCAGGGCGATCTTCCGCAGCAGGATCAGGAGCCGGCGCACCGAGAGCTGAAGCAGGCTGGGGTCGGCGGACAGGGTGTGCGCGCTCAGCGCCGTGAAGGCACCCGGCTGGCGGACGAAGAGGTTGCCATGGGCGTTGAAGAGGGCCACCTGGTCGCCGGCCGCCAACGCCGGCGTCAGGCCGACGATGCCGCGCAGCGGGAGGCCGGCCGCCGCCACCCACACGCCGCGGGCGTTTTCCCTGGCGGCGATGGTGCCGGCGGCCGGCCCGTCCGGGGGCAGCGGGCGCAGCGGCGCTAGCTGGGGCGTGGCGGGCTCGACGACCTGGACCCACGGGTACCACACGGCGGCGAAGCTGAGCGGGGAGCCGCTGATCCGGGTGTTGCCGGTCAGCTGCTGCGACCAGGTGAGGACGTCGGCGGTCCGGTAGTGCTGGGGCAGCGAGAGCACGGCCACCGTGTCCGCCCGGGCGGCGCACAGCGTGACCAGGGCGGTCTGCACGGTCAGCAGCCCCGCGGACTGGTACGAGGCCGGGTCATCCTGCACCGGGTACGGCAGCGGAGTAGGAGGGACGGCAGCCGGCGGCGGCGGCGGTGCGGGCGGGGCCGGCGGCAGGGCGCACGCCCGAAAATCGGACCAGTCCACCGGCGGCACGGGCGCGGCCGATGGCGGGGCCGCAGCCGGGGGCGGGGCCGCCGCGCTCGGCGTCCAGCCGAGCTGCGCGGCGTCGGGGACGCAGATCATCGCCACCTCGTCGGTGTCGATCAGCGAGTGGATGCCGGTAAGCGCCACCGGGTCGGGTGACAGCTCGGTGTAGCCGTGGGCGTCCTCGATCAGGTCGTAGGTTGTCTCCAGGAGCAGGCGCGGATCGAGGAAGACGGCCACCGGGTCGAAGGTCGACAGGTCATCGTCGCCGGCCAGCACGCCCGGGTACGGGGGCGATCCGGCCGTCGCGTCGGTGAACTCGGCGCTGGTGCCGACCTCGTCCATGCCGACGGGGACGAATACGCCGCCGACGGCCACGGTGCTCGGGTCGGCCCGCAGCAGCATCGAGCGGGTCAGGTCCGGCACTTCCGCCTGCTGGGTCACCTGCAGCCAGCAGGCCGCTCCCGGCGGGTTGAAGCTCAGGTTCAGCCATTCCTCCAGCTGCTGGGCCGACCCGCCGCCGGCGGGCAGCTGCTGGATGACCAGGTCCAGGCGCAGCAAGGTGGCCGCGGCCACCGGCACCGGACCGGGCAGGGGCACGGCCGGGCCGAGCAGTACCGGGACCTCGGCCCCCCCGGTGACGGTCCCGGTGCCGATGCCGGTGCTGGTCCAGCTGACATCGACCCGGGCGGCGCTGAGGTAGAGCTCGGGCCAGCTCGGCCCGAAGTCGAGCCGGATCAGGTCACCGGGCAGCACGGCCAGCGCAGACGCCGCGGTCAGGGACAGCGTCCCGGGGCCGCCCGGGCCGGCCGGCTGGTAGCCGCCGTCGACCGCCAGCGGCTGCTGCAGGAGCTGGGTGCCGACCTCCAGGCCGTCCGACCATGCTCCCGGCCACGCGGCCCCGACGTACACGTCCTGGACGGTGCCGTCCGGCAGCCACTGGCGCAGCCCGGGCACCAGCCAGCGGGCGGCCTGCGCCTTCGGCCCCGCCACCCGGACCACGTAGCAGCGGAGCCCGCCGTTGTCGAAGAACGACTTCACGCTGCCCGGCAGGCTGGCGTAGACGGGGACGCCGTCATTCTGGGCCAGCACCAGGTCACCGCCGAACACCGCATGGTACTGGTTGAAGTCCTCGACTGGGGTCGGCTGGTCGGTCGGCCCCCGCTCGGCGAACCCGACGAAGGCCGGGACGTCGAGACGGATGGGCTGCGGCCCGGTCGGCAGCGCGGTAACGCAGCCGACACCGGGCAGCCGTCCCTGGTAGGTGAGCGTCGTCATTCGACCAACAGGTCCTCGATGGCGAGGACCAGCTCCTCGATGGCCACCTCGGTACCGGTCTTTGCGTTGAAGGTGGGGGCGGTGTAGCGGATGGGGCGCGCGTTTTTCAGGGTGAAGGTCATCACCGGGTTGTGGGCCTCGTCCTGCGCCTGCACATGCACGTCCTGCGGCGTCTGGATGCCGGTGCGGACCGCGTCGATCAGCTGGTACAGGTCAAGCAGCCCGATGAGGCCGCGGCTGAAGGTGATATCGGTCGCCTTGGACAGACCGCTCACCTTCATCGAGTAGTTGACAGGCGAGTTGCCCACCCGGTACTCCGACGAGGTCACCTCAATGCTCATGCCCTTGACCTCCTGGAACCCGGCGTTGGTGGTGGCCGCGTTGCCGAACTGGACCAGGAAGTTGAAGGCGTGGTACGGGCTGGGCCGCGAGGTCGCCATGCGGTCGCTCCTTACGAGTTAGCGGATGCTGTCCACTGTCCGATGCGGAAGATGACGAACTCGGCGGGCTTGGCCGACGCCACCCCGATGAGGCACACCAGGCGCCCGTTGGCCAGGTCATCCTGGGTCATGGTGCTGGCGTCGCAGGTGACGAAGTAGCCCTGGGCCGGGGTGGCCCCGAGCAGCGCGCCGGACTTCCACTCATCGAGGAGGAAGCCCTCGACGGCGTGCCGGACACTGTCCCACAGGGCCTGGTTGTTGATCCCGAAGACCACCCACTGGGTGCCAAGGTCGATCGACTTCTCCAGGTAGCAGAAGTAGCGGCGGGTGCTCAGGTACTGCCACTGCGGGTCGTCGCTGATGGTCCTGGCCCCCCAGACCAGGTAGCCGGAGCCGGGGAAGTAACGCAGGCAGTTGACGCCCTCGGGGTTCAGCAGCTCCTGCTGGGCCTTGCTGAGGTGCAGCTCGAAGTCCTGCGCGGACCGCACCACCTCGTTGGCGGGCGCCTTGATGACCCCGTAGGCATTGTCGCTGCGGGCCCAGATACCCGCCATGTAGGGAGCGGGCGGGACCAGGAGCGGCGTTCCGTCGATGGGACTTTGGATGGAGATCCAGGGGTAGTACAGCGCGGCGTAGTTGGAGGAGCGGTTATTCCGGTAGTCGAGGGCGTCACCGGGCAGGAACCCGGACGGGGTATCGACCGCGGCCACCCGGTAGAGCATGTTCTCGCAGTGGGTGATGACAGCGTCGTTGATCGCCAGCCCGCTCTCCTGCGCCTGCGCGCTTGGCTCAGCGTTCCAGCCGGTGGCGGCGCCGGGGGCGGCGACGATGGAGATGTCGTCGACCGGCTCGAACGCGAGCAGGCCGTTGAGCGGCAGCTGAACCGCGTTGTCCTGGTAATCCGCGAAGCCGTCGGGGTTGCCGGCGTAGGTGATGCCGAAGGGGGCGTTGCCGTCGCCGCCGCCGGCCAGGGTCACCGAAACCTGGCGGCTGCTGAGCGGTGTGGCGGGGAACGGGGCGGTAGCGATGACATCGAGGCCGAAGAGGGCCTCGGCGATGAGACCGGGCAGGTCGTCCAGGGTGACCGAGACGCCGCCGAGGGAGTCGATACCTTCGACGGCCAGCGGGATGCTCAGCGCCTGCGCCCGGGTGGGCGGGTTGGCGGTGAGCACGGTGGAGATCCCGTTGCCTGACCGCGGGTCGAAGCCGAACACCCCGACGTTCTGGGGTGACCCGAGGGTGGGCAGGCCCTGGCTGTCCACTCCGGGGAACCGCACGTCGACGGCGACGGTCAGCGGATAGGCGAAGCTGGCATCGGCCAGGTCCAGCCCTCCGTTGCCGAGGAGGGTCCACTCGTCGGTGGCCAGGTCACGGCGGGCAATGTAGAGCGCGCCCTGCGGGGGCGACCCCGATCCGGCGTAGACCAGGTCGTACTCGCTCATCCTGGTCAGGTTGTTCACCCCGCCGACGTTGAGCAGCGAGTTGCGGCCGGCCTGGAGGGTCAGGGTCACGGCCATCCGCCCGGCCGCGCCGGGGAAGCGGGCCCGCAGCGTTAGCGGCGGGAGGGCCGGCGAGGACGCCGGGATCAGCTCGGCCGAGGCGTGGTCCTGGGCCGGGACCGAGGGATTGGTGTAGTTGAAGGTCCGGCAGACGTAGAGCTCGGTGCCGCCCTCGTCGAAGAAGCCCTTGACGCCGAGCGCCATGTAGTTCGGGACCTCCCCGGTATCGGTGAACTCGAGGTCGTTCCAGTCACCGTAGATGCGCTGGTAGTCGAGGAAGGAGGAGAGGAGCTCCGGCTTGCCGCTGGTGGGCCCGAACCGGCAGGGCCCGATGAAGCCGGCGGTCTGGGTCCCGACCGCGGGAATGGTCTCGGGGCCGGGTACCTCTTCGACGTAGACGCCTGGTGCTAGGTACTGGGGCATGTGGTCGCCTCCGGAACGGGATCGGATGGGGTCATGCCGCTACCTCCAGCATCAGCAGCAGCGGGCTGCCGAAGACGAGCGTGGCGGCGAGGTCGTCCTGGGTTCCGCCGCCGGCCGAGATCGGCGCCGCTCCCTGTCCGAGCAGGGATCCCAGCTCGGGCGGATCGGATGGCCCGGCGTCGGCCAGCTGGTGCTGGCCGGACGGCTGGTACTGCACCGACACGGTAAGGGGCCAGCTCAGCTGGCCGGCCGCCGCGCTGGGTGGGGAGCCGGTCAGCGGGGGCAGCGCCTCGGGGTACGGGAAGTAGGCCACGTAGCGGCCGAGCTGATCGGTCAGGGTGAGGTAGGTGGCGATATCACTCGTGATCTTCACGACCGCCCACGCGACAGGCCCGGACGTGACTGTCGACCACACCTCGCCGCTGACGGCGGCGAAGCCAGCGGGCGCCGGCCGGGCCGGTGCCGAGTAGAGCAGAGGTGTGGCTAGCGTCCCGCCGGTGACGGTGACGAGCATCAGCTCGGGCAGGTAACGGCCGAGCAGGTCGGTCACCCGCACCTCGAAGGCCAGGCTCGCCGCGGGCCATTGCGGGCTATGCGGATCGTTCGCGAGGACGGTGCCGGTCAGGCCGGGGAGCCGGCCGAAGACCAGGACAGCGGAGACGGGCGATGGCACGGGCGTGCGGGCGGCTTCCGGGTTGCCGGCGGGCCACGCGGTGACCACCAGCCCGTCGGACACCGCGGCGCCGCTGACCGAGTCGGTGCACAGCAGGCCGAGCGGGGCCCGGTTGGCGGTGGTCTCGAGGATGGTCACGGCTGCACCGTCCCGAACTCGAGTTCCCGCGCGGCGACCGGCGGAGCCAGCGGCACCGTCAGCGCGGATTCCATCCGCACCACGCGGGCCACGTAGGGAACCGACAGCTGCAGGCTGTTGGGCAGCACCTGCCAGAGCTGGAAGACCTCGTCGTTGGTGAGGTCGGCCGCCGCCAGCTCGACCGTTTCCTCGGGCCGGAACACGCCGGGGATGAAGGCGTTCAGGAATCCGGCGGACAAGATGGGGTTGTCGTCGATGGCCCGCATGGCCCAGCCGAGGATGGCGTGCTCCGCCGACGCGTCCTTGCCCCAGGCGGTGAGCAGCAGCCAGATGTCGAGCGGGAGGGGCCGCCGGTGCCGCGGGTCGGCCGGCGGCAGGGTGCGCTGCACCTTGTTGACGCTGACCTGGTAGACGAAGACGGACACGCCAGTTTCCATCGGCGCCTTGAAATCCTTGCCCTGGTAGACCTCGAACTGCAGCTGCATGCCGCTCAGCAGCGACGGCTGCCAGGTCTGTCCGAGCAGCCGGGAGACGGCCTCGGCGACCGAGCCGATTGCCTGAAACGTAGCCATGACCGATCCATCCGCAGGCCGACATCGAAGCCCGACCTTCTCAAGCGAACGTCTCAAGTCCGTCACCGCGCTGTCACGCGGCCCGGGTTCAGCGGCCGCTGCGCGCTGAAGCACCATCCAGGAAAGCGTCCAGCGAGGTAGCCACGGACTGCGGCGATCCGCTGGCCGCACACGGACGCCTAGCGCTGCGCGGCGGCTCCGACGTGGCGAGTGGAGTCGCTGATGGTCTGGACCGCGGCGGGGAGGACCGCCACGGCCAGCATCACTGCGACCAGCAGCCAGAATAGCCATACGGGCCAGCCGTACTGCTGAATGACGTGCCAGGTATCCCCGGCGGCCAGCAGGGCGGCGCCGGCTGCCACGGTGAACCACCCGGTGGCCTTGCTCTGGAAACGGGTCATCTGCTCGCGCTGGGTCTGGGTGAGCTGCGCCAGCATGGCCTGCTGCGCCGCCTTGTACCAGCGGCGGTACAGCACGTACATGAGCGGTGGCAGCAGCCACCACCATGCCGATGGCCGGGCCTGCGCGGCCTGGACAGCTGCTGCCTTGCCCTGGATTCCCTCACGGTCAAGATCCAGTTCGGTGAGCTCGACCGAGCCCTGCCAGAGCGGCCCGGCTACCAGCAGCCGCGCCCCGGCGAACGTGACCCAGGCGATTACCTTATCCACAGGGCTTGGCCTCCCAATCTCCCGATCGCGGCCTGCCTACATGGAGTCCGGATGGTTGCCGGGACGGGTGTGCGTGAGACGAGGCCGTCAAGGCCGGGCCACCGTCGGGGCGCCCCGGTGACAACGCCCTCGCCTGAGGGGACCGCCGCTGCCACGGGATTGGCGCAGTCATCAGGCCGGCACCTCGCGGCCGGGCTCGGACGCGTCGTGCGGGAAGTGACCGGCACCCTCGATCATCGTAAGGCGGCCGTGGCCGGACGGCGGGGCATCAACATTCAGCGGGCCGCAGCCCGCCACCCCGGACCGATGGTGCTGCCGTCGACGGCAAGATACTCAGTCATGACACCCTCCAGGGCTAGCTAATCCAGCTAGTTAAAAGCTAGCCCCGCTAGCCGTTCAGGGTGGTAAGTAAATTCCTTAAGGGATCAGCCCCGCAGGACCTTCGCGTGGCAGAGGTGCGCCAGCAGTGGACCGCCCGGGCCGGGACTGTTCAGGCGAGGACGCGCTCCCGGATGAAGCTCGTGGTGAGCCGGGCGACCTCATCGGGGCGCTGCGCGTGGGGATAGTGCCCGGCCCCCTTGATCGTCGCGATGCAGCCGAGTCCGGCGGGCATCGCGGCAACGATTCCTTCGGCCTCGGCCCGGGGGCCGGCCCAGTCCGGGTCCTCGGTGCCCATGACGACCAGAGCCGTCCTCCAGCTCCCACCTGAACAAGCTCAGACACCGAGCTGCGCGCGGAACTCCTCGCGGGTGCGATGACGTCGCCGACGCGGACCCCCGTTCGTTGGTTGGTTGACGGTTGCCTGCGGCGGCGCTGGGCGCAGGTCTTCCCGGTGACGCCTGCGAGGCTGCTGGCCTGGCAATGCCGGAACGGTATCACCGCGAGCCCGGATTGGTCTTGAACGCGCAGGTCATCGCGCCTGCATGCTTGATCGTGGACGGACAGGACCGTCCGCGGAAGCCGAGGGAGCGTCACGATGACTACTGTGCTGATCGCGCTGGCCGGCGCGGCGAAGTGGACCATGAAGGACGGCAGCACGCTGCCGGCGGGTTTCTGGGCAGAGGAGCTCATCAATCCATACCAGATCCTCACGGCGGCCGGAACCGACGTCGCCCTGGCCACCCCAAATGGCGTGGCCGCACCGCTGCAGGAGTACAGCCTGGACGAGTCGATGACCGGGTCGGCCGCGCGCACCGCCGCGCCGCGCTCGCCGGCCTGGCGGGCCCGCTCGCGCATCCGCGGCCGTTCGCCGGGGTCGACCCGGACACCATCGACGCGGTGTTCGTGCCGGGCGGCACGGGCCGATGGAGGACCTGTACGACGACCGCGACCTAGGCCGGATCCTGGTCGCGCTGCAGGCGCGCACGGCACCGGTCGCGCCCGTCTGCCCCGGGACCATCGGCCTGCTCTCGGCCCGCGCGGGGGGACCTGGATCTTCGCCGGATACCAGATGACCGGGTACACCGACGAGGAAGAATCCCAGGGCGGCCCCGGTGACGCCGCGCCGTTCACACTGGAGTCAAGGCTGCGCGCCGAGGGCGCCGGCTTCACCGCAGGCGCACCCTGGAGCGAGTTCACGGTCACCGACCGGAACCTGATCATCGGGCAGAACCCCGGCTCCGCGGCTGCCGTGGCACGGCAGCTCGTGACCGCGCTCGGCCGGCAATGAAGTCGCTCGCCGCGGCCGTTACGGTCCTGGGCCCCTTCTTGCGACCGCCGCGGTACCCCTCGCCGCTGCCGGAGTTTCTCCGGCAGCGGCAGGGGTTCCTCACAAGACTGCTGACGCTCGGCTTCGCGGTCTACGCACTGTCGCTGCTGGCGACCTTGCTGCTCGCCGGATCACTGTCAGACCGGGCTGACCGCCCACCCGTCCTGTTGGCGGCGTGCTTGCTGCAGGCCGCTGCCCGCATCGTGTTCCTGGCCGCCGGGAGCGTGTGGTGGATTGTCGGTGCCCGGCTACTCCGTACTTGACTTCGAATGACAGATCCCCGCAGCATCGACAGCCGCGAAGACGCCAAAGCACCCCCGCGTAGGTCCGTGTGGCGTTCGCTACTTCAGCGGGGACCAGCTTCTGTCGCGCCTGCCTACCAGCGGCCATCAGCGGCCGCTGACGGCACAGTGCCGTCTCTTGGCCGAATTCCCGGGTCGTGCAGTATGCCGCGTTCCTTGGGACCGGAATCGCGACGTGTGCCGCGTGTGCCCCGCTAAGCTCGTGCGGTGGGCGGGCAAGCGCAGAGCACAAAGATTCACAGGCGGCTTGCGGAGGCGTTGCGCGCTGGTGACGACGTGGCCGCGCAGTCTCTTGCAGGGCAGTCGGGCATCCCGGCGGCGATGCTGACGATCTGGGAGCTGGGTCCGCGTGGCACCGCCAGCATCGGCGGCGGCGCGCTCGCGTTGAGCTGCGTCGCGGCTCTCGCGGGTGGTACGGCGCCTGACTGCGGGTGGATTTCCAGTCCGGAGGTAGCCGGCCTGGTCGCGGACGCGGTGGAGCTGGCCGCCGTCGGCGGGGCCGGGCATCCGTGGCAGCGCGGCATCATGGCCCTTGATCCGGCGAAATGCCCAGGCATCGCGGAACTGCTGCAGGCACGGGCGCTGGAGGGAGTCGGGCTAAGCGACGAGGCCCGGGCGCTGATCGGTTCTTCCCTGCATAAGGCCCCCGCTCTGGTGCCGGCCGTGCGTGACGCCATGGAGTACGAGCTGTGCGCGGGCAACTGGGCGCAGGCGTTCGAGCTGGTGTCCCGGCTCGGTCATGACGACGAGATAGCGGGTCCGCTGCTCCGGTCGCTCGAGCAGTTGCGGCGGCCCGCGGCTGCCGCGGAACGGGCCGGCCGGAATCAGCCGTGTCCCTGCAGGTCAGGCCGCAAGTACAAGGCGTGCTGCCGGGCCAAGGACCTGGAGACCGGGACGCACCCTCTTCCCCTGCGGGCGCCGGCGCTCTATGCCATGGTCGCCACCTACGCGCAGCGCGCCGGGTGCCGCCCCGTCACCAACCGGACCTACGCAGCCGCGATCGGCGCGCCGCCGGCAGCGATGCTCGCGCTGGACCTCGCCGTCTTCGACGGCGGCATAGCCTCCCGGTTTCTGGCCAGACGGGGCCACCTGCTCCGGGCCGACGAGCGGGAACTGCTCCATGACTGGATGCGCCGGCCGGTCGACATGTACGAGGTGACCCGGGTGCACCGCGGATCGGACCTGGCCCTGCGCAGCATGACCGGCGGGGCGTCCCCCAGTCAGCAGCGCGATCGGCTGTTCTCGCTGTCAGTGCACCGGCTGGACATTGTCATCGGCCGGCTGCTGCCCGATGGGGATCGGCTACCGGGCGGCGAGTTGTGCCTACGGGCGCTCGGCGGCATGGCGCTACTGGACCGTGCCCGCCGGGAGGCCGCGCTGAAACTGTTCCCTGATGGCCCGGCCGGGCCGGGAAACGACCCGGTGTTCCCCTTGCGGCTTCTGTCGCAGTTCCCGCCGGACAGCGCCCCGTCGTTCCAGACCACCGACGGAGACGAATACAGGTTCTGCGAGACAACGATCGACGTGGCCCGCGCCCACGACGTGTGGGACCGCCTGACGAGCGCGTGCGTCCCCGCGCCGGAGCCGCCGGTCACCGACCTGGCGGGCTACGACGCCTTCGTCGCCGGGCTGCCGCCCCGGTTCTGGACGCGCAACGGCGACAACGAGATCGAGTATGCCGGCCTGCTGGGCGCAAGGCAGCTGACCAACCTCGGGACTGTGGAGCGCACGCGCCGGGGCTTCAAGGTGACCGCGAACTCTGTTCGCCGTGCGGCCGGGCTGACCGCCACGGTGCTCGCGACCGCAACCGAGTCAGGCCGTAGCGGCAAGATC
>Ga0302325_10004339_pt1 | contig 32824 bp, 20 predicted proteins | sample Palsa_T0_2_FD_201948 | JGI IMG/M metagenome (GOLD analysis project Ga0302325, IMG submission 201948) | Peat permafrost microbial communities from Stordalen Mire near Abisko, Sweden - Palsa_T0_2 | ecosystem: Environmental > Terrestrial > Soil > Palsa > Peat permafrost | place: Sweden: Abisko... | reverse complement strand
GATCCTAATCGGAGCGGGGCATGAATATGGCGTGTTCATGGTGCATCGCTATCTTGAGGCCAAAAAGCATCCGCGCCGCGTCTGGCGGCGATGGGATGTCAGCGATCGCGCGCTTCTTCTGTGCGGGTACATCACTTCCATGAGCTTCGGGTTTTTCTGGCTGCTGGCCCAGCACCAGGGCCTTAAGAGTCTCGGATTGGTGATGGCGGTGGGAACGGCCTGCATCTATCTGGCTACAATCATGGTGCTGCGGCCGCTGCTGAAGTGGCGGCTGCAACCTCCAATTTAAAACTTATACGTTGCGCTGGCCAGAAGCTGGGGATAGGGATATCGCATGGTCGGCTGGAATTGGTCGAACGCGTTATCCCGCGGGATGCGGGCGATGTTGCCGAAGAGGTTGTAGAGTCCGAGTTGCAGGTCCAGACCTTTCCTCACTTCGCGCGAGGTCAGCACAATATTGGTGATGAAGGTGGGGTGAGTGACCACGTCGGCGTCGGAGTTCATGGGTCCGACAACCTGCGGCTCAATGGAGAGGAATGTGCGATTGTTCAGCACGGGTATCACGGTGGACATGCCGACGATCCACTGCGGTGAATGGGTCAGCCCGTCGCCATTGCGTTCGGCGCGATCGACGCTGCCATAGAGTCGGAAATCAGCGCCGCTTTTCCATTTTTTCTCCAGCTCGGCCTCGAGTCCACGCGCCACGTCGGTGCCGATGTTTTGATATTGCAGCGAGCCGTCCGACAGCGTGACATCATTGATCGCATTTTGAAGAGTCCAGACGTAACCGTCCAGCGTCGTGCGCCAGCCATCCTGGAACTGGTGGTCCCATGTCATTTCATAGGTGTCGCAGATTTCCTCATTGAGATTGGGGTTGGGTGTGTTTGTCCCCGGGCTGGCGTAGAACATTTCATAGATATTCGGCGGGCGGAAGGCGCGGCCGTAGAGAAGCTTGACGGTGTCTTCTTTTGACGGAGTCAACACCGCCGCGAACCGCGGGCTGACGCTTGTCCCCACGCGCTGTATCTGGTCAATCCGGCCTCCCACCGTCAGGTCCAGCCAATCCGTTAATTTGTCTTCCCCTTCCACAAACGTTCCGGCATCGTTGTACGAATTGCGGATGTTCAGGACGATCCCGGTGTTGCTTGTGAAATCTTCCTCATGAGTGCCAAGCGCCTGTGTTCCATTGGCGCCGGCGAGAAGATGAAAGTGCTGGGTCGCCTGCCAGTCGTAATCGATCTCTTCTCCAATCCAATTGTCGTATCCCGTGGTCGTATAGATGTCGTCCTGGGCGTCGTAGGCGTAATGCTGTTGGTAGTCGTAGTCGCCGTAATATGCCATCGCATGGATCTGCTGGTCGCTGGAAATATCATGATCGAATTTGAACGTGGCGTTGGTGCGCGCTTCCTGCATGCTGCCGGGGTTGAAGAACTCCGCGAGATAGGTGGCATCATCGTTGTCCTGATCCCTTTTTTCGGAGTCGAAGGTCGCGGAGAAATCACCTTTCTTGAATTTTAGAAATCCCGAATAGACGCCGGAGTAGTCGGAGTTCACGATATTGCCGAAGTTGTGCGCCGCGTCATCCGCCCCATCCACCTGAAGGTGATTGTCACCCTGCGAGGTGTAACCGCTGACATCGCCCATAATGTCCCATCCGTCATGGGTCTCGAAACCGAACAGGGCGTTGATCCGCCCCGTCCACTGGGTTCCGCCTTCGGTTTTAACCTGGACCCCGTCGATATCCGCGCCGTTCTTGGTGACGACGTTGACGACGGCGAAGACCGCATCCGCGCCATAGAGCGCTGAGCCGGGGCCGCGGATCACTTCGATCCGCTGGACCGCTTCCATCGGGACGACGAAATCCTGATCGAGGTGCGTTTGATCGTAAATCGTATCGCGGGTGGGGCGTCCGTCCACCAGGACGAGGATGCGGGAATTCCAATCATCGGGGAAAAGAAATCCGCTGACTCCGGCAAACCAATTGAGACCATCGGTGTTGAGATAGAATCCGCGTTGCGTGCGAAGCGCATCGGCCAGCGACTGATATCCGTACAGCTCGATATCCTGATCGGTGATGACGCTGACCGATGCCGCCGCTTCGCGCTGGGTTTGCTCTCTCTTTCCCGCCGCCACGACGATCGGCATATCTTTGTAAAGGTCCAATTCCGGCGCCTCGTCAGTCGGCAATGCGGTGGACGGCAGGCTTTCCACATCCGGTTCATTGAATTCCGTGAGTGTGGGCTGGGTCGCGGGCGCTTTGGATGGCAACGTCGTCGCGGCGCCCCACGCCGCCGCGGTCCACGCGGCTGCGAGGATCAGCACCACAGCCGGGATGTGCGGGCGCAGATCACGCATCAATTAACTCTTTTATGCGCGTGGCAATAAATTCCCGTGCCCGCGCTACCTCGCGCTCCAGGTCGGACAGCGCCGCCTGGGATTGGGACAATTCGTCATTCCTGCTCAGGTTCTCGAGCTCCGCGGCGAGACGGCAGATTTCTTCGGCGGAAACGTTGCCGGCGGCGCCTTTGATCTTGTGCGCCGTCGCCCCGGCGGCTTTGGCGTCTCCGTTTTGCAAACTCTGCGACAAATCGCGCACATAAGATTCGATCGTCGCGCCGAACGTTTCCAGAGCTTTCGCCGCCAGCTTTTTGTTTCCCATGCAGCGGCGGCGAAGCGCCTGAAAATTGACGGGCTGGCACTCGCTGGTGGCTCCAGGCTCCGAAGCTTTCTGGGGCTTTTGCGCTCCCGATGCGGCCGCGGCATTCAACCGGTTCCTGGGAATCACCGCCTGAATCGCCGTCAGCACTTCCTCCGCCGCGATCGGCTTGGTGACATAGCCATCCATGCCCGCCGCAAGGCAAAGCTCACGGTCCCCTTTGATCGCATTGGCGGTAAGAGCGATGATCGGAACGTGACGCGGCGGTTGCAACTGGCTTTCCAGCGAGCGGATCATCCGGGTCGCCTCCAGGCCATCCATTTCCGGCATCTGGCAATCCATGAGGATCGCGCCGAACTTGTCCCGCATCGCCGCGTCCACCGCTTCGCGGCCATTGACCGCCATCACGATTTTGCAACCGAAACGGGTGAGAATTTCCTCGGCGACCATGCGGTTGATCTCATGATCCTCGGCAAGCAGAACTTTCACGCCCAACAGCGGCGTCGAGCTGATTTCCAGATCGACCGCGGGCGCCTCGCGCGTCGCGTTTCGCGCCAGCAGGCCGGTGATGGCGTTGTAAAGATTCGACGGAAGCACGGGTTTGGAGAGGCACTGCGACAGCCCGATCCGCTGCATCTCCGCAGGCTTGATCGAATCCGTCAGGCTGCTCAATCCAATGACGGTGACATGATGAATCCGCGGATCGGATTTGATTTCCTCAACCAGTCGTTCCGCGCTTTGCCCCGACATGTGCATGTCGACGATGACGATGCGGTATGGATCGCCCTCGACTGACGCGCGCAGCATCTCTACTGCTTCCTTAGTATTCAAAGCGCCATCCGCCAGCACCGACCAGCTCAAAAGCTGGGCAAGAAGGCTTTGGCGATTCGACGCATTATCATCGACCACTAAAACGCGGAGTCCGTGCAGGTCCGCCGCCCGCGACTTGACCGCCGGGGCCGCGGCGCACTGCTGGAGACGGACCGTGAACCAGAACGTCGATCCCTGCTTCTCCACGCTGTTCACACCGATCTCGCCGCCCATCATCTCGACAATGCGCTGCGAAATCGCCAGCCCCAGCCCCGTGCCGCCGAACCGGCGCGTGGTTGATGCATCCACCTGGGAGAATGATTTGAACAGGCGATGCAGGCGGTCCTTGGGAATCCCCATCCCCGTATCGCGAACCTCCACTTTCACGCGGTGACCATTTGCGTCCTGCCCGGCGGAAGTGACGGTTACGGCGACCTCTCCGCGTTCGGTAAACTTGATGGCGTTGTTGACCAGATTGACGATGACCTGGCGCAATCTCACCGGATCGCCGCGAACCCGTCCGGGAACCTGCGGATCGATGGAGCAGAAAAGTTCCAGTCCCTTCTTCTGAGCGCGATCGCCGAACATCTGCGTGACCCCTTCGACGGCCTCGCAAAGATCGAAATCAACGGAGTCAAGCTCCAGCTTGCCGGCTTCGATCTTGGAAAAATCCAGGGTGTCATTGATCAGCTCCAGGAGCGAATGCGCCGAAACCTTGGCCACGTCGCAGTAGCGTCGCTGCTGCGGGGTTGCGGACGTCGCCATGAGCAGATCCACCATGCCGATGACGCCGTTGAGCGGCGTCCGCAGCTCGTGGGACATGTTGGCGAGGAACATGCTCTTGGCGCGGTTGGCTTCCTCCGCCGCCAGAAGCGCTTGTTCGAGATCGCTGGTGCGCTGTTTAACCTGATCCTGCAGGGTTTCGGTGAATCCCCGCAGCTTTCGATCCCGCTCCATCAGCGCCAGGCGCATCCCCTCGAACGAACGAGCGAGATTTCCAATCTCGTCTTTGTGGATGTCGTTGATGGAGTCGGTGAAATCACCCTGCGTGATGGACTCGCTCGCCTTCGCCAGGGTCTGCAGTCGCCGCAGCCAGCTTCCGAGGGTAAAAAACAATATGAATGCACCGACGCCCGCTGCGCCGAGAGTGACCCCAAGGGTCATCTGGCTCTGCCGCCATTCGGCCTGACGGGTGGATTCGGTTGAAAGGCCCACGACGATTTTTCCGACGGTGCCCAGTCGCGTTGCCGGGAGGTGCGGGTCGCTGGCCTCCGGCTCCAGGCCGCCGGTGAAATCATCCTTGTCCACCATCTCATCGACCGAGTGCTCCGCCAGCACGCAGAGCATTGGGTTCAACTTGCCCTTCTGGAACGCATCCCAAAGTTGCGGGTCGCGAACGGCGACAACCAGCGGAGTGGTTTTCGTCCCATAGGCCGCGATAAACTGTATTTGAGGATCGCGGAGAAAGCTGTTGGCCAGGCGCGACAGTTCCTTCGTGTCCTGCACGTTCATCGCCAGTTCGGCGGTGCGCGCCAGTCCCAGCGCGACGGAATCCGCGGAGCGGCGCTCTTCCAGTTCGATCTGGTGGCGCATCTGCAGGATGCTCGCCGCCGCCGACAGCGCCAGCGCCAGCACGGTGATCCCCAGCGAAATGCCGGTCACTTTCGCGCGAAGGCTCATTCGTGAAAGGGTTTTCTTTGTCATTTAATTCTCCGCACGAAAAATGTATTTCGCCCTGCCGAGCAGGGCATCGCTGATCTGAATGTTCAGTTGGTCGGCGACCACCAGGTTGATCGCGATCTGGTATTGGTCGGGTGGTTGCGACCTTTGCACCGACTGCCTGTTTTGCTTGAGCCTGGCGATCAATTCGGTTGTCTGCGTCGCCTGGGATTCGGGATCCACGCCCACCCCCAGCAGCGCGCCCGCCCTGACGAACGCCGGCGAAAATCCCCACACCGGGACTTTGTTTCGCAGCGACGCCACCAGCAGCTCCTGCACCGCCGCCACGTCATAAAGTTTGAAGTCCGCGCTGGTCCACACCACGTCGACATTTTTTCCCATCAGCGCGTCGATCGCCGCCGCCACGTTGGCATAATCGTTGACGGCAACCGCCTCCACCCGCCAGCCGCTGGGCAACTTGTCCTGCAGGGTCTGCAAAACCTGGCGACCGCCGGCCGTATCGGATCGGTAAAGCGTTCCAACGACCTTCGCGGATGGCAACGCTTCGGAAATAAGCTTGAACTGTTCGGACTCCGCCACTTCCATGGTGACGCCCCAACACTGCGTGCCTTTGAGCAGGCCGGCTTCGGCGGGGTTGGAGACCATGCAATAAACCAGCAGGATTCCTTCGGGAAGCTGATTATGCAGCCAGGTCGCCGCCGGAGTTCCGATCGCCACCACGGTGTCGGTCGTCGAGATGGCCGAGCCGATCCCGGCATCCGCCAGGTCCTTGACCAGGACGCTCCGCACTTTGCATTGCGGGGATTCCAAGCGCTGGGTGAACGTGGCCTCAGCCTGTTGGTAGGGGGCGGCATCCGATGAGCGGACAATCACCACATCCGCGGCCGCCCGCGGGGCCGAGGCCAGCAGGCCCAGCAGGCCCAGCAGGCCCAGCAGGCACGCCCAGATTCTCGATCCACCGGTATGAGCGCATCCACGCATGGCAATTCGCTTGTGTCAATTGCAACGATTCTGCGCAATTTATCGGTTAGATCGTCTGTATCGTTTATGCGTGATGATGAGAGCCGATGGGTTGGCGAATTCCAATAACAACGACGGATTTGATTGAATACCCCATGAAGGAATTGAAATGCGGACGTGCCGCGCGTGCTATGCCGCGAAGGTGTCGGCGGGCGGCAATGTCTCGGGAAGGTTTCGGCCGGATTGGACCGTGTTTCTACCGGTCCGCTTGGCGACATATAGGGCCGAATCCGCTTCCGCCAGAAGGTCCGCGCAACAGAGCATTTCCCCTCGGCGGCAGGCGATGCCGGCGCTGAGCGTCGTTTTCAACGCCTGACCCAGGTAGTTGAATTCCCTGGCGGCGATCGCGGCGCGGCAACGGTTGGCGCACAACTCCGCCTCCACGGTCGTTTGAAATGGAAGGATAATCATGAATTCCTCACCGCCGATCCGGCACACCGCATCCGACGTTCGCACGCAACTGGTCAGCGTCTCCGCGACCTCGCGCAGCACCAGGTCGCCGGCCGAATGACCGTGCGTGTCATTCACGCGCTTGAAGTGATCGATATCCAGAATCATCACGGACAGGGGGCGCTGGTAGCGATCGCTCAGCGTCCATTGCTCCTCAAGGCGGCGCATCGCTTCGCGACGGTTATACAGCCCCGTCAGATCATCGGTGATCGCGAGATTCTCCAGCCGATGGTTCAGGCTCATCAATTGCTCGGTCAATTGGCGCGAGCCCATGCTCTCGCGGAACGATTGCTCATAAATCGCCGACGCGCGCAGGCCGGAGCGCAAGCGGGCCATCAATTCCACTTCCTCAAACGGCTTGGCGAGAAAATCGTCCACGCCCGCATCAAATGCCCGCGCCAATTCCTCCTTCGACGCGTGCACCGTCAGCATGATGAAATGAACATGATTGCCCTTGGTTTCCTCCCGCACCCGCCGGCATAGTTCCAGGCCATCCATCCGCGGCATTTCCCAGTCCGAGATGATCAATTGCGGACGGTGCTCCTTGATCGATTCCAGCGCCAGCGCCGGATCGTCGAAGCTCGCGACATCGAAGCCATGATCGTTCAGAAAATCCGTAATCATCGATCGCGTCACGAAATCGTCATCCACAACCACAACCCGATGCGGTGCCTTCAACTCCGCCGGCGCTCCCGCGGAACTCGCCTCGGCGAGTTTTTTCGACTCGCGCGAACGTTCCCGCTCGTCATCCGTGAACCGCTCCCGGATGGTGATGAATTGTTTTTCCATTTTTACGAACGCTTCCACCACATCCGGATCAAAATGCAGGCCCCGCTGCTGAAGAATCAATTCCTTGGCCTGTGCGTGGCTCAGGGCGTCCCGATAAACGCGGCGGCTGGTCAGCGCATCATAAACATCCGCGATCGTCACGATTCGCGCCGCCAGCGGAATCTGGTCTCCCCTCAATCCCTCCGGATAGCCCCGGCCATCCCACCGCTCGTGATGAGACAAAGCGATGTCCCGCGCCATCTGCAGGAATCGAACGTTGGGAAACCTCTTGTGAGAGGCGTCCAGCGTCTGAGCGCCGATCTGCGCGTGCGTCCGCATGATCGCCATTTCATCGAGGCTGAGCTTGCCCGGCTTCAAGAGAATGCTGTCCGGGATCGCCACCTTGCCAATGTCGTGAAGCGGGCTGGTCTGATGGATCAGCCGGATGAATTCCGGATCCACCATCCCGCGATGTTTATCGCCGGTTGACAGGTGCTGGGCGATCAGCCGGGCGTAGCTCTGCACGCGCTCGATGTGCGCTCCGGTCTCCGGGTCCCGGCTCTCCGAAAGCTTGGCGAGCGCGAACATCGTCAGATCGCGCGTCTCCAGGCTCAATATCCGCTCCGCCGTTTTCAGGCTGACGATCAATTCCTCCGAATTCAGCGGCTTCACCAGAAACGCGTCCGCGCCCGCGTGCAATCCTTCAATCTTTCGCTGGCCCCCATCCCGGCTGGTCAGCATGATAATATAGATGTATCCCGCAAAATCGTTGTCGCGAATGGCATGGCACAGCTCCACGCCGTTCATCGTGGGCATTTCCCAGTCGGTGATGACGATGTGAATCTCACCGCCCCGCAGCTTTTCCAGGGCTTCCTGACCGTCGCGGGCGCGGTCCACCTCATATCCCATTTCGTCCAGGACACCGTCTAAAATCTGCAGGGATAAATCATCGTCATCGACGATCAAAATACGCATAATATCGCTTCTCTACACCCATCGGAGTGATAGGCCGGTATGTTTAGGGTCGCTTTCCTGGATTCCCCAATCCCCCACATCACGTCCGAGAATCCATCAGGGCAGGCATATTCACGCCACAAATCGATATTTTTGCGATTATTGGTTGGCCCAACGCCCAAACCCGATCAATAATCCCATGGATGCCCGGGAGACTCGTTATATTGGAGGACCTGGAAGCCCGCAGGTTGCTCTCGTCGTTCACCCCTGCGCAGATCGAAACCGCTTACGGATTCAATCAAATCACGTTCGACGGCGGCTCCGTTCAGGGAAACGGGGCGGGTCAAACCATCGCTCTCATCGAGGTTGACAACGATCTCACACTCACGCAGGACCTGACCAATTTCGATACCGCTTACGGCCTGAACGATCCCGGGAACGGCTGGTCGCTCTCCGTCGTCGGGCAAAGCGGCGGCGCGCCGCCGGCGACAGCCGCCACCAGCGACAATTTGCTGGAAACCGCGCTCGACGTCGAATGGGCCCACGCCATCGCTCCAGCGGCAAACATCGTCGTGGTCGAAGCGAACCGCGATGTGGACAAATCGCTTGATGCGGCCGTGAACTACGCCACGTCTCTCAGCGCCGTTTCCGTCGTGTCGATCAGTTATGTCCGCGACGAGGACAATTCCGTCGATCTTGCTGAGAATTCCGTATTCACGACTCCGGCCAATCATCAGGGCATCACCTTCGTCGCCGCCTCGGGCGACGGAGGCACCGTCACCTACCCATCGGCTTCTCCCAACGTCGTCGCGGTCGGGGGCACCAGCCTGGTCCTCAATGCCGATAATACCTACAACAGCGAATCCTCATGGAACGATTCTTATGGACTCACCGGCGGCGGAACCAGCTACGATGAAACCGAACCGGCGTATCAAATGGGCGTCCAGAACACCGGTTTTCGCACCACCCCCGATGTCGCGTACGATGCCGATCCTGCCACTGGGTTCAACATTTACGTCAATGGAGGCACGTCGCCGGTCGTGGTTGCCGGCACCAGCGCCGGCGCTCCCCAGTGGGCCGCCCTCTTCGCCATCGCCGATCAGGGACGTGCGCTCGACGGCCTGGGAACGCTCGACGGCCCCAGCCAGACCCTGCCGATGTTGTACGACCTCGTCGGCACTCCGTTGTACAACCAGGCTTTCAACGACGTCACCGTCGGTTACGACGCCGGCCCCGGTTACGATGAGGCAACCGGTCTGGGTTCGCCGCGGGCCAATGTCCTGGTTCCATACCTCGTGCCCGAGCCGGCGACGTTGACCATGGCGTTGCTCGCCGGCACAGCTTTTCTCAAGCGTCCTCGCCGACGCGCCACTTCGTAACCCGGATTTACCGCGAGCCCAGACATGCCGAGGGATGCGTTCAACATTGTTTTTATTCAGCCGTCGGGATTTCCTCACGGGGGTGTGTATCTGGATTTGGCCAGGTTGTTGCAGTTTTCGCTGGAATCGCTCGGGCACGAAGTGGAAGTGAATTTCAACCTGTTCTCGCCGAACCGGATCAACATCGTGCTGGGCTATCATATGTTGGCCAACGTCGAATTGCTTCGAGGCCTGCGATGGATTCCGTATCAACTCGAGCAACTCGATGTTCATAATGACACGCACACGCGATACTGGTTGAAAATATTGGCTGAAGCGAAGGAGATTTGGGACTTCGACCCGGGGAACATCGCTTATCTGCGGTCCAGAGGAATTGAGGCGGTGAGCCATGTTCCGATCGGATTTCATCCTTCCATGCGAACCATCGTGCCGGTCGAACCGGAGATCGACGTGTTGCATTACGGATCTGTCAGCGATCGACGAGAGCCGATCTTTGCCTCGCTGCTCAAGCGATGCGACTTCAAAGCGGTGTTTGGAACCTATGGCGCCTATCGCGACGATTTAATCAGCCGATCCAAAATCGTTCTGAATCTTCATCAATTCGACGACGGCGCCCCGTTCGAGCAGGTGCGGGTTTCCTTTCTCTTGAACAACGCGGTGTGCGTGGTCTGCGAAGATGCGAACTACAACCCGTATGCGGAGATATTGCCCACCGTGGCGTATGACCGGCTTGTCGATCGCTGTCTTGAATTGCTCGCCGACGAAAGCGGCCGGCGCCAAATGGCCGACGATGCGGGGCGCCGATTCTCGCAGATGCCGATGACGGAGATTCTCTCCGCTGCGCTTCATCATTGAATTGTGCCACAATTTGCGCTCGCGGCCGTTTCAACAGATTGCCTCAGCACCGATGCGTGCCCGCCGATTCGTGCCGTTTGCTCTTTGATCCTTGTTTGGACTGATGATTTTTCAATCAATCCGCGCCAAGTTGCAGGACTTTTGAGAAGAATCTGCACTTGATTTATCGCATCTTTTTCTTGCTGGAAAGCTGGGTTAGATCGATTCAAATTTCCGTATCTACTGGAGTTATATCAAAACCGTCCCTGGTCTGTGTTGAATCGGGGCCTATTGGCGCGGCATTGACCTTCCAATCACGAAAATCCAGCGGTTTTTTTGTTGCCTTTCAGCGTATCTGCGGTAAACTTCGTTCTGATCCACCGCCACTATGTAGTGGTGCGGCCTGCGAGATGTTGGCGGATGAAAAGGTACAACTTTCATCTGTTTGACAACTCGATAGGCGGAAAAATGACGGGAATGCACAAATTCTCGTGGCACACATTTTTTGCGAGGTAGAGATATGCGGTTAGCCAAGAACTCCCGGAAGATACTGTCTACATTGTCAATGGCTGCCGTCGCGGCGCTCGGGTCGAGGTCCGCGCACGGTGCTACTGTTGCTACTCTTTCCATTTATTACGGGCAAGACACCATCGCGAGTGGCGACAACAACAATGTCGCCATCGGAACTGGTTTTACCCGTACTGCTGCGGCAACACATTATTTGACTGGAACTGTTACACCCGAGACTGTTTCGCAGACGGCGAACACGACGATCACCATGCCGGTCGGGGATTATATTTCAGTCGCGCTTGACGCGGCATTGACCGGCGTTGCAAACCCCGACGCGGGCGATACGTCTGATATGGAACCGGCGCAGCCCGCTTATCTGGGCTTGGGGGCGCTGGGGATTGTTGTTGCTTCCAGCGATCTTACCGCGTCGGTTCTCACGCCGATCGCTCTTAACACAAAAACATTGTCAACCTATAATGGGGTTACGACTTACGCAGGGTTCGCCAAGGTGAACCAAACCAAGGGCACCAACACGGGCAATGCCAATCCCCCGGCTTGGGCTATCACCGCCACGGCCGACGTTCTGCCGAATGTCACCGGATATGATCCGGGCCAAGGTAACGGCAATTTGGGCCTTAACGGCTATATGACGGGTGGAAACACCGCGGCAACTGGCAGCACGATCGGATTGCTGTCGCAGTTTGCTCCCCAGAACAATACCAACAGCTACCCCAACGCCACCGATTTCGAGGACAGCATTGTACTCGAGGCGCTTGCCCCGGGTACCGTGACCCTGACTCCGCAAGTTATCGCATCCAGCACGGCCTATTGGCAGAATTCCGCCGCGGGCACCGTCAGCAACACCTCGTCCTACACCTTGCAGCCCTTTCAGTCGACGGACTCTCAAACGCCCATTCCGTCGATCGTGATTGTGGTGCCGGGCGGTGTTGTTCCGGAGCCGGCAAGCTTGAGTCTTCTGGGTCTCGGCAGCATCGCTCTGATGGCGCGCCGAAACAAGAAGGCATAAGTTCTCTGTCCAATACCTTGCAAATACGCCGGCTGGATATCGATCCAGCCGGCTTTTTTTTACATCTGTGAAAAGCTGAAGCGAATGCCGCCGGGCGCTATATTTTTCGATCGGTACCGATCCGGGCCTCACTCACCGAAAGCCTGCTCCGTATGGAGCTTGAGGTTGCGAAGGAAAACGAACGGATGAGATTGCGCCACAGGAAAGGGACCGCATTGAGAATTGACTGGCTTGCCATGGGTTGAGCACCATTTGTTCAGTGTCGTCTGCGCCTGCCAGGCAAACACCAGCATGTAGTACGCCATCTGGCGGTTCTCAATTCGCTTGCCCTGGAAATCAAAAAACTGTCGGATTCGCTCCGATTCCTCCGTTGCATGGAGCATGAACTGCTGAAGGGGCAATGCCGGTTGCTTACCCACCAGCAGCATCCCCAGACCGTGGGAGTGCTCGAAGCTGAAGCTGGGGTTTCGGCCGGAAATTTCCGCCCACAACTTCCATACGCCAAAACCCTCCCGACGTTCGGCCGTGTCGTGAAGGATGACGACACCCCTGTTACTGAGTTTGGGAAGCCATGTTTCAAAATCATGATGCGCAGCCTCGTAGGTATGGCATCCGTCGATGTGAAGAAGGTCGATCGAAGCGTCGGCAAAATGGCTGAGAGCCGAGTCAAAGCTCATGCGCATCAGTGTCGAAAACGCGCCGTAATTGGGGTCGTGATATCGCCGCAACTCATCCAGCATGGTATCGCCGTCGTAAGCGCCAATCGAAGGATCACCTTTCCATGTATCGACGGCAAAACACTTGGTGGGCAACTGCCTGTAACTTACCGCTTGGCAGAGCGCGCAATAGGAGTTGCCGGAAAACGTGCCGAGTTCAACGATGGTGTTTGGACGCATCATGTCCACGAGGCTCATGACAAACGGAATGTGCCCGACAAAATCGCTGTTGGCGCTCAACATGAGCGGGTCCATCCAGGCAAGCGGATAATCCAGGGGATTGAATGTCATGGCGCCATTATAGAGGCGCCAAGCGGGTACACGCGAGCGATCAGCATGGCAGTCGGGGTGATTCGCCCGAATCGGTCTCGATCATTGCGGCTTGAAGAATTACTGAGCCTGTCCCTTGGATGATCCACACCATTCCTGCCAGATTTTCCGATATACCGCCTCAATATTGCGCGCGAATCGCGGAGCATCCATCAGCGGGGATGCCCGCATTCGCGGTCGCAGGCTGCCGCGCAACTCGGCCAATCGCGGCAGGTCCCCGGCAAGGTCCGAGGCAATTTGAATGTATTGCTGCTTGGTCTGGGCAATCAGTTCCGGCAATCCGATATTACGCAGCACGCTCACACCGCCGCGGCCGACGGCCGTTTGGCCGGCCAAAGTGATCACGGGCACTCCCATCCAAAGAGCATCGCAGCTGGTGGTCCCGCCGTTACAGGGGCACGGGTCCAGGGCGATGTCGATTTGATCGTACAGCTTGAAATACTCGGGCAAGGAAACCTTACCCGCAAACCTCAGGCGATGCGGATCGATTCCCTGATGTTCCAGGAGTTCGTGCGTGCGCTGCCGGTGGACCCCCTCATGGGCATGGAGAATCAGATCAGAGTTTGGCGTCGCGTGCAGCAACTGTATCCAGAGATTCAGGGCATCCGCTGAGACCTTGCAGAAGTTGTTCAGGGAGCCGAATGTCACATGGCCGGCGCTCAGCGCCGGCGGCGGGCTGACCTCCGGACTCTGTTCGTGCAGCGGATAACACCAGTATGTTTCCGGCAGGCGCATCGATTGCTCGGAATAAAAGGCATCATCGATTCCGGGCGGATCGAGGTGGGGATCGGTCAGACGGTAGTCCATCGTGTCCAATCCGGTGGTGGAGCAGTAAGCCAGATAGGTGACCTGGACTGGAGCCGGCTTGCGGGCGAAGAGGAGGATGCGGTTCCTGGACATGTGCATGGTCAGATCGACCAGGATGTCGATTTGATCTTCCCGGATCAGCGAGGTCATTTTTTCATCCGTGAGTCCGACGATGTTTCGCCATTGGCTGCCGTGCCGGTGAAGAAGTTCGGTGAAGCGATCGGGACGGTAAACATCCGAATAGCAGAATACCGCGAAACGATCACGGTCATGGGCGGCCAGGAGCGGAAGAAGAAACCGTCCGACAGGATGCTCGCGGAAATCCGGCGAAACATAGCCGATGCGCAATGGACGGTCGGGGTCGCGGTTGTTGGTGTGCGGCCGAATGAATTTCCTGAGCGGCTCGGCGTGCCGCTGTTTCCAGCGGCGGTGTTCCTCGTAGATCATTTTCGCGTCGTAGCGGGGATGAAAATGGAGCGTATAGAGAAGATTGCTGTGTGCCGCCTGGCAATTGGGGTCGCATCGAATTGCCTGATGAAACGACGCGATTGCATCGTCAAGACGCCCCATGTCCTTCAGCACACTGCCGAGGTTGCTGTGCGCTTCGGCAAGATCAGGCTTGAATCGAATGGCCTGGCGATAGGAAGCGACGGCCTCGTTCAGCCGCCCCGCGAAACTCAGTGCATTGCCTAAATTGTTATGCGCTTCGGCCGACTCAGGTTTGATGCGAATGGCCTGGTGACAAGCGGCGATCGCATCGTCAAGGCGCCCCATGTTGCACGACGCAACGGCCAGATTGTTGTGCGCTTCGGCGAGATCAGGTTTGAGCCGAATGGCCTGGTGATAGGAATCGATGGCCTCATCCAGTTGCCCCTTGTGCATTAAGGCTTTGCCGAGATTGTTGTGCGCTTCGACAAGATCGGGCTTGAGCCGAATGGTTTGGCGATACGAGTCAATCGCCTCATCCAGTTGCCCCTTGCGCTGCAGCGCATTGCCCAGATCGCAATGTGCCTGGGCGTCGTCCGGCTTGAGCCGAACGGCGTGGCGATGGGAATCGATGGCCTCGTCCAATTGCCCTTTGTCCGTCAAGGCTTTGCCAAGATTGTTGTACGCTTCGGCAAAATCAGGCTTGAGCCGAATGGCCTGATGACACGCGGCGATCGCCTCGTCGAGGCGACCCATGGTCCAAAGTGCGCAGCCCAGATTGTTGTAGACCAGGGTAAAATCGGGCTTGAGCTTGAGGGCCTGACGAAAGGCGGGAATTGCCTCGTCAGGCTGCCCGTTGTCCATCAATGCGTTGCCGAGATTGCTGTGTGCCGCTGCGAAATCGAGTTTGACCCGAATGGCGTGGCGATATGAAATAATCGCCTCGTCAAGTTGCCCCGTGTTCTTTAATGCGATGCCCAAATAGTAGTGCGCCTCGGCGTAATCCGGCTTGAGATGAATGGCCCGCCGGAGCAATTCCATCGCAGTCTCGGAATTGCCGGCCTGCGCGGCCAGCACTCCCAGCAGATACAATGCATCCACATGGTTGGGCTGCTGCGCGACGACTTGTCGGTAGATTCCTTCCGCCTCCGCCAATCGGCCCGCCTGGTGGTGCGACACGGCGGATTCGAACTGCTGCTGAAGGGTCATTTGGGTGGACATTGTAATCCGGAAACTTCGCTTCGCTCGCACCAAGTCCGCCACATCTGATGGTAGGCCGCTTCGACATTGCGGGCGAAACGCGGGGCGTCCATCAATGGAGATCCCTGCGTCCGCGCACGCAATGTCCGGCGCAATTCGACCAGGCGGGGTAAATCCCGGGCCAGGTCTGTAGCGATCTGAATGTACTGTTCCGGCGTCCGAGCAATCAGTTCCGGCAGACCGATGTTCGCCAGGATGCTTGCACCACCGCGTCCGACAGCAGTCTGGCCGACGAGGCTCACGACGGGCACGCCCATCCAGAGGGCATCGCAAGTCGTGATTCCTCCTCCCCAGGGGAATGGATCCAGAGCGATGTCGATCCGACTATAAGTCTGCAAGTATTGCGGCCGCGGCTGCCGGCCCAGAAACTCCAGGCGATCCGGCGAAACGTCATGGACGGCAAATCGCTCCCGGACCGCATCCAGGTGCGTTCCGGCCTGGGAATGAACAATCAGCCGCGAGGTCGGCAGGATTCGTAGAATCTCCGCCCACAGGTCCAGCGCCGGCGGGGAAGCCTTGGCGAAATGGTTCAGGCAGCCGAAGGTAATGTATCCCATCGCCGCGGCGGGCGGGGGGGATGGCTCGGGAGTCGGGTCGGTCACGCCGTAACACCAATAGGTTTCCGCCAGGCGGATAGTCCGCTCGCTGTAAACCGACAAGTCCGAATCTGATGGATCGAGGTATGGATCGGATATGCGGTAGTCCATCGCGTTCATGCCCGAGCTGCTGCAATAACCGAGATAGGTCACCTGCACCGGGGCCGGCTTGTGAGCGAACATCAAAAGACGGTTCTTCGCCGAATACAGCGCCAAATCCACCAGAATGTCGATCCGATCCCCCCGAATCAGATCGGCCGCCTGGGAATCGGGCATCCCGACGATGCTGCGCCAGGCGTCGGTGTGTTGCCGCAGTTGGTCGGTCAGCGCATCAGGCCGTGCAACATCGGAGTAACAGAATATCTCCATCTGCCGATGATCGTGCTCGCGCAACAGCGGCAGCAGATTCCGGCCGACGGCATGTTGCAGGAAATCCGCCGACACATAGCCGATCCGCAGGCGGCGGTCGGGGTCGCGGTTGTTGTTGTGGGGCTGAATCAGCTTCCTGAGCGGCTCAGCGTGCCGGTCGTTCCACTGGCGCAGTTCCTCGCGGATCGTTTTGCCGTCGGAGCCGGGATGAAAATGGACGGTGAAAACCAGATTATCATGCGCTGCGATGTTATCCGGCTTGAGCCGAATGGCTTGCCGATAGGCCGCGATGGCCTCGTCAAGTCGTCCCGTGTCCATCAATGCGAACCCAAGATTGTTGTACGCTTCGGAAAAGTCAGCCTTGAGCCGAATGGCCTGGCGGCAGGCGGCGATGGCGTCGTCAAGTTGCCCGGTATCCTTCAATGCGAGGCCGAGATTGCTGTGCGCTTCGGCGCAATCAGGTTTGATCCGAATCGCATGCCGGTAGGCCGCGACGGACTCTTCAAGTTGTCCGATGCTCCGTAAGGCGTTGCCGAGATTGTTGTATGCGTCGATGTTATCCGGCTTGAGCCGAATGGCTTGACCAAAGGCCGCGATGGCCGCGTCAAGTTGCCCGGTGTATTGCAACGCATTGCCGAGATTGTACTGCGTTTCGGCGTAATCAGGCTTAATCTGAATCGCCCGTTGATAGACCGCGATGGCCTCATCCATCCGTCCCTTGGTCGCCAAAGCGATGCCGAGATTGTTGTGCGCATCAGCGTAATCGGGCTGAATCCGAATCGCCTGCCCGTAGGCGGCGATGGCCGGGTCCAGCTGCCTCTGGCGTTGCAATGCGTTGCCCAGGTTGTAGTGCGCCTCGGCATAATCAGGCTTCATCCGAATCGCATCCTGATAGGCCGCGATGGCTTCGTCCACGAGTCCCTTGGCCATTAAAGCGTTGCCGCGGTTGTTGTGCGCGTTGACAAGATCGGGCTTGAGTCGAATCGCGTGGCCATAGGCCGCGATCGCGGCGTCAAGCTGCTCCTTTCGTTGCAAGGCGTCGCCGAGATTCCTGAAATAAAACGGATTGGTTGAACAAATGGAGATCGCCCGCTGGAATAATTCCACGGCCTCGTCCGGCCGGCCCGCCTGCGCCTCCAGCAACCCCAGGAGATGCAGTGCGTCCGCGTGATCTGGCTGTTGCGCGAGAACCTCGCGATAGATTTTCGCCGCCTCGTCCAATCGGCCCGCCCGATGCCGCGAGATACCGGATTCGAATTGCTGCTGAAGAGTCATTTGGAAATTGGAAACATGAAATAGGTCAAGTGCCCGGAATATTCCCCAGCGCTTCAAGAAGCGGGCCCAGATGCCGCTCGTAATTGCGCCACCGCGCAACCGAATGATTATAAATCGGCTGCCTGACCTGCCAGGCGCTGGCGGTTAAAACGGCCGCTTTCGCCTCGGGGAAATTGAGGCAGGCGGGGTCCCAGGGCAGTCCCAGAAAGTCGATAAGCCTCCGGGCCTGGCCCTCCAAATCCCCCACCACGGCCTCGTAATGGACCTCCAGCATTTGGATGGGCAACGCCTTGAGCCAGTGATCCATCAACCTGTAGTTCTGCACCTGGTGCAAGCCGCAATCGGCCAGATCGAAGGCAAACAGGTTTCCACTGGCGAAATTCTGAAAATAACAGGAAAGGCAATTATCGCGCGGGTCTCGGCGGCAGAGGATAACACGCGCTTGGGGAAACAAGAGGGATATAAGGCCAAGCATCGTGACGTTGCCCGGCTGCTTATCAACAATGCGCAGCGCCGAGTCGTTCATGGAGCGATATTGTTTAAGCAGTTGCGTCGCCGCTTCGTTCACGGAATCGTGCTGCCAGCCCAATGCAGCGCTTCTGACCTCGCCGCCGCCTAGCCTTTTGGCGATAGTTGAGATATCGCTCCTTTCCCCGATTCCGTTCACGCCCGGATGGCTCGCCGCGATCTGGTGAATCAGCGTCGTTCCCGACCGTGGCATTCCGACGATGAATACCGGAAGCTCGGAAGATTCACCCCAACTCTGTCTCTCCTGGAAAAACGGCGGGGTGAAAACCTCAATCATCTCGTCGATCGAGCGGCGAAATTCCTCGGGATCGTATCGCTCACCCGCGAGCGCCCGGTACTGCTTCACGATCGAATTGGCCTGGACATAATGGGCGAACGCCTCGTCGAATTGATCCATCTCGTCCAGAGTCTTACCCAGGGCGAATTCCGCCGCGGCGCGCTCCGCGGCGTACACGCCGGTCTGTTCCAATAGCTCTGTAAGCCGCTTGATTTCCCCTTGGCTGGCGACAAGCGTTCCGGTGCGGGCCAGGTGCTGATAAATCCCCACCAGTTGCGGATGCAATTCAATCACTTTTCTGAACGTGGCCTGCGCCTCGTCAAATTTTCCCTGCGCCTGCAGCGCGATGCCGAGTCCGATCAGGGAGGTGGCGGCGCCCGGATCTGCCGCGCATGCTCGGCGAAAATGTTCGGCCGCGGTCCTGGCATCAAGCTTGCGCAGCGCGATCTCGCCCATCGCCTCGTGCGTGATCGCCGCATTCGGATTCAACGCCGCCGCCCGCGCGTGACTCGCCAGCGCCTCCTCGAATCTTTGCAATTTTGCCAGCGCGATAGCCAAGCCCGCGTGCGCTTCCAGATAATCGGGTTTAACCTGGGTCGCCATGTTGAATGCGGCGACCGCCTCCGCCATCCGATCGCCGTTCCGCAGCGCGTTGCCCAGATTGAAATGAAGGATCGCGCGATCCGGGGTCAGTTGGATCGCCTTCGCGTAGACCGCGATGGACTCGTCCAATCGTCCCATTTCTCCGAGTATTTTGCCGATTTCGTTGTAAGCGTCCGGCAAATCCGGATTGCATTCGAGGGCGCGGCGGAATTCGGCCAGGGCCTCTTCCGGACGCCCGGCTGCGTCGAGGGTCACCGCATGCTCGTAAATCGCGTCCGCAAAATCCGGCTGGAGTTCCACGGCGCGCGCGGATGCCACGAGAGCCTCGTCGATCAGCCCCTTTTTTCGCCGGGCATAGCTTAGATTTTTGTACGCATCGGCAAATTCGGGATCGAGATCGATCGCCTCGGAAAACAGCCCGATTGCTTCATCCCACTGTTTCTGCCGCAGAAGAATGCTGCCGAGGTCGTTGTGAACGGTCGGGTCATTCGGCGCGACCGCCAATGCCTCTCTGTATGTGGAAGCCGACTCCGGGAAACGGTCCGCCTGCGCCAAAATAGCACCGAGATTTTTAAACGCTTGAAGATAGTCCGGTTTGGCAGAGATCGCCCGGCGCATCAGGTCGATTGCGGCGTCGGTATGGCCGCATTGTCCCGCCAGCGCCCCCAGAAGATGCAGCGCATCCGGGTGATTCGGATTTTCGACGAGGATTTTTCGATAGATCGCCTCCGCCGCGGCCAATCGGCCCGCCTGGTGGTGCTGCAGCGCGGCTTGAATGTCTGGGTCGATCATCGGTTAATCAAATCGAATCATACCGATTTGGCATTCATCGCCAATCGGGCCCGCCACATCTGCCGGTACGCGGATTCGATATCGCGTGCGAAGCGCGCGCCATCCATCAGCGGGGATGCCCGCATCCGCAAGCGCAGCGTGCGGCGCAACTCGGCCAATCGCGGCAAATCCTTTGCCAGTCCGACAGCAATTGATACATATTCCTCCGGCGACTTCGCCACCAATTCCGGCAAGTCGACGCAACTCAGCAGGCTCACGCCGACGCGCGAAACGTGCGCTGATCCGGCCAGGGTCACCACCGGAACGCCCATCCACAGGGCTTCGCAGGTTGTCGTGGTGCCGTGGTAAGGAAAGGTGTCGAGGGCAATATCCAGCTGGTTATAGGCTTCGAGATGTGAAGTGAAAATCGGCTCGTGTCCACGAAGTTCCAGGCGGTCCGGCTGTAGGCCGCGCGACATGAAACACTGATTGATTCGCCGCCGGACGCTTTCCTCAGCCACTCCCTGGGATTTGATGACCAGGCGCGACGAAGGCATGGCAATCAGGATCGCCGCCCACAAATCCATGATGGGGGATGAGACCTTGGCGAGATTGTTGAATGTCCCGAAGCGAATCGGCCTGTCCGCCGGCAGGGTCCGCACCTCCGGGGCGCTCTCCGGCTCCTCATAACACCAGTTGCACACGGGTAATCGCCAAAGCGTTTCGCTATGCAGCGATTCCGTCTGACCTGGTGGATCGGCAAATGAGTCGGTCAGACGGTAATCCATTTCCGACATGCCGGTGCTCGCCGGATAACCGAGATAAGTGACCTGAACGGGCGCGGCCCGTCGCGCAAAAACCATCAGACGGTTGCCCGCGGTGTGACCGGCCAAATCGACCAGGATATCAATTTTGTCTTCCCGAACCTTGTCCGCCAGGCGTTCGTCCGTCTGCCCAAAGGTGTCGTTCCACCTATCCGCCAATGCTCGCAGACGATCCGTCACCTGATCGCATTTTACGACGTCAGAGTAGCAAACGATCTCATACGCTTCATGGTTGTGATTGCGGAACAGAGGCAACAGAAATCGGCTCACGGAATGGTCCCGAAAATCCGCGGACAGATAGCCGATGCGCAACCGGCGATCGGGATCGCCGTCGTTGGTATGGGGCTGGACGAATTTCCTGAGCGGCTCGGCATGCAGTTCGTTCCAGCGGCGGTGTTCCTCATGGAACATGGCGGCGCCGTGCGGGGAATGATATAGCAGGGTGAAGACCAGATTGCTGTGCGCATCGGTATAGTCCGGCTTGAGCCGGACCGCCTGCTGATAGCAGACGATGGCCTCATCCAGTCGCCCCATGTCCTTCAAGACGTTGCCGAGATTGTTGTGGGCCTGGGCGTAATCAGGCTTGAGCCCGACAGCGTGCCGAAAGCAAGCGATGGCCTCATCCAGCCGCCCGATATCCGTCAATGCTTTGCCAAGATTGTTATACGCATCGGTGAAATCGGGCTTAAATCGAATGGCCCTGCGGATGGAAGCGATGGCTTCGTTCGGCTGCCCAAATCTCGTCAGCGCCAGGCCCAGATTGTTGTGCGCTTCGCTGTAATCAGGCTTCAGGCGAACGGCCTGGCTCAAAATGGCGATCGCCTCGTCCAGTCGCCCCGTATGCGTCAGTGCGCCGCCAAGATTGTTGTACGCATCAATGTAATTCGGATTGAGCCGAATGGCCTGCCGATAGCAAGCAAGGGCCTCCCCAAGCTCCACGTCTCTTAAGGCGTTGCCCAGATTGTAATGCGATTGGGCGGAATCGGGCAGAAGCTGGACCAACCGGCGAAAGCAAGCGATGGCCTCTTCAACTTGCCCGCTGTCGTACAAGGCGATCCCCAGATTGTTGATTGCTTCGACATCGTCCGGCTTGAGCTGAATCGCCCGACGATATGAATCGATGGCATCATCCTGGTTTGGAGAAATCGGCATCCCGTCACATTTTCTGCCGCCCGGAAATCGCGTCGGCGAGAATGCTCTTGTTGGCGTATTCAATATTGCTGCCCGCCGGCAGGCCGCGAGCCAGCCGCGTGACCCCAATATCCGGAAATCTCGCGGCCACCGCGTTCTGTATGAACAGCGCCGTCCCATCCCCATCGACCGTCGGGTTCGTCCCCATGATCACTTCGCGGATTTGCCCCGATTCCAACCGCTTCATCAGCGCTTCGATCGTCAGATCGCCCGGATGTGATTCCTCCAGCGGCGCAATCCGGCCCAGCAAAACGTGATACACCCCGTTGTAAAGCCCGGTCGATTCCAAAGCCAGCAAATCCTTCGGCTGCTCCACGACGCACACGACCGAAGAATCCCGCGCCGGACCGGCACAAATCGCGCAGGGATCTTCTTCAGTCAAATTGAAACAAACGCTGCAATACCGGATGCGTGTCTTCACGTCCCGGATGGCATCCGCCAGCTTCATCGCCTCCTCACGATTCTGTTTCAGCAGATGAAACGCGATCCGCTCGGCCGACCGCATCCCGATCCCCGGCAACCTCGCCAGTTCGTTCATGAGCGTTTGAATGCTTTGCGTGTAATTCGACATCAGCGGGCGATTATAGCCTGATATTCAGCATCAGGCATGCGATACTGAACCGTCTTGTTTATTCCGCCGCTTTCGACTGCTTCCGCGCTTTCTCCATCACGATCCCCATTTCCCGGAACTTCGCATAGCGGCGCTCCAGCAGATTCTCGGCCTTTTGCCGCTTTAATTCGCGGAGGGTCTTGGACAAATGCTGCTCGAGGTTGTGCGCGGCCGTGTGAGGATCGCGATGCGCCCCGCCCAGCGGCTCCTGAATCACCGCGTCCACGACGCCCAATTGCTTGAGATGCGAGCTGGTCAGCCGAAGGCTGTCCGCCAACTCCGCCGCCCCATCATTGCCCTTGAAAAGAATCGCCGAACAGGCTTCCGGGCTGATGACCGAATACCAGGCGAATTCCATCATCGCCACCCGATCCGCCACCCCCAGCCCAAGTGCTCCGCCGCTGCCTCCTTCGCCGATCACAACAGAAACGATCGGGGTCTTCAGCCGGCTCATCTCCATCATATTTCGCGCGATGCTCTCCGCCTGGCCGCGTTCCTCGGCTCCGATTCCCGGATAAGCGCCCGGCGTATCGATCAGCGTCACCACCGGCAGCCCGAATTTCTCCGCCAGTTTCATGCCGCGCAACGCCTTGCGATACCCCTCCGGATGCGCCAGCCCGAAAAAGCACTTGATTTTTTCCTTGGTGTCCCGCCCCTTGTGCTGTCCAATCAGCACGATTTTCTGTCCCCCCAGCCGAGCCAGCCCGCACACGATGGCCGGATCATCACCAAAACGCCGGTCGCCATGTATCTCGCGGAATTCCGGACAGATCATGTCGATATAATCCCGCATCTGCGGCCGCTGCGGGTGGCGGGCAACCTGCACCGTTTCCCAAGCGGTGAGATTGTCATAAGTCTTCCGCAGCATCGAAGTGTAGTTACCCCGCAGTTGCCGCAGCTCCTTGGTATAGTCAACTTGCTTCTGTTGCTGAAGCGCCTCAAATTCGCGAATCTGCCGATCGATTTGGGCCAGGGGCTTTTCGAATTCCAGAACATGCCGTGCGCCGCCGTTCTCGGACGGCCCATCCTGGACAGCCTCCGCCGTTTTACCGCTCGCTCGGTCGAAAGTGGGGGAATCGCTCATATCTCAATCTATCAAGGCAGGAAACGGGTAGGGTATCCATGCGGAGACGCCATTTCAATATGAACACCCATACGGAGGCCGAACATTTGGCGAGATTGATGGAATTTAGCCTTCCCATCGAATAATCTTCGCCAGCCCCTGGAGAGGTGGCAGAGTGGTTGAATGCGCCGGTTTCGAAAACCGGTCTGCCCGAAAGGGTAGCGGGAGTTCGAATCTCCCCCTCTCCGTTTTTAGCTTCGCGAAAAACAGAGTTCGCCGCGGCGATCCATGACACGTTTGCCGCCAAGGGCAAATGACGTGTTCATCCCGAAATCGTCTTCAAGGACGGCGACTTATGAATCGGACATCGCCCATCCCCTGGAAACCGACCAAAGCCCAACTCCTCGCCGCGCACAACAAACTCGTTCCCGATCTCATCGCCAAAAACCTCATCGTCCTCTTCGCCGGCATCAACCCCGGGCTCTACACCGCTGCCATCGGCCGCCACTTCGGCCGCCCCGGCAACCGCTTCTGGCCCGCCCTCCACAGCGGCGGCTTCACTCCGCGCCTCTTCTCTCCCTTTGAAGAATCCCTCCTTCTCGACCTCAAATTCGGCATCACCAACATCGTCGAACGCGCCACCGCCCGCGCCGATGAACTCACCGACGACGAGCTTCGCGCCGGCGGTCAGCGCCTTGAAGCCAAAGTAAAACGCTGGCGCCCAACCGTTGTCGCCTTCGTCGGCATCCACCCCTACCGGATCGTCTCCGGCATCAAAGACGCGCGCGTCGGCCTGCAAAAGCCCCTCTTCGGCGGCAGTCGGGCCTGGGTTCTGCCCAACCCCAGCGGCCTCAATGCCCACTATCTGCCTGCCGCCCTCGCGCGACTCTTCGGAGACCTCCGCCTCTGGGCCATTGCACAGCACGGGCGTCGCCGAAATAGGAGATAAGGTTCATATGGCACCGTTATTGTCAGTCAACGTGGGTCTTGCCAGCGCGGTTACATGGCGCGGTAATCGACATCCAGAGCCGGTCCGCGACAGTTGCTGGCTGAAGTCCACCTGGGAAATATCGATGGAGTAAAACAATGGTAGAACCCGACAACCTTCGCTATACGAAAATAGCCCTCAACAATGGTTCCGGCGCCATCCCCGCCCTCGGCTTTGGCACACTCATTCCCGACCCCGTGGCAACCAGAAACGCGACGAAGGCGGCGCTGGAAGCAGGATTTCGCGTAATCGACACCGCGGAACGTTACCGAACTGAAAGAGAGGTCGGCGAAGCGATGCAGGAGGTGTTCAAGGGGGGAAAGATCAAGCGGGAGGACGTTTTTGTGGTCACGAAACTCTGGAACACAAATCATCGTCCTGAACGAGTCAAACCCGCATTCGAGGCCAGTCTCAAGAAACTCCAGCTCGACTTCGTCGATCTTTATCTCATCCACACTCCCTTCGCATTCCAGCCTGGAGACGAGCAAGATCCGAGAGATGCGAACGGCAATGTGATTTATGACAAAGGGGTGACGTTGCTGGATACATGGAGGGCATTGGAGGGTTTGGCGAATGAAGGCAGCTGTAAGGCCATCGGATTATCCGACGTCAGCCTGGAACAGGTGCAAGACATCTTTGAAGCCGCGAGGATTAAGCCTGCGGTTGTTCACGTCGAATCCCATCCGTATTTGCCGGAATGGGATCTTCTGAACTATTGCAGAAAGAATGGCATTGTGCTGCAAGCTTTCGCAGCCCTTGGCCATAGTAGAGAGCCCAAGTTGCTGGAAGATCGCATCATCACTGCTGTCGCCCAGCGAGTCAGCAAGACACCGGCGCAAGTCTTGCTCGCCTGGGCTATCCAACGAGGGACGGCCCCGCTGACTACGTCGAAGACCCCCAGCCGCATCCAAGAAAATTTCGAAGTTTCCACCCTTCCTGACGACGCCGTACGGGAGATTAGCGATGGAATCAAATCGCGGGTCCGGTTTAATGCCGTTGTAGAGACGGGCGTTCCCGGGTTCATTCCGAGAGCGAAGTGATGCGGCGATCGGACACGATTTTTGCGCAGCACGTCGACCTAACGCTTCCCGTCAAGCCGGAGAATGTGAAAGGTAAGACGTTCAATTTGTGGACACCGAGGCTCTTGCTGCCTGTTTCGGACCGGGCATCGAGGAGGCGTTCATCGAGGAACTGGCAAAGCGGAATTGCCCTCAAATTGCCCTCAGCGGGCATCAAAAGACGTGAGCGGTGCGTGGCCCCCGTCCTACGTCAAGGAATGCGGATGGCGGAGCGATTATGATGATCTGCGGTGACCGACTTCGCGATCGGGTCAGCTCTTGGCGGAAGCTGTTTCGCACCACGTGTGCCACATCCGGCGATAAGCCGCTTCCAGATCGCGAGCGAATTGGGGCGCATCCATCAGCGGCGATTGCTCCATCCGTTGGCGAAGGGTGGAACGCAACTGGCTCAAATGGGGAAGATTGTCGGCCAGTTCATTGGCGATTCGCACATACTGCTCCTCCGAACGCGCGACCAGTTCAGGCAAGCCGACGTTGGACAGGATACTCAATCCTCCTCGGCTTACGCCGGTCCTTCCCACCAGGCTCACGACCGGCACTCCCATCCAGAGCGCGTCACAGGTCGTCGTGCCGCCCGCGTAGGGGAACGTGTCCAAGGCGATGTCGATTCCGTGATACAGCCGAAAATAGTCCCGCAGCGGCACTCTTCCCGTAAATCGCACCCGATTGGGTTCGATTCCCTCCCGCTGCAACTGCTGCTGCAGTCGCTCACGGTGACTCCCTTTGTTAGCGCAGAGCAGAAGTTGAGAGTTGGGAACAGCACGCAAAAGTTTAGCCCAAGCGCCTAGCGTCGGCTCACTGACCTTGGTGAATTGGTTCAGGCAACCAAAGGTGATGACGCCCTGCGCCAAGGCGGGTAAGGGGCCGACCTGCGGGCAATCGATGATTGATTGATAGCACCAAAACGTGTCCGGCAGGTGGATCGTTTGCTCGCTGTAAAACGATTCCTCTCCCGGGGGGTCCAAATACGGATCGCTCAAGCGATAATCGATCGTGTCCAAGCCGGTGCTGGAGCAGTAGGCCAGATACATCACCTGCACCGGAGCGGGCTTGCGGGCGAAGACCAGCAGGCGGTTGCTGGCCGCGTGCATCGTCAGGTCCACGAGGATATCGATTTGATCCTGGCGAATTTGGGTGGCGAGTTGTTCATCGGTGAGGCCGACGGTGCTCCGCCAGATATCGGCATGGCCTTGGAGACGAGGCGTCAGAGCATCGGGACGCTGCACGTTGGCATAGCAGACGATCTGGAAATTCTGGTGATCGTGGTGTGCCAACAAGGGGAGAAGGAAGCGACCCACAGGATTTTCCAGAAAATCGGGCGAAACATAGCCGATCCGCAGAGAGCGGTCGGGGCTGCGGTCGTTGGAATGGGACTGAATGAATTTCCGCAGCGGCTCGGCATGCTGGCGATTCCAGCGGCGAAGTTCTTCGGCGATGGCCTGAGCGTCGTAAGCGGGGGAATAGTGCAGCGTGAAGACGAGATTACTGTGGACTTCGGGCAAGTTGGGGTTGAGCGCGATGGCCCGGCGACAAGCGGCGATGGCATCGTCAAGTTGTCCTTTGTCCGCTAGGGCTAGGCCGAGATTGTTGTGGGCTTTGGCGTAGTTGGGCCTGAGGACGATTGCTTGGCGAAAGGCGACGATGGCGTCGTCGAGTTGTTCTTTGCTGGCCAAGGCTACGCCGAGATTGCTCTGGGCTTCGGCATAGTTGGGCCTTAGCGCGATGGCTTGACGAAAGGCGGCGACGGCCTCATCGAGTTGTTCGTTTGCGGCCAAGGCAATTCCGAGATTGCAGTAGGCTTCAGCGAAGTTGGGCCGCAGCGCGATGGCCCGGCGGATCAAATCCACGGCGATGTCATTCCGTCCCGCCTTATGGGCGATCACTCCCAGAAGGCGCATCGCATCGACATGCGCCGGTTGTTGGGCAAGCACCTGTCGGTAAAGTTGCCCGGCTTCCCGCAACTGCCCGGCTTGGTGGTGCCGAAATGCTAGATCGAAGGTCTGTTGGATCGTGAGTGGGGCCATGAGCGCGGCAATCTTATCATAGCCATTCGCCGTTCAAGACGAGTTGACGGACGACTGCCCTGGATGATCTGCGGTGACGACGCCAGAGTGATGTCGATATTTCCCACACCGTCGCCGTAGGTCATCATGAACGTCTTGTTGTCAAGGTGCGGCAGGCGGCGTTTGACCCGATCCCCCGGTTGCGTTTGCAGGCCGGTATCCAAAACCGTCACGCGCCAATCCGGGGCTTTGCTGTTGTGGACATCGGTCTTGCCTGATTTAAGATCGATGACGAGGTCCCCGTCGAATTGGCGATAGGTGTAGAAGTACGCCTTGATAAACTCCGCCTTGTACCCCGCCGCGACGACAAAATCGTTGAAACCATGCGCACCATAAATGTTCATGATGTGCCAAAGCATGGGCCGCTCATCAATCTCCAGCATCGGCTTTGGCCTGATGACCGTCTCCTCGGACAGACGGGTTCCCAAACCCCCGGCTAACAGGATCGTTTTCATAGGTTCACATTCCGTGCGCGCCGATCGAACAGGTCGTCCCGCTTCGCCGGCACGTTCAGCCCGTCGTCGTTTGCGCCCCTCAATTCCATGGCCTGAGTTTACTACAGATAAAACAGGTTATCGACAGTGCAACGCGGTTCTGTTTTTTCGTCGTTATAGGTCTGACGAACGCTTCCTCATCCGCCCACCCCGCACATAGGCAATTCACTCATGGCGCCGGAAAATCTACCATTGAGTCTGGGAGGCATGAAAACCCTTCCGCTGCGCTCATCCGGCCGGATTAGGAGGGAAAGTCGCCCAAATGGGATGCTGCGTATCCATCAAGCGTGGTGAGGAGGAGGCGCAATACAAGGCTGATTCGGAGGTCGGGCACGCCGGTCATCTCCGCGAAGCATACCACGGCGAGCCGGCGAATCTGCGGTGAACTGGTAAAGGGCCATCGCCAGAGTCCTTCGATGAACATCACGATGATGACGACAAAGGCATCCTGAAAATCGTCAGGATGCGGTTCCCATCCTATCCAATCTCGAGAATCCACTCAAAACCGGAACAGAGCAGTGTCGTCTGGAATGAAATATCGCTGTCTATTTTTGGTAAGGGGATGCCGCAATCGGGGATAGACCAAAACCGCTGAAAACCGTGCGAATTATCGGGTTTCGAGCTTTTGAAGGACAAAAATCCTTCGTGTCATCGGCCGGCCAACCGGGCAACGATTCAAAACAAACATCGATCTCCCATGACATTTTTTCGCGCACAAATTCCGCGGCGGAAATTTATTGAAATTACGACTTTCCACATTAGGATTCTGCCCGTTACAAGTCGGTTTTTGAAATCGGCTTGTCGCTATTTCGCATGGGAAAAGGAGAAGAGAAAATGGATCGGGACAATACGGGATTTGGTCGGCGCGGGACGAGTGCGGCGAAGACATGGTTTCTGGCGGGGGCGGTCCTGGCGACGAGCCTGCTTGGTCATGAACGAGCCCGAGCGGGCAGCGCCCCGAACTCCATTGCCCAGGCATCAGTTGGCTCGGCCCCGATAACCGTCAACGAGTCTACGCCCGAAACAATATGGATGATGGTTCCGATGGGCGACCGGTCGATCACCGACGTTAACTTCAACTCGGCCGACTTCGAAGCCACGCTGCAGGCAATGGTCACCAGTTCCAGCGGGGCGGCTTCAGCCGATTTTGATGCCAGCACTTCATACTGCAACTTATCGAGCTACCTGAACGACGGCGTAAATCCCGCAGTCACCGCCACGCTTCTGGAAGGCGTGGCCGGCGGCGATGAAACCGCCACGGTTGGAACCAACTCCGTGACCGATCTCAATTCACCGCTCACGGGCCTCAGCTTAAGCGGAGCCGACCAGCTCGCCATGAAGATCGGCGTTCCGCTTGCCGCGATAAGCGTGTCGGGCCTCTCGCCCAGCTCCCTGCAACTGATGTGGTACGATATGACAAACCACGCTTGGGTTTACGCCACCGAAGGCAACGGCCTCAATTCTCCAACTCCCTTCCGCAGTGGAAACTACGATCCCAATGCTGATTTTGCCTTGGATGATTACGGTTTTGGTACCGATGGAACGAACGCGAATGACAGGGCCACCGTTGATCATAACCGCGACTTCAACCGGGAGACTGTCCCCGAGCCGATCACATGCAGCCCCTTGTGCCTGGGGTCGATGGTTATGTTGGCTCGCCACAGGAAGAAATATTGAACGGCGAACTTTCAGCATTCGGCACCTCATCATTCTTCCTGGAGTTCGCCTCTGCTTTTCAACGTCTTGTGGTTGCATTCCGACGAAAGCCACGACCGTGATCCCGCAAGCCACACCGACTTTTCGCTCCTAAAAGCGCCGGATTCCGCGAATTTGTCACCGGTACCCGCGATGGATCCATCGAACTCTACGTTCCCTTGACCCGATCATGAAGATGATTCAGCCACCCGCCCCTCATGGGGTACCCGCAATGCACAACATTGACCTGTCGTGGACTTTTTAGGACATTTGGACGGATAACTGGAATCAGGTGACAGGAGAAAACCGGAGCCATGAAACTCACCGTGCACGATGCGGCTCAGATGTTGGATGTCTCGGAGAAAAGCATTTATCGCTGGATCAAACAAGGCGTCATCCCGGCATATCAGATAAACGACCAGTATCGGTTTAATCGAGCGGAGCTATTGGAATGGGCGACATCCCGAAAGATCAGCGTTTCACCAGAGATATTTGCCGAACCGGAAGGCGGCGCTACGCCCGCGCCGAACCTGAGCGAGGCCCTGGCTGCCGGCGGGATTTATTATCGCATGGGCGGCTCTGACAAGGCTTCGGTGCTCCAGGCGGTGGTCGACGTGATGAAGCTGCCCGACGAGGTCGACCGAAAGTTTCTCTACCAGGTTCTGCTGGCCAGGGAGGCATTGGGTTCCACCGGAATCGGGGAGGGCATTGCAATTCCACACGTCCGCAACCCAATCGTGCTGCATGTCAATCGGCCAATGGTGACGTTGTGTTTCCTTGAACGTCCCGTGGAATTTGGAGCCATGGATGGTTCCGCGGTTTCAACTCTTTTTACGCTCATCAGCCCGACGGTCAGGGCACACCTGCATCTCTTGTCGCGTCTCGGCTTCGCCTTGCGCGACCCGGACTTCAAAGCGGCGGTCATGCAACAGGCGTCGCGCGAACTGATTCTCGAAGCGTTGAAGCGAGCGGAGATCGCCAAAGGGTTCACGGGCCGCTGAGGGTCGACGGATTGCGTCGCCGCGACGCACGGATGTTTTGCGTATGAGCATGAAGTTATTGCTGGTCGCGATTTCCTGCATGGCCGCGAGCGGCGTTCCCAGCCTGCTGCTCGGCCGGCGGGCGATGACTGGACAATGGATCGCGATGGCGATGAACGTCATCGGCTCCCTCATCGGAGGAATCGGCCTGCTCGTGCATTTCACGAGCATCCAAGCCCCGGCACAACTGGCATGGGCCTGGTCATTGCCCGTTGGGCGGTTCTCCGTGGGTGTCGATGACCTGAGCGCCTTGTTTCTCATACCCATTCTGCTGATCTCGGCCCTGGGTTCCGTTTATGGCTTGGAATACTGGAAGCAGTCGAATCATCCAGGCGATGGAAGAAAGCTGCGGTTTTGCTGGGGGTTGCTCACGGCGGGAATGATGCTGGTGGTGCTGGCCCGCGACGGCGTTTTGCTCTTGATTGCCTGGGAAATCATGACGCTTGCCGGTTTCTTTCTGATCGCCACCGAAGATCGCAAGCCTCAAGTGAGGTCCGCCGGCTGGGTTTATCTGGTCGCGGCGCACTGCGGAGCGCTCTGTCTTTTCGCGATGTTCGGCTTGCTGAGAATCGCCAGCGGCTCCTTCGAGCTTTGGCCAACAGCCGCCGCCAATGTGCCCGGCTGGATGGCGGCGGCGATATTCATCACCGGCATCATTGGGTTTGGCTTCAAGGCGGGGATCATGCCGCTTCACGTCTGGTTGCCCGGGGCGCACGCGAACGCTCCGAGCCATGTTTCGGCGATCATGTCGGGCGTGATGCTCAAGATCGGCGTCTATGGAATGATCCGCGTCGCGACATTCATGCCGCATCCCCCCATTTGGTGGGGCGCAACCCTGCTCGTCGCGGGGTCCGTTTCGGGAGTTCTGGGGATTGCATTCGCGGGCGCTCAGCAAGATTTCAAGCGGCTCTTGGCCTACAGCAGCATTGAGAACATCGGGATCATCACCATCGGCGTGGGCCTGGCGCTGCTGGGCCGATCTCTCGATCGCCCCGACTGGATCGTGCTGGGTCTGGGCGGGGCATTGCTCCACGTCCTGAACCACAGCCTCTTCAAGCCGCTCCTGTTCATGGGCGCGGGCAATATTCTTCACGCCGCGCGGACGCGCCAGATCGACTTGCTCGGCGCCCTCGGCAAGACGATGCCCGCCACGTTCAAGCTGATGACCCTTGGCGCAATCGCGGTGTGCGGGCTGCCGCCGCTGAACGGGTTTGTCAGCGAGCTGCTGATCTGTGTCGGCTTGTTTCGCACAGCGGGCGTTGGCGTGGGAAGAACCTGCGTTTGGGCGGCGCTGGCGGCGCCGGCGTTGGCCATGATCGGGGCCTTGGCGATCAGCACGTTCGTCAAGCTGATCGGTATCGTGTTCGCCGGAACACCGCGCACACGGAACGCGGAAAACTCCCGCGATCCGGGCATGAGCATGCTCGGCCCGATGACGCTGCTGGCCACGGGTTGCATAGTGATCGGTCTGGCGGCTCCGGCGGTGACGCCTCTCATCGAGCGGGCCGTCGCGGTTTGGGATTCGCGGCCGTCACGAATGGGCGTCTCCATCCACGGGCTGATTCCGTTGCATTGGTTCGCATGTGCGAGCATTGCATTGCTCGTTGCTTCATATTGTGGCGCACTGATGCTTCGTTGGTATCGGCGTCCTGACGCCTTGGCCGAGGCCGGAACCTGGGATTGCGGATACGCGCGACCCCGATCATCCATGCAATACACCGGCTCGTCCTT
>Ga0302325_10004337_pt1 | contig 32852 bp, 31 predicted proteins | sample Palsa_T0_2_FD_201948 | JGI IMG/M metagenome (GOLD analysis project Ga0302325, IMG submission 201948) | Peat permafrost microbial communities from Stordalen Mire near Abisko, Sweden - Palsa_T0_2 | ecosystem: Environmental > Terrestrial > Soil > Palsa > Peat permafrost | place: Sweden: Abisko... | reverse complement strand
CATTCTTCGGAGTGACATCAATCATAGGATGTTCGGGGCGCCGCAAACGAGAGAACAGGCTGTGCGCTCCGTCTTCGAAAACCTTCATTGGGCGGTCCAGTAACTGTTTTATTTTCGGCGGAGGCTTCCCCCGATACGATAAATGAACAGCGAGACTAACCAGGAAGACAAAGACGTAAGACGCGCCACCGATTTCAAAGAGCTTCACGATTGGCTCAAGCATGAAAGCCTCCAATCGCTGGGGCAGGCGCAGAAAGTGCGCCATACCGGAAAGTGGCTGAACCGAGACGATTTGTCGGCCATGATCGGGTCCTTTCGGGAACCACTTGGCTATTTGGGGTATGGCGAGAGCAAGACGCGATGCGGCGGTGCCGAAACGGTTTCGGGGTGATTCCGCGGTCATTCCGTGACGAAAAAGAATCGCTTTCGCCTCATTGGAGCCAGCGATTGCCAGTCCTTTTAAGCGAAATAGCTCCTTGCTCTCCACTCTCGGTTGCGCCATGCATCACATGGGCCGGATGGGGGATGCGATAGGCGTAGCTTTGGGATTTTGACGCTGGCCGGTCCGCGGCGAATTATTCGCCTCGAAAGCTGAGATCGAGGCCAAGGACGACTCGACCTGCCGCGGCTACGGCGCAAAGCCCAGCGGGCCGGTCTATATCCAATGTCGAGTCGTTCAGGATCAACGGCGCGACGCGCTTAAGAAGGACTGAAACCGCAAGGTCAAAAATCTATGTTCGACTCTGTCAGCAATTTTTCAGTGGAGGATTTGGAAGCTTGGCGAGAGACGTTTAATCTCCTGCTTATCACTTCGACGCTGGCAGTTTGCATCGGTGTTCACTTTGAAAAAGACGGAAACCCACACGACGTCCAAGACTACGGTTGGGCTCTGGTTCGCCGCGGTATTGCCATCGAGTTCGCACTCGCCATCCTGCTTTGGCAGATTGACTCAACCTTGGGTGTTCGCCACAAATTTGAGATTGCGTCCCTGTTTGGCAGGGCGACTAAAGCCGAACTGGAACTTGAAAAAATCAAGCTGCCGAGATGGCTCAACGATGAAAATAAAGAAAAATTGCTCGTTTGCCTTCGCGGTGGGCCGAAGGGGAAGGTATTTATCCGACCATCAATCCTGGATACCGATGGCCCGCAACTTGCGAAGCAACTGGGGGACATCTTCACCGCCGCGGGCTTTGAAACGCCAACTTGGCCAGAGGGCGACGCCATGTCGTGGTCCAGAGCCGGCATCTTCCTGATAGTGCACCAGCTAACTAACGTGCCGCCGCACATCGTAACCGTGCAAAGATGCCTTATGAGTGTGGGGTTAGACGCTCGCGGCGAACCCGACCCTAAGCATCCAGAAGATGCGGTTTCGATTGGTATCGGCCCACGACTCTAACGTCCGGCGAGGCTGTTCTAGTTTATGCCATCGCCAATGCGCGCTCGACCGCTTCCGGCTCTTTCTCGATAACCTTGAGATAAGCGCGCATGGGACCCGTCGGCGCGTTACGATTCTGTTCCCAATCTTTCACGCTCGCAAGCGAAAGCCCGAAGCGCAGAGCGAAAGCCTCTTGGGTCATACTAAGCTTCATGCGCATAGCCTTGACGTCGATCTCGGCAGGGATGTGCAAACGGTAGGTCGAAGAATCGGCCTGACCCCGCGCGATCGCAACACCCTCGTGGGCTGCGGCGATTAGTTTTTTTCCCAGTTTGCTCATCGTAATCTCCATTCCCTATATCAACCGCGTGATGCGGCCAGCACACTCATCAAGTTCGTTTACGCTCCCTCCGCCAGTTTCGTGATCTTACCGCGCACGCCTGCCCGATATTCCGCTTCGTATGTCTGCATCAATTGTCTCAATTCGTTCCGCTCCGCCTGGTCCAGGTTGTCGCGGTCGCCCTTGTCCATCACCACCAGAAGCAGCACCGGCACATCGTCCGCTCCGTTGTAATGTACTGTGCGATAGCCGCCGCGCTTGCCTTTGCCACGCCCGGCAAATCGGCATTTGCGGCAGCCGCCGGTACCGACCATAACGTCACCTAGGTTCGGATCGGCGGCGATGGTCGTAACCATCGACATTTGCTCGTCCTCGCCAAGGCCGGCGTCGGCAGCACTTTTGAGAAAACTGGGAGCGCGGATGACTGCTTTCATGTACATACAAGTACGGAAATCCCGTAGTTGTTTCAAGTGAAATCTAAGATATTTTTTCATTAGTATTTTCAAATACTTAGGAGATTCGACCAAGTTTATATCCCGCAGAAGGTGAGAAATCGTCTTTGTCTCGGCGCTCCGACAGGGCTTCCCTTTACTCGAAAGAGGATCAAGCGGGAGCTAATTATGAGCCGAGCAAAAAAAACACGGATGGTATGGCCGGAGTGTCGAACCCTGGACAAAAAACCAACTCGCTAACTATTACCGTTCGCACCGTTTTGTAGTGCAGCAAGACCACATTGCCTTCGACGCGACCTGGGTCGGATGCCTTTATATGACTTGGATCGGTGAACATACGCCGGACAGCCTCGCGTATTTCATCGGCCGTGGCGGATAGCGGAATAGCATTGCCCTGCGACTTGCTCATTTTGGCTTTGCCGTCGATGCCGGGAAGGCGTCCGACGCGAGGAATAAGCGCGCGGGCTTCGGGCAACACATCAACACTGGCCTGGCGATTGATGCGGCGAACAATCTCATTGGTCTGCTCGATCAATGGAGCTTGATCCTCCCCAACGGGGACAACCGTCGCTTTGAAACCAGTGATGTCGGCGGCCTGTGCGACGGGATAGCAAAGAAAGCCTGCTGGAATATCTCTGCCGAAACCTCGCGCCTGGATTTCGTCCTTGATGGTCGGGTTGCGCTCAAGCCGCGCCACCGTGACAAAGTTCATGTACAGCAGGGTCAAATCGGCAAGCGCCGGAAGATGCGATTGCAGACAGATCGTGGTCAGGTTCGGGTCGATCCCGACAGCCAGGTAGTCGGTCGCGATCTGAAGGACATTGTCACGCACCCGGCCGGGTTTGTGCGCGTTGTCCGTGAGTGCCTGGGTATCCGCCAGTAGCAGGTATTGCTGGTGCGTCGTCTGTAGGGTGACGCGGTTCTTCAAGGAACCGACGTAGTGACCAATGTGCAGCGGGCCGGTGGTTCTGTCTCCGGTCAAGATAACAGGGAGGGTGGCTGACGAATGTTGCATCGCGGTTCTCCAGATAGGAGCCGCCGTTCAATCGGACTGTTGATGCAGGCAACCTCGCAAGCCGATGAACGGCGGCGACGGTTGAGTGAATGACAAAGCCGTGCCGCTCCTAAGTGGAGCGCCACCACAAGTTCGCGAACGTGATCACGACGACAGTCATACGGGCGATATGGACGAAACGTTCGAGGAAAGCAAGCCAGCTTGACGCTAAAATGGGTCATAAACAGAAGTCGAGCTGGCAGATGAAAATTTTCGGGTTAATCCTCAACGCAGACATACGGTAGTCTTGCCGGATTGTCCGCTCGGCGCCAGCAGCGGCCGGTCGGCACATTTCTCACCTAGCGTGAAGGATACAATACACACGAGGACCGCGCCCGGTTGCGGACCAGCATAAATAGCAAAAAGCTCCGAATGCCAGAACGACTAGAGCGTTCACCGGGACCGGATCAACTTTGGATCGGACCGCAATCAGACCACGAGTATCCGACAAGAGAGAGCGCGTGTATCTACCGAACCGCTCATCGGGTCCATCGGACCGGCATATGTCAGCGCTGCGTTGATGTTGATATCGAGTGCGGCAAATTCGGGGCCCACGGCCTCCGGGCGCCACCAGCCGATCCCGGTCGTAACCACGTTAGGCGCGGTCCGATCGGTGATCTCTGCACGAAGCCGGCAAGGCGCCGGCCCTGTCTCGGTCTCGACAACAATCCACGCGCCATCGACAAGCCCCATGTGCGCGGCCGTCTCTGGGTGGATCCGAATGGTCGGATCCGGCGACACATTCCGGGCCCAACTCTGTTCGCGGAATCGCGAATGATGATAGGTTTTCTCGCGTTGCCCGGTCTGCAGCACGAGCGGAAAATCGACACTCACCGATCCCTTCGCGCGCTCATAGAGCGGCGTGACGTAATCCGGCAAGGGATCGAGTCCCAGATTCGCTAGCGTGCTTGAGTAGAGTTCAATTTTGCCACTCGGGGTCTTGAAAATCTGAGCCGAGAAATTTCCGAGTTCGTAGGGAAATTCGACGAAGCCGTCCCTGCGCAAGGCGACCTGATCGATCGGAGCATTACCGATCAGAAACCGGTTCAATTCCGCCTGGTTCGTCCACGGCAACAGTTCGGCCGTCAATGCTCCTCGGTCGCGCATCCGTGCAACGAGGCCCGAGGCAATCTCCATGTCACACCGAACCCCTCCGATCCGTGTCGAAGCCGGCGCCGTGTAGGTGACACAGGCGCCGGTCTGGCTGACGTCAACCTCTTCCTCCTCCAGAGTCGTTGTCTTGGGAAGCACGAGATCGGCGACAGCCGCCGTCGGCGTCATCGTATGTGCAGCAACACAGAGGAAATCGAGCGACCTCAGCGCTTCAAGAGTGCGACGCGTGTCGGGATACATCACCGCGATGTTGACGCCACTGACATACATTCCACGCACCGGATATGGGTCCGAGGTTAAAATGGCGTCAAGCACGGATTTATTGTGACAGGCGGTCTGCCAGCCAGTTGGTCCCGCCCACAAAGGGTAAGCCGCAGCGCCGATCGTCTGCCGCTCGACGTCCTTCGGCAGACGGAAACGCGGATCATGCAGCAGATCCATATAGGTCGTAAAGCCGGCGGGGCGCTTTGCACGCCAATTGCCACCTTCTCGATCAACATTCCCGCTGATCGCAACAAGGCAGTGAAACGCTCGAAAGGTCTGCACACCGTTGCTGGCGGCATCAATGCCATGTCCGCTGACGAAAACCGACGGCCCGGCGGCATATAGATCTGCAGCTTTCGCAATGTCGGCAGCTGACACACCCGTTAGCGAGGCCGCATGTTCCGGCGTGAATGGCGCAACGCGCGCGGCGAGCGCATCGAAGCCCGTGCACCACTGCTGCACGAACTTCCCATCATGACGGCCCCCGGCAATCATCTGCTGCATCATCGCCATCGCTATCGCCGCGTCGGTTCCCGGGTTGGGGCGCAACCAAAGATCGGCGATTTCCGCAGCGCTGGTGCGAAACGGGTCGATTACAATGAGCGACGCACCACGCGCCTTGGCACGCTTGATGGCCATCCATTGCACAGGATCCGCGGCCAACGGATTTCGACCGACGACCAGAATGCAGGCCGAGGCCTCGATGTCTTCGCCATTTGTTATGGAGAGCCCGGTCAACCCGTCACTGACCGCACGACAGCCGCCGCAAAGGTCCTGGTTGATCATCCAATTTGGCGAGCCGATCGATCGCATCAGCAAGGCCATGATAGGGCCGCGACTAAATGCTGCTCCGCTCACCGCGCCAACCAGCGCCGGTGCACCATAGCGGGCTCGAATGGCTGCCATACGGTCGGCCATCTCGTCGAGCGCATCGTCCCAGCTGATGCGTTCCCACCGGCCGCTGCCGCGTTCGCCTATGCGCCGCATCGGATGGGTCAGTCGATCAGGATGGTAGGTCCATTCGGGAAGCGCTCGCATACCCTTGACGCAGAAGGCGCCCTTTGAGACGGGGCTTTTTGTGTTCGGGACAATCTTGCTGACGCGGCCGTCATCTTCGACGGTGATCAGCGAGCCGCATTTCGATGCGCATTCCCAACAAGTGCTTGCAACGGTGCGAACCATTTCGACCCCAAGACGACAATTCTAAGCCTATCAGCGAATTGAGCGCAAGCTTGCAATCCGTCAGTCTGGCACGATGCTGAATCCAAGCCCTGATGAGTTTAGGCCTCCGACCCATTTCAAACTCAGCAAACGCACCATCCGTCCCAGGAGCGGCTAAGGCCGCAGGGCGGAGCGGCCCACTTCCAACGCCGGACCAGGCCTCCGAGCCACGAATGGCCTCTTTGCGCCAGGAGCGGTCGCTCATCGTAACTCGCATTTGCAGGCGACGCGACGTCGCCGCTTGGCAAACGTCGCAGCCTTCATCTATCGACGCGCGGGCGCGAAACGCTCAGCGGCGCCGGGGGTCGTCGCCATTCAGAAACTTCGTGACGGCCTCGATCTGATCGTCTGCGATAAGGGCCGGCGCGTGACCACAGTTCTGAACCGTGTGGACACTCACATGACGATTCCGGCGCATCATGTCCTTGAGAACCGCTTCCGGGAGTAAATCCGATTGCTGCCCGCGCACCACCAGAATGGGGACGTTGATGGCATCCCAGTATTTCCAGAGGTCCACGCTGTAATGCCAGGGATTGCGAAAGGCGTGGGCAATGTTCGGATCGCATAGTGACTTGAAACAGGCTTCCTTCGCGCTCCATGCGATGCTGTGCGTGGTCAAGTGTCGCCAGTGCGCGTCCTCGAGCTGCCCGAACGACGCCAGAACCCGCCGGAAGTAAGCTTCGGCTTGCTCGATCGTCTCAAAGGATTTTGGCGCATCGTTGAGATTGGCGCCGAGCCGCAGCAAACCGGCCCAGGGCAGATACGGCCCAATATCGTTGATGACGATGCGACGGATCGGGCTGCCCGGAAGTGCCGCCAGAACCATTCCGATCAACCCGCCCAGCGAGGTGCCGATCCAGTCCACCTCGGTTGCATCGAGCGCGGCCATCAATACGGTCATGTCGCTGCAATACTGAGGCAGGACATAATCGCTGCTGTCCTGCAGCCGCTCGCTCTGTCCCCTCCCCGGCAGATCGGGACAAATGGTCCGACGCCCCGCCGCGGCAAGCGCCGCCGCGAGGTGGTCGAAGTCTCGCCCGTTTCTGGTCAGTCCATGGACGCAGAGCACCGGCCGCGCCGCGGATATCGGCCCCCAGTCGGTGAACGCGATGCGATGAAAGCTGCGCCGGGTCAGCCCACGCGCCGATCCGGTGCGGTCGGGAGCCATCTGTCGTCCTTCAGGCCGATCCGCGGACACTTGTGAAGTTCGTTGCGAAGTTCCACGCAATTCAGGGGATTTCAACTCCATCTGCTTATTCGATGACAAACCGGTGGGCGTCGGCCGACGTTTCAAAAATATGCGGAGCCACGTCGCGGCGCGACAGGGCGTCGCCGAGCTTGAGGCGCATAAATGCACTAGTGGTATAGCGCGAGGCATGCAGGTAGCAGGTTCGCTCGACGTCGGCGGCCATGGAAAACCACTTGTCCGCCATGTGGGACGCGATATCAGACGAATCGTAGTTGATGACAGCGGCAAACCGGCGGCCCGCGCGATGGAAGATTTCGAGTATCGCGGCCCGGATGGCCTCAACGTCGGCCTCCGTATAGACACGATATCCGTCGAGACCGAGGAACAGCGTGTTGCGGTCCGCGTCGTACGACAGCCGCTCCGCCAATGGCCGGTTGAGAAGCCGGTCATCGAGCTGCATCAGCGCTTCATGGAAGAGTGACGCGTCCATCGCTCCAGGCGATCGGATAACAGGCCGAAAACCCATCAGCGCCAGAATGTCCTGCTCGATATCGATACCGGGCGCGAACTCGATCAGTTCGAGGCCTTCCGCGACCAGCCTGAACACGCACCGCTCGGTCACGTAAAGAACCGGCTGCTTGTTGCTGGCGGCAAGGCGGCCGGAAAACGTGATCTGATCGACCTTGCCGATGAATTTTGAGGATTTTCCTTCACTGAGGATCTTGAGCCGGCCATCCACGACGGCCGTCTTGAGACCGCCGGTGGTGAACGTCCCTGCGAAGACGAGCCGGCGCGCATTCTGGGATATGTTGATAAATCCGCCGGCACCGGCAAGGCGGCCGTTGAAAAGGCTGACATTCACGTCGCCGCGGCCATCGACCTGGGCCATGCCGAGGCAGGCCAGATCGAGGCCGCCGCCGTCATAGAAATCGAACATCTGGTTCTGGTCGATGATCGACTCGGCATTGATCGCCGCGCCAAAATCGAGCCCGCCCTGCGGAATACCACCGATGATTCCGGGCTCAGCCGTCAGGGTCACAAAGTCGAACAGTTTTTCTTCCGCGGCAACGCACGCAATGCCTTCGGGCATGCCGATCCCGAGATTGACCACACCGCCCATCGGCAATTCCAGCGCACAGCGGCGCGCAATGATCTTGCGGTTATCCAGCGGCATCGGGACATTACGATCGGCCGGCGCGCGCAGTTCGCCTGAAAATGCCCCGTTATAACCGGTGGCATAGGTCTGCACATGGTTTTCAGGCTGGGCGACGACGACGCAATCGATCAGCACGCTGGGAATCTTGACATGCCGCGGGTTCAGCGACCCGGACGCCGCGATGCGCTCGACCTGGGCAATGACAAATCCCTTGCAGTTCTTGGCCGCCGTTGCCAGCGCCAGATTGTCGAGCGTCAAAGCCTCCTTCTCCATCGAGATGTTGCCGTTGTGATCGGCGGTGGTGCCCCGGATAATCGCCACGTTGATCGGAAACGCCTTGTAGAACAGCCACGATTCGCCGTCGATTTCGATCAGCCGTACCAGCTCTTCGGTGGTACGCGCATTCAGTTTCCCGCCGCCATTGGCAGGGTCGACGAAAGTTCCGAGCCCGACCTTGGACAAAAGACCGGCCTTGCGTCCCGCAATCTCGCGAAACAAATGCGACACGCAACCGAGCGGCAGATTGTAAGCCTCGACATGGTTGTCGACCGCCATACGGGCCAGCTTCGGCACCAGACCGAAATGCCCGCCGACCAGGCGCTTGATGAGGCCGGGATGAGCCAGGCGATTGAGACCACGATCGGCGCCATCCCCCGGCGCCGCCGCAAACACCAGTGAGAGATCCCGGGGCTCTCCGGTATCAATGAAGCGCCGCTCCAGCGCCCTGATGATTTCATCGGGTGTCCCCACACCGACAAAGCCGGACGATGCGACAGTGTCGCCGGAACGGATGATGGCAACCGCTTCCGCGGCATCGACGATCTTGTTGCGCATCAGGTTTCACTCACAGCGGTGACGTCGCGGGCGACCAGCCAATCGGCGATGCTCTGGCTGAGTTTCCCCTGCGATTTGCTCGAAACGAACAGGCCCACATGGCCTCCCGGCAATGGGATTTCGGTATAGTCCCGACTTCCGATCTTCGCGCCGAGTGCACGCGAACAGTCCGGCGGAATGATGTGGTCGTCCAGCGCGAACACATTGAGGACGGGCGCCGTGATGGACTTCAAATCGACCTGACGGCCGGATAGCACAAAGCTGCCGTCTACCAGGCGGTTCTCCTGGTAGAGATCCTTCAACCATTGCTTGGCTGCTTCGCCCGGATGATGCGGCCGGTCCGCGAGCCACTTCTCCATGCGCAGGAAATTCATGAATTTGGCCTCGTCGTCGACGATATCGATGAGGTCGAAATTGTATTTCGTCAGCGAGCGCATCGGTGTCATCATCGAGAACACCGAGCTCATGAACTCGCCCGGCACGACGCCATAGGTATCGACGAGATTATCGATATCCTCGGGGTCGAGGCTGCGGGTCCAGATGTTGAGAAAGCCGTGATGGGCGGCCTTATCCTTCACGTCGGCATGGAAGTCGATCGGCGTAATGGTGATGACGAGGTTTTTCACCTTCTCCGGATGCAGCGCCGCGTAACAGGTCGTGAATACGCCGCCCTCGCAAATGCCAAGTAGCGTTACCTGATCGTGTCCCGTATCCTGCGAGATGCGATCGACCGCGGCATCGATGTAATCGTCCACGTAATCGTCGATGGTGAGCCAGCGTTCAGTGCGGCCCGGCTGGCCCCAGTCGATCAGCCAGAGATCGAGCCCCTTCGACAGCAGACTGCGCACCAGCGAACGATCGGGCTGCAAATCAGCCATGGTGTACCGCCCGATCAAGCCGTAGGCCAGAAGCACGGGCGTCTTCACCGTCGCTTCCGCTATCGGCTCGTAATGGAACAACTCCACCTTGTCGCGGCGCATGACGAGGTGTTTCGGCGTCGTGCCGATGGCGACGTCCTCGTCTTTGGTCTGCCCGAATAGCTGCGTCGCCTTGACCATCTTTTCGGTGTTGGCGGCCATATCGCGGAAAAACCGAGCAGCCCGATCGTCCTCTGTCATAACAGGTCTCTCACTGGGTGTTCGGCTGGTCTTCGGAGGCCACAGCGCTGTCGCTTGCTTTGGCGCGCGCCGGGCGGGAACCCCGCTGCTGTGCATTGACCTGATGGCTGAGCGAGCGAACTTCGCGCCGAAGTTCAGTCAATTGTCGCGTCACCTCGTCAAAATCCTTCCGGCCCGGCATGCCGAACATCGCCGCGGCGGCTTCGGCGACATCATCCTGCCGGCTGCGCAGCTTCAGCCCTGACTGCAAAAGCTCCTTTTGCGCATGGAGGAAGCCCTCGCCGCGCTGGTTTCGGATTAATTCCTCGTTGGAAATTTCACTCCATTTCGCAAACGCTTCGCGCCACTCCGGAGCCGGCTTGCTGCCGTTCTCGGTCGCCGCCGACATTGCCTCCATGAATCGTTTGGTTGCTTCGGTCCACGGCGTAGCCGTCACCGCATTGTAGCTCGCCAGTTTTTGGCGCATGTCCATCCAGGCGCCGAAAACCAGCGCCATTTTCCGGTCGATGTCCCACACATCAGCCAATCGCGGTCCCTGCGCCATTTTCTCGATGACTTCCGACATCTCGTTGCCGGCGCCGAATCCCGTCGGGTGTTCCAGCAGACGGGTCAGCATGAACGGGGCCATTGAACTCGACCAGGCCTCCGCCATCTGCCTGGACGATTCCGAGAACGACTGCCAAAGATCGGCCCACGGCGGAGCCGATGGGGAAGCAGCTACATTCGATTCGCTTTTCTCGTTCATCGTATTCCTCGCAAGACGACGTCGTCGGATATCGCTAAAGGCGACCCGATCAGGCCGCCGCCCGATTTCCGAACGCTTCCGTGTAGATCGCCAAGGCGTCGTCGAAACTGACCTCGCGCGGATTGTTGACCAGAAGCCGCGTCTGCTTCATCGCGTCTTCGGCAAGCTTTCGCAGGTCTTTCGCGGTAATCCCAACGTCGGCCAGCGATGCCGGGACCTTGCAATCCCGGCAGATGCCGGCGACGGCATCGACGAACAGGCGCGCCTTCTGGCTGACCGAGAGGCCTTCGGTCCTGGGATCGACGATCGGCGCCAGTTCGGCATAAAGCGTCTCTGCTTGCGGCAAATTGAAACGCAACACCTGCGTCAGGACCAGCGCGTTTGACAAGCCGTGCGGCACGTGGAATATCGCGCCAATCGGATAGGCCAGCGCATGTACCGCGGCCACTGGCGAATTGGCGAACGCCATACCGGCCAGCATCGACCCCAGCAGCATCTGCGACCGCGCTTCGAGATTTGAGCCGTCCGCGCAGACCGCGCGTACATTCGCCGACAGCAACGCAAGCGCCTGCCGCGCGAGTTGATCCGACATCGGGTTCTTCCGATGCCGGCTGGTATAGGCCTCGATCGCATGCACCATGGCGTCGATGCCGGTCGCGGCCGTGACGTGGGCGGGCAAGCCAAGCGTCAATTCCGGATCGAGGATCGCCCAGTCCGGTAGCAATCGTGGCGAAACGACACCCTTCTTTTCTGTTGTGGGCGTCGTGACGATCGCAATCGGCGTGACCTCCGAGCCGGTTCCGGCCGTCGTCGGCGCCAGTAGCAGCGGAAGACGCTCTCCCTTGGCAAGACCGACACCGTAGATATCGTCGAGGCGATCGGGGGTCTTGGCGAGATAGGCCACGAGCTTCGCGGTATCGAGCGCGCTGCCGCCCCCGATCGAGGCGACCAGTTCGATCCCCTTGTCGCGGCACAGCGCGACCGCCCGCTCGATGATGTGCGACGGCGGATCCGCTTCCACGTCGTCGAACACGGTGAGTTCGCAGCCACCGGCGACCAGTCCTGCCTCCGCGTTCCCGGTCAGGCCTGCGTTACGGACGCCCTTGTCGGTGACCAGCAGGACCCGCTTGGCTCCGTATCCCGCGACCAACTCGGCCAGCTTCTTCGATGCGCCAGCTTCAAACAGAATATTCGGCGGGGCCTGGAATGTGAAAGGCTTCATCGGATAGCACTCCTGATCTGATAGGACGGCAATGCGGCCAGCGCAGCCGCGAGTTGTTCGGTCACGGCGTCGATCGGCTGCAGACCGTCGACGATGTTGAGCAGTCCCCGTGACCGGTAATATTCGGTGACCGGCGCGGTTTGCTCGCGATAGACGTCGAGCCGGGTCCTGAAGACTTCGGGATTATCGTCACGGCGCGCCAACTCGCCTCTGCTTGCCGCTTCCGCGGCACGGCCTCGGATACGGTCGAGCAGCGCGTCTTCATCGACCTCCAGCTCCAGCACCGCGTCAAGTTTGATGCCCCTGACGGCGAGTTCCCGATCAAGCGCTTGCGCCTGCGCAACCGTGCGAGGGAAACCGTCGAGGATGAAGCCGTTGGCCGCGTCCGCATGATCGATACGGCCGGCGATCACCGAAACCACGACATCGTCGGGCACGAGTTCGCCACGATCCATGATGTGTTTGACACGCAAGCCTGAAGCCGTGCCTTCCGCGACGGCTTCGCGCAGCATGTCACCGGTCGACAATTGCGGAATGGCGAGACGGCTGACAATTCTCATTGCCTGCGTGCCCTTCCCCGCGCCCGGCGGTCCCAACAAAACCAGTCTCATCGACCCTGCTCCACCTTGCGATCTCCTCCCTGCGATTCTCAGTTCTTTGCGCGCGCGATGGCATCGACAATAAGTCGTCGCGCCTCGCTGCTGTCACCCCAACCGATCATCTTCACCCATTTTCCCGGCTCCAGATCCTTGTAGTGCTCGAAGAAGTGCTGGATCTGCTCGATCGTGATTTTCGGCATGTCGGCAATGCCCATGACGTGGGCGTAGCGCATTGTCAGTTTCGGCATTGGCACGGCGATGATCTTCTCGTCACCGCCGCCCTCGTCATCCATCTTGAGCACGCCGATCGGCCGCACATTGATCACCGCGCCCCGGTACGATCGGCCGCGAATTTGCCACCAGCACATCAATCGGATCGCCATCATCGGACAATGTGTGCGGCACGAAACCGTAATTTCCGGGATAGCGCATCGGCGTGTAGAGAAAGCGATCGACGAACAGCGCGCCGACCTTCTTGTTCATTTCGTATTTGATCGGTTCACCTCCGATCGGGACCTCAATGATCACATTGACGTCTTCGGGAGGATTGTCGCCAATCGAAATCGCATCGATATTCATTTCGACGCCGCCCTCTGGCCGTGCCGATTCCTGATCAGATCATCGACCACAGCCGGATCCGCCAGTGTGGAGGTGTCGCCGAGCGCATTGACTTCGTTCTCCGCGATCTTGCGCAGGATGCGGCGCATGATCTTTCCCGAGCGGGTTTTGGGCAGGCCGGGCGCGAACTGAATGACGTCGGGAGCGGCGATCGGGCCGATTTCCTTGCGCACCCAGGTGACAAGCTCCTTGCGCAATTCAGAAGAAGGCCCCGTACCCGTCATCAAGGTGACGTAAGCGTAGATACCTTGGCCCTTGATGTCGTGCGGAAAGCCAACGACCGCGGCTTCGGACACCTTCTGGTGCGCCACGAGCGCGCTCTCGACCTCGGCCGTCCCCATGCGATGGCCGGATACGTTGATGACATCGTCGACACGGCCGGTGATCCAGTAATAGCCGTCGGCATCGCGGCGACAGCCATCACCGGTGAAATACTTTCCCGGGTAAGTCGCAAAATAAGTCTGCATGAAGCGCTCGTGATCGCCATAGACCGTGCGCATCTGGCCCGGCCAGGAATCGGCGATGACGAGATTGCCTTCGCATGCGCCCGTCAGCACGGCTCCGGTCGCGTCCACCACTTCCGGCATCACCCCGAAAAACGGCAGGGTTGCCGAGCCAGGCTTCAGGGCCGTGGCGCCGGGAAGCGGTGCGATCAGGATTCCGCCGGTCTCGGTCTGCCACCAGGTGTCGACGATCGGGCAGCGCTGATCTCCGACGACGCGGTGATACCACTCCCAGGCTTCCGGATTGATCGGCTCGCCCACCGAACCGAGTAACCGCAGCGACGCGCGGCTGGTCTGCCTGACAGGCCCCTCGCCCGCGCCCATCAATGAGCGGATCGCGGTCGGCGCGGTGTAGAAGATGTTGACCTTGTGTTTGTCGATCACCTCCCAGAACCGCGACATCGACGGGTAGTTCGGAATTCCCTCGAACATCAGGGTGGTCGCGCCATTGGCGAGCGGGCCGTAGACGATGTAGCTGTGGCCGGTGACCCAGCCGACATCGGCGGTGCACCAGTAAATATCGCCGTCGTGATAATCGAAGACGTATTGATGCGTCATCGACGCGAAAACGAGATAGCCGCCGGTGGTATGAACGACCCCCTTGGGAGCCCCGGTTGACCCCGACGTATAGAGGATGAACAGCGGATCCTCCGCATTCATCTCGACAGGCGGACATACAGTAGAAGCCTTCGCCGTCTCGTCTTCATACCAGACGTCACGGCCGGCGACCCAGTCGACCGGGCCGCCGGTGCGCTTGACCACGATCATCGTCTTCACGATGACGCCGGCTTTCTTCGCGGCCTCGTCGGCATTGACCTTCAGCGGCACCTTGCGTCCGCCGCGCAAACCTTCATCCGCCGTAATGACGACCTTGGATTTGCAGCCCTCGATGCGTCCGGCGAGCGCATCCGGCGAAAAGCCGCCGAACACGATGGAATGCACCGCCCCGATCCGCGCACATGCCAGCATGGCGTAGGCCGCTTCCGGGATCATGGGCAGATAGATCGTGACCGTGTCGCCCTCGGCGACGCCATGGCTTTTCAGGACATTGGCGAAGCGGCAGACCTGATCGTGGAGCTGCCGGTAGGTGATTTTCCTGGATTCACCGGGATCGTCTCCCTCCCAGATGATCGCCGTCTGGTCGCCACGCGCCGCCAAATGCCGGTCGATACAGTTCATCGACACATTGGTAGTGCCGTCCTCAAACCATTTAATCGCGATCTTGCCGGGATCGAAACAGGTGTTTTTCACCTTCGTGAATGGCTTGATCCAGTCTATTCGCTTGCCGTGGTACGCCCAAAAGCCATCCGGTTCGGAGGCAGAATATTTGTACATATCTTTGTATTTTGTCGCATTCACATGCGCATGCTCTGCCCACGCCGCGGGCACAGGATAGATTACCGAGTTCTCTGACCCATCCATTTGCAATTCCCCTCGTCGCGATATGGCGATGGTTAGCAGATGCAATTCTGCTTCAGCCAATCTCTTACAGCGCAAGAACATCTTGAGCGCTGTCCGGAGTCTACCGGGTTACCAAATTTCTACTTGTTCAGATCGACGGGAGCCGGCTTGCTCATCAGGCTTCCCAGTTCCCGGAATTGCGCATTCATCTTTTCCATCTGCTCTTTCAGATGGCCTTGATAAACGGCGCCCATCTCCTGCGGATCCTTGGCCTGCAGCAAACGTTGCGCGAGCTCGAAACCCGCATGCACATTCGCTTCCGCGAAGGCCACGGCCTTCTCGTTCATCTCTTTGGCACTCGAATACGAAGCCTGCACGCTGGAGCCGACTTTCTCGCGCATCTTCTGCGATTCAACCATGTATTTCGATACGGCGTCTTTCGCCTTATCGAGCGTGGTCTGCGCCATTTCGCGCATCTTTTCCGTCTGCTCGTTCAATTGATCACTCATGGTGTCCTCCATTTCCGATGCAGTTGTCGTTATCGCCGTCCGGCTGCCCAAGGTCTGCTGCCAAGGTTTACGCCGCCGGTTCGGCGACCGTCTTCAGCTTCTCGCGAAGCTCATCGATAAGCACGCGGGTGTTTTCGCTGTAATCGATGGGAACGACGACCAGGTGCACGCCGCCGCTCTTGAAAGCCCGCTCAAGCGTCGGTATCAGATCGCCTGTGCTTTCAACCCGTGAGCCCTTGGCGCCATAACTCTCGGCGTATTTGACGAAATCCGGATTTCCGAACGTCAGGCCGAAGTCGGGGAAATGATCCACCGCCTGCTTCCAGCGGATCATGCCGTAAGCCTGATCTTCCAGGATCAGCACCACGAGGTTCAGCTTGAGGCGGACCGCGGTTTCCATTTCCTGCGAATTCATCATGAACCCGCCATCGCCACACACCGCCAGTACCCGGCGGTCCGGATACAGCATCGCCGCCATCATCCCGGACGGCAGGCCGGCGCCCATGGTCGCGAGCGCGTTATCGAGCAACAGCGTGTTCGCTACATAGGTTCGATAATTCCGCGCGAACCAGATCTTGTACATCCCGTTATCGAGCGCGACGATGCCATCCTCGGGAATGACTTGTCGTACGTCATGCACAATGCGCTGCGGCGTGGGCGGCCAGCGATCTTCGGTGGCGCGATCGGCGATACGGGTTAAAATGCTCTCGCGAAGGCTGAGCAACGCGCCGGCATTATGCAGCCGCCCCTCGACGCGGTCGGCCAGCAGTTCGAGGCTCGGGCCGACATCTCCCACCACCTCGCACTGCGGAAAGTAAACTCGCTCGACATTGGCGGGCGTGTAGCTGACATGGATCACCTGGGGGCCCTTCGGGCCCATGATGAAGGGCGGTTTCTCGATGGTGTCGTGCCCGATCGCGATGATCAGGTCGGCGCGGTCCACGGCCTCGTGCACATAGTCGCGCTCGCTGAGAGCGGCTGTCCCCATATACAGATTACTGCCGCCAGGAACGGTTCCCTTACCCATCTGCGTCGTGAAGTAGGGAATTTTCGTGCGGCGAACGAAACCACCGATCCCCGCCGTGCTGCGCGGACGCGACGCCGCGGCGCCGAGCATGATCAACGGCCGCTTGGCTTTCAGGATCATCTCGGCCGCACGGTCGAGCGCGGCGCGGTGCGCGACCGGAATCTCGATCGGATGTTGCTGGATCATAGCGATGTCTTCGGTCTCTTCGCCAGCAACGTCTTCGGGTAACTCCAGCAAGACAGGACCCGGCCGCTCTTCCATGGCGATCCGAAACGCATCACGGACCAAGGTCGGGATGCTGCTCGTGCTTACGATTTGCAGCGAGAGCTTTGTAAGTGGCTTGAACGCGCTGACCACGTCCACAATCTGGAATTTTGCCTGACGGCTGCTCATGATGCCCTTTTGCCCGGTCAGCATCACCATCGGCATCGCACCGAGCAGAGCATAGGCCGCAGCCGTCGTCAGGTTCAGCGCGCCCGGACCCAACGTGGTGATGCAGACACCCGGCTTGCCGGTCAGCCGTCCATAAGTCGCAGCCATGAAAGCCGCACCTTGTTCGTGACGGGTGAGTATCAGCTTGATCGATGAGTTTCGCAGACTCTCGACGACATCCAGGTTTTCCTCACCAGGAACTCCGAAGATTCGGTCGACGCCCTCATTCTCGAGCGCGGCAACCAACAAGTCTGATCCCTTCGGCATTTTGTTCTCCTGATCTTCCGTTTAAACGTCGATAACTGAACTCTGTTTTACGCGGTGGTCGGCTTGCGCGGTCCGCAGCATCTCTTTCTCCGGCTAATTCATGACGGCAGCGCCGGAAGCATGTTCATGAGCAGCACCACGCCAAGGCCGACAAGAGCGACGATGGACTGGACCACCGATATTGTCTTTGTCGCCTCGCCCATCGTCATCCCGAACGATTCCTTCACCAGCCAGAAGCCGGCGTGATTGGCGTAGTTGAAGAACAGGGATCCCGAGCCGATCGCAAGGGCAAGCAGCGGCAGATTGAGCGACGGATCGGCGGTTGCCAGCGGCGCCAGTAGTCCCGCCGCTCCGACAATTCCGACGGTTGCCGACCCCGTGGAGACCGACAGCAGCATGGCAATCAGCCAGCCGAGCATCAACGGCGGCAACGAGAAATGCTGCGTGAGATGCACGATGGCGTCGCCTACCTTGGCCTTCACCAGGATCTGTTGGAACGCGCCGCCGCCGGCAATGATCAGCAGGATGCCGGCGATCGGCTTGAGGCTGGCACCGAGGGCATCGCGCAGCTTTTCGGTACTGCCCCCGCGCAGGTAGACCAGGGTGATCGAGGCGAACAGGACGCCGGCGAGCATGGCAATCAGGGGATCGCCCAGAAACGCCGTAACCTTGGCGCCCCATGAATTTTTGGGAAGCAGCGTCTCGCCGATTGTATTGGCCAGCATCAGGATCGCGGGCATCAGCACAGCGAGGATACCGATCCCGATCGGGGCGCGTGTCGTCCCCGACTTTCCCGCGCCCGAAGAGGTAAATTGGTCGAGCAGCGCCTGATCGGGACGCACCGACATCCGCGGCGCAATGAGCCGCGCATAGAGTGGACCGGCAAGGATGATCGCGGGGATCGCGGCAATGAAGCCGTAGACCATGGTCGGCCCGACACTCGTCTTCAAGGTGGCGATCGCCGTCAGCGGGCCCGGATGCGGTGGAACCATGCCGTGCAGCGATGCCAGCGCCGCGATCACCGGCACCCCAATAAGAACGTAGGGCGAGCCTTTGAGTGTGCCTTGGACCGTGCCCTTGCTCTCGAGTTTGCGCGCGACGCTGAAAATCAGCGGCAGCAGCACGACAAGCCCGACCTCGAAAAACATCGGGATGCCGACGATAAACGCCGCAAAGGCCATGGCCCAGGGCAGCCTGCTGTCGGACGACCGGTTAAGGATCGAATCGGCAATCGCCTCGGTGACCCCGGAATCCGCCAGGATCTTGCCGAGCATGGCGCCCAGCGCGATCACGATTCCCACCGCACCCAGGGTGTGGCCGGCGCCGGCCACCGTGGCTCCGGCGATCGAGTCGATATCCATCCCGGCCGCGATGCCGACGGCAAGGGAGACCACAAGCAAAGCAATCAGCGGATGCAGCCGAATGCGGGTGACGATCAATGCCACCAACAACGCCACACCGCCAAGCGCGGTCAGCAGCAACTGGATATCGGACTCAGACAATCATCGCTCCCATTCCCCCAATCCGCGTTTTGCTGCCTATTGATTGACCCGACGGATGATGCTTTGCGTAAAGTCGGTGGTGGACGCCTTGCCGCCCAGATCCGGCGTGCGAATCCCGTCCTTGCGCAAAACCTGATCGATAGCCGTTCTGAGGCGGTTGGCGAGTTCCGGCCGATCAATATGCTCCAGCATCAAACCGACCGCCAGCAACAACGCGAGCGGATTAGCGATGCCCTTGCCGGCAATATCCGGAGCCGAACCGTGCACCGCTTCGAATATCGCGGCATCCGGGCCGATATTGGCGCCGGGCGCCATACCGAGACCGCCCACCAATCCGGCGAGTTGATCGGACAAAATATCGCCGAACAAATTGGTGGTGACGATGACGTCGAACTGCCAGGGGTTCATGACAAGCTGCATCGCGGTCGCATCGACGATGCGATCGTCCATCTTGACCCTGCCCTCGTATTTCTTCGCGATCTCGTGGCCGACCTCGAGAAAAATGCCAGTCAATGCCTTTAAGACATTGGCTTTGTGAACGACGGTAACCTTCTTGCGTCCGTTCTTGAGCGCGTAGTCAAATGCGAATTCGATGATCTTGCGCGATCCCTCGCGGGTATTGACGCCGGTCGAAATCGCCACCGCGTGCGGGTCGTCCCCGATCGGAATGTAGTGTTCAAAGGCGACGTAAAGCCCGCCGAGATTCTCTCGCACCAATACGATATCGATATCGTCGAACCGTCCGCCGGGGACCATGCTTCGAACCGGCCGCACGTTAGCATAGAGACCGAATTCCTCGCGCAGGCGAACGTTGATCGATCGGAATCCTCCACCGACCGGCGTCGTCAGCGGGCCTTTCAAGGCGAGCCGCGTGCGCCGGATGCTATCCAGCGTCGCCTGCGGCAGCGGATCATGGCTTTCCTCGATCGCCGCCAACCCGCCTTGCTGGATGTCCCATTCGAACGGGGAGCCGAGCGCCTCAAGAATATCGACCGCCGATTTCACGATCTCCGGACCGATACCGTCGCCTGGAACGAGTGTCGCGGGAAGCTTGCCGGATGTGCTGGTCATGGATGTTCTCTCAATGAAAATGATCAGGTGATCGTCAGGCTGCCAACTGGCGCAGGACGTATTGGAGGATTCCGCCGTTACGGAAATATTCCAATTCATCGAACGTATCGATGCGGCAGTTGAGCGGAACGACGGCCTTGCTGGTGCCGTCGGCACGACGGATATCGACGGAAAGTTTCTGGCGAGGCGCCAGACCGCTCTCGATCCCGCGCAAGGTAATGATCTCGTCGCCCTTCAAACCCAGCGACTGCCAGGAAGTGCCCTCCTCGAAGACAAGCGGCATCACACCCATGCCGACCAGATTCGACCGGTGAATGCGCTCGAAACTCTCGGCGATCACGGCCCGGATGCCGAGCAAGTTGGTACCCTTGGCGGCCCAATCTCGCGAAGAACCGGTGCCGTATTCCTTGCCGGCAAAGACAACCAGCGGCACCTTCTCGGCCTGATAGCGCATGGCGGCGTCATAGATCGACATTCGCTCGCCGCTCGGCTGATGAATGGCGTAGCCGCCCTCGACCACCCGGCCCGCTTCGTCCTTCACCATCTGGTTCTTGATCCGGATGTTGGCGAACGTTCCGCGCATCATCACTTCGTGGTTTCCGCGGCGGGTGCCGTACTGGTTGAAGTCGACAACGCGGATCTGATGGTCACGCAGATAATGCCCCGCAGGACTGCTTTCCTTGATCGATCCCGCCGGCGAGATGTGATCCGTGGTGATCGAATCCAGGAACATGCCAAGGATACGCGCGTTGATAACGTCGGTGGGCGGTGTCGGCTCCTTCGTCATTCCGACGAAATAAGGCGGGTTCTGAACATAGGTCGAAATCTGGTCCCACTCGTAAGTCAGCCCCTTCGTAACACCGATATTTTTCCAGTTGGCATCACCGCTGAAGACATCCGAATAGCGTGCCTTGAACAACTCGCTGCCGATCGTGCGGTCGATGCAATCCTGCACTTCCTTGCCCGAAGGCCATATATCCCTGAGGTACACCGGCTTGCCGTCGTTCCCGACCCCGAGCGGCTCTTTCGCCAGATCCAGCGCCATCGACCCGGCCAGCGCGTAAGCCACGACGAGCGGCGGTGAGGCGAGATAATTCGCCCGTACATCCGGATTGACCCGTCCCTCAAAGTTGCGATTGCCTGATAGCACCGCGACGGCAACCAGATTGTTGTCAGAAATCGTTTCCGAGATGGCTTCCTGTAGTGGTCCGGAATTTCCAATGCAGGTCGTGCAGCCAAAGCCGACAAGATTAAAACCGAGCTTGTCGAGATCGGTCTGCAGGCCTGATTTCTTGAAATACTCCTCAACCACCTGCGAACCGGGCGCGAGCGACGTTTTAACCCATGGCTTTGCGCTTAATCCCCTGGCGACCGCATTGCGGGCAAGAAGACCGGCCGCCAGCATGACGCTGGGGTTGGATGTGTTGGTGCATGACGTAATCGCCGCGATGACAACATCACCGTGACCGAGATCGAATTTTTCGCCTTCGACCCGATGCCGCTCTCCGATCTGCGAGGCTTGGCGGAATTCCTGATCCATGGCCCCCAGGAAGGCTGTCTTCGCCGTATCGAGCGTGACGCGATCCTGCGGCCGTTTCGGTCCAGCCAGCGAAGGCACGACATCGGCCATGTCGAGCTGAAGGCTGTCCGTGAACACCGGATCCGGCGTATCCGCGGTACGCCACATGCCCTGAGCTTGCGCATAAGCCTTGACGAGGGCAATGCGTTGGGAATCGCGACCCGTGGTCGTCAGATAGTCGATGGTTCGTTGGTCAATCGGGAAAAAGCCGCACGTTGCGCAATATTCAGGCGCCATGTTGGCGATGGTGGCGCGGTCGGCGACGGTCATGTCATCAAGCCCCGGGCCATAGAACTCGACAAATTTTCCGACGACACCGCGCTTGCGCAACATCTGCGTCACGGTCAGCACAAGATCGGTCGCCGTCACACCTTCCTTCAGCCGGCCGGTCAGCTTGAAACCAATCACTTGCGGCAGCAGCATCGAGATTTGCTGGCCGAGCATGACGGCCTCGGCCTCGATTCCTCCAACGCCCCAGCCGAGTACCGCGAGCCCGTTGACCATCGTCGTGTGCGAGTCGGTGCCGACCAGTGTATCGGGATAGGCCAGTTCAATTCCGCCGCCTTCGGGCGCGCGGGACCAGATCGTCTGCGCCAGGAATTCAAGATTGACCTGATGGCAGATACCCGTGCCGGGGGGAACCACGCGAAAGTTCGAGAATGCGCCCTGCCCCCATTTCAGGAACCGGTAGCGCTCGCCATTGCGTTGGTATTCGAGCTCGACGTTCTTGCCGAGCGCCTGTCCGTTACCGAAGGCATCGACGATCACGGAATGATCGATGACCAGATCCACGGGCACGAGAGGATTGATCTTTTGCGGATCGCCTCCAAGATGCTTCATCGCGTCCCGCATCGCGGCCAGATCGACCACCGCCGGCACACCGGTGAAGTCCTGCATCAGCACCCGGGCTGGTCGGAAGGCGATTTCCTTTTCGGCCGCGCCCTTGTTCTCAATCCAGCGTGCCGCGTCCTCGATGTCGGACTTGCTCGTGCTGCGGCCATTCTCGTTGCGGAGCATATTTTCAATAATGACCTTCAACGAGAACGGCAGCCGGGAAACGTTGGATAGTCCGTTTTTTTCCGCTGCATGAAGCGAATAGTAGGCGTAGGACGCCCCTCCTACCGCGAGAGTTTGGCGAGCATCAAAGCTATTGAGAGAGTTGGCGGTCATGACCACAATCCTTCTAGATGACGCCTGCAAGGCTTGGATACTACTTAGAGAACGAATAGCGATCTGGATTCGGCTCGTCAGGTGATGCGCGACAGTACGATCAGCACCACGGTTACAGTGATAGCGCCTCCGATTCGCGTCGCGATCTGCGCGAACGGCATAAGCTGCATCCGGTTCGCCGCCGTCAGAATGGCGACATCGCCAGTACCACCCTGTCCGCTGTGACAGGCATTCACAATCGCCACATCGATTGGATACATGTTCAGGAGGCGTGCGACCACGAAGCCGGTTCCCATCAACGTCGTCACCGTGGCAACGATAGTGACGAGATTCGCAAGGTTAAAAGCTGCCACCAGCTTGTCCCACGGCGTCAACGCCACGCCGATGGCAAACAGCAAGGGATAGGTGACGGCCGTTGAGAAGAATTTGTAGACGACGAACGCTCCCTGCTGTAGTCGCGGTGAGATTGCGCTGGTCAGCTTGACAATAACCGCGATGAACAGCATCGCGACCGGCGCAGGAAGGCTGAACAGGCTGTGACACATCACACCGACGAGATATAGGGAGATGGCGACGATGCCCGCGGCCGCGATTGTGCTGACATCCATATTGCCCGTGATCTCCTCCTGAGCCGGCTGCATGTCATCGTGCTCGCCGGGCTGGAGGCGGCCTTCGCCGGTGAGGTGGGGATAGCGCTTTCCGATGAAGTTCAGCGTTCCGGCAAAAAGTATTGCGGTCAGGCTACCGAGCATTACCGGCGGGAGAACTTGTGCAAAGAGTTCTCCATGCGGAAGATGCATTATCTCCGCGTAACCGACCGACAACGGAATTGCGCCCTCGCCGATGCCTCCTGCCATAATCGGAACCACGATGAAGAAAAAGGTATGATAAGCACCCAGCCCCAGCAGCACGCCGATGGCCGTACCAACTGCTCCAGCGACAATTGAGCCGATCACGAGTGGCACGAATATCTTGAGAAAGCCCTTGATGAGGACCTGCCGGTCCATGCTTAGGATACTGCCCACGATAATCGACGCGATAAACAGATACAGGAAGTTGGTGAACTTCGTGAAGTCTGTGACCAGCTTCACGATCGGCTCGGGAAGCAATTGGTAGTAGGTAAGGGCCGACGGAATGAACGTCGCGAAGATCGCCGCCGCTCCAACGTTGCGGAGGATCGGAAGCCGCTTTCCCAATTCGGCGCAGGTAAACCCGCCCACAGCCAGGATAGCGATGAACATCGACACCTCGGACGGTACAGAGCCGTTGAAAGCAAAGCCCGTGATCAGAATGACAAGAAGCACGTAAACCGGAAGCGGAATAATCCCGATTCGAAAATCCAGAAGCTTCCACCAGCCTTTTGGCCAAAAGCTGTCGCCGACATTGCGGCTTTCCGGCAGCGCAGACTTACCGACGACACTCACTTGCCCAGTTGTGTTCGCTTGCATGCCAACCTCCCTTGACGCGTTGCTTATTTTTGTTTTTTACATCTGCAACGAGACGCGCTTTTTTATCTGTCCTGAAGCGCGCGACGCCACTGCTTTAGAAAACTTGCACGTTTCGACTGGTCGAGATAAGTAAGCAATTCTGGCCCAATATGGATTGGCTTTACCGCGTCATTGCGTTCAGCCGGTATCACGCCGTCTGCGCCGAGACCAAGGCGAACAGGACCAATCGATCGAGCCAAGAGAAACTTCTGGCCACGTTCCGAAAGAAGATAATCGAGAAACAGTTTCGCAGCTTGCGGGTGCGGTGCAGCAACGGGTATGAAAGCGATGCGCGACATCAAGATGATGTAATCGGCTGGAAAAATAATACCGATCGACGCGTCTTCCTTGGCCCGCTCGATCGCGTAGGAACCGATCATGTTATAGGCGATCAGATGCTCGCCTGATGAAATTCGATCGAGGACAGTGCCGGTTGACGAATAAAGCTTGACGCCGGTGCCGCCAAAAGCGCGGACCAGATCCCACGTTGTTTTAGTGATCCGGGAATCGCGCGTAATGAACAAGAAGCCGGCGCCGCTCTGCTCCGGATCGTAGGACGCAATCTTTCCCCGATAAATGTCCGACTTCTTGCTGAGAAGATCTGTCAACTCCGCGCGGGTTCGAGGTATGTCGGACTCCGCAACGATGTTTTTGTTGTAAGCGATGACAATCGGCTCTGCGGTGATGGCGTAGGCTTCATCCTTCCAGACCGCTCCGTCGGGAATATGAGCAGCTTCTTTTGACACGTAGGGTTGAGCATAACCGTCGTTGACAAGCTTGATCTGCAAGTCCATCGCGGAACTCCAGATCACGTCACCAGAAGTCCCGCTGGAAGCCGAGGATTCGACAACTCCGTCGTAGATGTCGTTCGAACTTACTTTTGAATAGACGGTCTTGATACCTGGATAGAGCGCACGAAAATCGGCCAGAAGGTCAGAAACTTCTGATGCATCAGTCGTCGAAAAGATAGTGAGTTCATCCTTGGCTACGACAGCAGCCGTCACCTGCCCCTTGGCGGAGGCAACATCCGGCGATTGCTGAGCCAAGGTTGGCGCAGCAAACAGGGTTCCAACGCACAAAACCAAGGCGTTCGCAGCCCTCATTTTAACGCTTCCTCACCAACGAGCCGCTTTGCGCGTTCTGTTATTCAGGACCGTAACGGTCTAACCTGTCATTCTCCTGTCGCGTTTCCCGTTTGTCACGGCAATCCAGGGCGACTTGGCGTCTGGTATCCAATATCCGTTGGGCAAATAAAAATGGGTTCTAACTGCCACGTTCGCAATCTTGCTCCGCAAGAGGAAAGCTTACCGAAACCAGAAGACCTTGACCTTCCTTACGCGGCGAAAGCACAATCTGAGCCCTGAGACGCTCTGAGAGTGCTTTCACGATAGCCAGCCCAAGACCGCTGCCGTCCGGCCCGTTCGGCATCGGGATCCGATAGAAGCGCTCGAAAACACGCGCAAGATGGGCAGCTGGAATTCCCGGACCTGTATCCTCAATTTCGACACGTGCCGCCTTCGAGTCAACAGCGGTACGAACAAAGACGTCACCGCCGGTGCGATTATAGCGGATTGCATTATCGATGAGGTTTGCCAGCAACTCTCCAATCAGGAGGCTATTTCCGGGGATCATGGCCCGCCCCTCAAATCGATCCAACTGGACATCGATATCCCGCGCGAAAGCCTGCGGCGCACGTTCCGACAAAATGTTAAATGCTATTTCGTTCAAATCGACATTCTCGACGATCGGTCGCGCGATGGTTTGTTCATCGGCCCGAGCCAATGCAACGAGTTGCTTGATCAGCCTTTCAAGACGATTGATCGCGCTGTCCACTTCGTTAAGGGCCGATTGACCCGCCGGCGTGTCCGACCCCAGACGCCGCACGAGATCGAGGTGTGTTCGCAATATCGCCAAAGGCGTTCGCATCTGGTGAGACGCATCGGCGGTGAATCGACGCACCAGTTCAATCGCCAGATCCAGGCGCTGCAGCAGGGAGTTTACCGCAATCGCCGGCGCCAGGGCTTCCTGCGGCACGCGGGACAGATCGAGCGGACTGAGATTCGGGCCGCCTTGAATACCGCGCGCGTCGATCTCCTGCTTGAGCTCGCCAAGCGGCCTCAACCCTCGTTCGACCGCGTACCAACCGAGCAGAGCAACCAGACCAATCAAACCGGCTTCGAGAATCGCAAGACCAGTCAGCATCTCGCGCTCGACCGCCCGGCGTGCCTGTAAGGTCTCAGCGACGGCAACGAGAATCAACCCGGGCCTGCCGTAAACCTGCCGCGCCTGCGCTGCAATACGAACCGGATTGCCGCGGTATTCGCCGTCACGATGACCCGTCTCACCGGTCTTCAATCGATCGAAGCCGGAGAGCGGAAGATCCTTATATCCCGTAATCAGTTCGCCAAGGTAGGACACGCAGTAATAGATGCTGTCGTGAGACTGGCTCTCCAACATCCCGAGCGCAACCTGCGGCAAATCGACGGTCAGCTCGCCGTCTTCCACCCCAACGCGTTCGGCGATGGCCAGTACCGATCCGTCGAGCAAGCGGTCATGGGTTGTCTCGACAACCCTGTGGATCAAAACCATACCGCCGATTCCTAGCACAACTGCCAGAACGATGGCGGGCGCCACCAAATTCGTCAGGAGAGTTCGTCTCAATGACGGGCGCCAGGTGGCTATCACATGACCTCCAATAAATAGCCCAAGCCACGAACGGTTCGAATCCGCGGTCCGTCCGGCCCGAGCTTTTGCCGAACACGAGCCACGTACAGTTCGGCGGCGTTTGGCGCTACCGGCTCGTCGAAGCCAAACACCTCAGCGATCAGCCGTTCCTTGGACACAAGTTTGCCGGCGCGGTTCATCAGCACTTCCAGCACGGCAAATTCACGACGCCGCAATTCCAGCGGCTTGCCGCTCAGCGTAATCGTGCCGGCGGCACGATCGAACGCGAGAGGACCACAAACCAGGGTTGGATTGGGCAGCCCTTGTCCTCTTCTGACCAGAGCACGAACGCGCGCATCAAATTCGGAAACGTCAAACGGTTTGGAGAGATAGTCGTCAGCGCCGAGATCGAGTCCGCTGACCTTGTCGTCAACCGCATAGCGGGCCGTCAATATCATGACCGGAACGGTTGATCCGGCTTGCCGTATCGTGTGGAGGACTTCGAAGCCCGACACGTTTGGAAGATTGATATCCAGAATGATTAGGCGGTAAGGTTCGAGCAACGCGGTCTGCGCAGCCGAAGTGCCGTCGGACTCGATATCGACTGCAAACCCAGACAGTTTGAGCCGCTCGGCAAGGCCCCGCGCCATCGCGGCATCGTCCTCAACAATCAGGATTCTCACTGAACAAGCCTTCGCTTTCGCGCCGTCCCCTGCCGCAAAACTCGGTAACCTTTTCGGACGTTTTCGGACGAAGAACGCGTTGTGTCAATCTTGGGCTGACTACGTCCGAGGACGCAACGCACCATGTTGTTGCCGCTCAAACAGCCTCGCAAAAGATCAAATCGAAACGATAGGGCGTCGCGAATATTGAGGTGGAGTACGCTGGCGGGGACCCTTTGCAAATACGGAGTGGCAGAGCGGGCACTCATCTTTGGTATGTTGGCCCTCGATAATCCGGCCCGCAATCGAGCGTAGCTCCTGCGCAAGCGTGAGGGATTCTTGTCGTAGTTTAGTAAATCTCGCATATTCGCGCCGAGTTTTTTGAAGAGCGTCTTGCGCCGCGGCTCCTGCGTTTCTAATTTCCAGATACCTCTCCCCGAGGTCTGCATCCAAATCTGTCTCACTTGCGATACCTGCCTCACTGAACGCATCGCTATCGTATCCAGAAAGAAGGCTCGTTCCTAAGGCGATATCCTTTTCACAGTTATCGCGCTCAATTAATCGATCGGGCACATTGGCTTCTACGAAACGCCTCAACTGAGCCAACAAATCGGCCGACTCTTGCAGGCGCTTGATATCAGCCTCCAGCACTCGCTGCCTTTGAATTTCTCCCGCGAGTTCCGCGATGGAATCCGTCGCGGACTCCGCGATGCCTGACGCGTCAATGACAAATTTCGACAGAGACGAGTGCGATATTGGCGTCGCAACCCAACTAAGAGAGGTCGCCTGCTCGGCGACGGCGATCAATTCGGTAACTAAAGCGATAATACGTCCCGCATTATTTTCATCTATCCTCTCGAACTCGGATAGCCAGCGATGGCGTTGAAGCATTGTTTTCAACTGGCCTTCGATTGAATTGGATTCCTGCTTCAGGCTTGCAATAGCCGCCAGTCGCTTAACCAATTCGGTCAGTTCCTCAGCCGATTGTTCGTTCAGCTTTCCAAGATCCCGCATACGAATCTCGAGCGCTTCGTATAAGCGCCTGCGCGACGCGATGATACTCGGTGTGCAGCGCTTTTTCGACGGGCGTTGCGCTCGGCGGCGGCGGCGGCGGGATGTTGACCGGGGCGCGTTCGACGGCGGCGGCGCTGGCCTTTGCGGTCTTCAGAAGGTCAAGCAACCATTGCGGCGCGTCGGCAACGGGCAAATCATTCAGCCAACGATACGCACCCACACCGGCTTTAACGGACGGAGGCGCAATTACCATGTTGCCGTCGCCGCGAATGTCTATTCCGGGCCTTAAGTTTGGTGTGCCGGTGATTTTGTACCCCGGATACAGGAAATAAAAGTGCACCGAACCGGACGGGCTTTCGGCCAGGCGCGTTGCAGGCAATGGCCCGAATTCGGCCTCAAGCGCGGCCAGCGACGCGGCGCCGTCAACAGCGTGACCGCCTGCAATGGTGTCGTATTCGAGTACCCAAAAGCCGTTGTCCTTGCCAGTCGGGACGCCAAGATTAGCGTTCGGATGTTCGGCCCAGTATTCGCGGATTATGTCGGGATTTTTAGTTGCTCCCCAGTTTTTGCCTTCGAGGCTGGTCGCTTTCGATTTGTACGAATGCTTTGTGCCGGGCGGGACCGGGAAAACCTCCAGGCCACAGTCGGCATAGGCGAGCGCGGTTTCGAGCATCGGATTGTCTGCATTTTTCTCTTGTAGTACCGTCATATTATGGTGCTTTCAGTCATTCGAAAATTGAAACTTTAGCACCGCCCGGCTCTGAGCAAGCTAGGTGGCGTTTTCTTTTTGTGAGCGTCACGCGGTCGCGAACGTGTGCGCGATCAAGTCCGCGTGCTCCCGCGCTTTTGTCGGCGGCTGTTCGTCACCGCTGCCCATCGCTTCCGCGCGAAGCCTTAGCTCCGCTTTCATCGCCGAACAGCTATTGACCAACTCGCGAAGCCTTCGCCGCACGATGGGATCAGCGGCCGGCTTCGAATGCTCGCGAAAGAAAGTATGCAACAGCTTGGCGCCGTAGAGCGGCGCCCAATCGCAGACCGCGGCCAACTCCATTTTGCAACGAGGCCATTTTCCGGGCGCGCAAATGATCGGCCGAAACAGCCGATCGATGAACGTTGAAACGCCAGCTTCGGCGTCATAGACGACCGCGTAAGGCAACAGATTGCTTTGACCGATGCGAAAAAGATTATCGGTCACGGCTGCACCTACTCGAAACATTCATGGTTCATTTCCCCTCGTGGATCTTAGGGCCACATATGGCGCTATAAAACTGAATCTTCCACTAACGAGGGCCATATCTGGCCCCATCGTGGATTTTGCTTGCATAGGGCCACATATGGCGCTATAGATGAGTTGGCGAACGGGGAGACGGAGCGGATGGCCAGGAAGCCTAGCGATCAGGTGAAGCTAAATTTGCGTTTCACAGAGGCCTTGCGATCGCGCCTCGAAAAGCAGGCGCAGAAAAACCAACGATCGCTGAATGAAGAGATCATTCGACGGCTTGAAGGGTCATTTAAGCGCGAAGACTTAGAGGAATTTGCCGAACGGTTGGCGGAAAAACTCGGCTCGTCCGTAACGGTCAAACTCGGTGATGCGATCACTAAGTTTGGCCGGGCGCGCGAAGAGGGTTGAGGTTACAATGAGCCGCCGCTCTGCCAGTTTCACACAAGCCGACGTCGCCAGGGCGATCCGCGCCGCAAAACAAGAGGGCGCCGGGCGCGTCGAGATCATCACCGCTGGCGGAACGACCATCCGCGTCACCGTCATACCCGATTCCGGTCCTCTGCCCGTTGAGCAGACGCGGCCAGTCATCCTATAGCCCATGCCCCGCCCTCGCCCACAGTATCTTCACAAAGACACATCACGCCACGGAAAAACCGTCTGGTACGTCCGCAAGGGCAAGCGGGGGAAAAAGCACCGCATTCGCGCCGAGTACGGCGCCGCCGAATTTGATGAGCAGTACAAGGCCGCGATCGATGCCATCGCCGAGAAGGCGAAAGCCGCGCCGAAGCCGGACGCCCCGGGCGGTTCGCTGCAATGGGGGTGGCTGATCTACAAGGCCGAATCGGCCGATTGGAAGCGCCTTAGCCGAGCGACGCGCCGGCAGCGCGAAAATATCATGACGCACGTCGCGACGACCGGCGGCGCCGCAAAAATACCGACGATCGACCAGGCTGCGATCCAAGCCGGCGTAGATCGCCGGATGCACACTCCTTTTCAGGCGAAAAACTTCCTGCAAACGATGCGTGGGCTGTTCAAATGGCTCGTTGCGAACCGAACGAAGTATCCGGGCATCGGCCTCAAGGTTGATCCGACTGCCGGCGTGTCGGTCAAAAAGCCTAAGACGCTGGGTTTCCTGGAATGGACCTATGCCGAAATTCTGAAATACGAAGAGCGGTGGCCGATCGGAACCCGCCAGCGCGTCATGCTAGACGTCTACTGCTACACCGGCTTGCGCCGAGGCGACGCCGCCGTGGTCGGCAGGCAACACGTCTCGATACAGGTTTCCACCATCCGCGACATCACCGGCGCCGAAGTGACGGTTTCGAGAGAGACCATTTCGCTGGCTACCGAGAAGAGCCAAGGGCGAACGATTGTCCATCTGCCAATGCTCGACGTCCTTAAAGTCACCTTGGCAGCGGGGCCGACCGGAGACCTATCTTTCATCTGCACGGAACGGCGCCGTCCGTACAAAAAAGAGAGCTTGGGCAACGCATTTAAAGACGCCTGCGTAGAAGCAGGCATCCTGGATAAATCAGCGCACGGGCTCCGCAAGGCCGCCGCGACCCGTGCCGCGGATAACGGCGCGACAACTCACGAACTGATGGCCATTTTTGGCTGGATCGACATTAAGGAAGCCGAGATTTACACGCGCGCGGCCGATCGGAAGCGGCTTGCGGCCCGCGCCATGTCAAAGCTTGGAACGTGAGTCTATTTTTTCGACTTTTAGCTCTAATTTGGTCTTCGACGATGGAAAGAACCCGGTCGGCTTCTTCTGTCGTCGGTTCCGCAATCTTTATTTTCACGCCGCCGACTTCGGCCTGCACGCTCCGGCCGCTCCGGCGTTTCAAATATGCGACGATCGCCGGTTGAGCGGCCTTGATGGCGCTGCCTGCAATGACGATCACCCCAACATAGCCACACCAAGCGTCTATCGCATCTTGAGTAAGCCACCTGGCTTCTGGCTCGGCGCCGACGTCTTTAAGCGCGGCTGCGAATTCCTTTATTTCCTCCTGGAAGGAAGGGTCTTGGTGGGAAACATCATCGGGCGCGCGCAGCAATGTGAGCTTCACGCGATCGTCGGCCAAAATGTCATGGTTTTGCCAAGCCGACGATTCCGCTCGCGCCTGTCCCATGGCTTCAGAAAACGGGAAGCCCTCGCCGACAAGCTGCCCGATCCGCTCGTTCAGACGGTCAATGTCCGCTTCGGTAGGCCACACCGTCATTTCTGCCCCCTATCCCACCGCGACCACGATTGAGCCGGCTTCATCATCTGCCATCGCGGCTTGGTGCTGGTAGAGCGCTTCCCCGCCGTCCTGAATCGACCACTCCGAATAGATTTCAACCGGGGCGATGCCGGTTGAACGGCCAATGTCACCGGATTTCAGATTAACTCGGTAGATAATCTGTTGGTCGGCTTGCGGTTGCGTGATGAAGATCAGTTCGTTCCCGTGAAGCTCGATTTCGCCGGGCTTGGCGAAACGGCCCGCGCCCGGGAAAACCGCATCGGGCTTGTTCGAAGGGACAATCTTCGCATCCTTAAGCGGCATGACGTCGCCAACATCAAAGCTGGAAAGAAGGCCGCCGGTGAGCAGGGCCGGCGTAGGGCTCAACACTAACGCCGCATCCATGCCGCGCGGGAATTGGGCCTTGATGCCGATGGCCCGCTCTCCGCGAAAGTAAAAGCGGAATGGCTGCCCCGGCGCGAGGGCTTCTAACTTGGTGGCGCCAGTGTGTGATGCTTGCATATGATTTTTCCTGAAAAAAAGGTGCTCGCTTACAGGTGGTTCTGCATGTGTTCATGCGCAAGGTGGCAAGTGCTCTGAGCCCAAAGACAGAACAGTCTATTTTCCCACCCATTTTAAGGTGGGAAACTTTGGGCCAAAAACCCCTGTAATATCAATGTCAATTTTCTGAGGTGGTGCGCTCGGAGGGACTCGAACCCCCACGATTTTACTCACTGCCACCTCAAGGCAGCGCGTCTACCAATTCCGCCACGAGCGCTTAAAGGAGACCGGCACGGGATTGACGCCGGACCGGATCATC
>Ga0302325_10004336_pt1 | contig 32855 bp, 31 predicted proteins | sample Palsa_T0_2_FD_201948 | JGI IMG/M metagenome (GOLD analysis project Ga0302325, IMG submission 201948) | Peat permafrost microbial communities from Stordalen Mire near Abisko, Sweden - Palsa_T0_2 | ecosystem: Environmental > Terrestrial > Soil > Palsa > Peat permafrost | place: Sweden: Abisko... | reverse complement strand
TTTTGGATGTATTGCTCGCGGAGACAAAAGAGCTGCATCACGTGATCACGGATAACTTTCTAAGTCATCAAAGCATTATTTCGGACCCGGAACCGACTTTGTTCTGAAGGAGACAGGAGTTGCGGGAGTCAGGAGACCGGAGCCGGAGATGGCCGTTGCATGTCGCGAAAGACCGCAAGTGTAGCATTCTACAGTCAGGATTGCACAATCGCCCCAAGAATTATTCCATGGTGATCGGTAGCTCGATCACGGCGATTTTGTTTGCTGCCTCGGCGTCGTGAACTCGGAAGTCAAGAATGCTTCACGAACTGCTGCGTCGCGCTTATTAATTTCATCGAGCGATTGGCCATACGCGAATTGGCAGCCAACCATCAGAGCAAAAGCCCCTCGTGCAAGGAAAGCAATTCTGAGCGCAACGCTCCTAACGATGTTCATATGATCAGCATTATGATCCAACGAAGAAGAGATCCAGAATTTATTGTAAGCGAGATTGCGCTCCGGAAGGCAACAGACTTTATTTTCGCGATAGGGAAGACTGTCAATTCGGAGATGCGGCGGATACCTCGGTAAGCGCGCAGGCAGAGAATTCAGCCCCGAGACAGGCTGGAAGCTTATGCTATATTGCTCTTCGGAGTGTCGAGCGATCTCTAACAAATCTTCATCTCCTTTAGCACTTCTGAGGCAATGTTGAAACTGTCCATCGCCGCTGGCACCCCGGAATAGAACGCAGTCTGCAGGAAGATCTGCTTGATCTCGCTCAAGGTCAGGCGGTTATTGGCCAAGCGACACAGCAACCACGGATCGATCGCCTATGTCCAGCACTGAAGTGACGAAGATGCTTGCACGCTACATCGTGAGTGCAAGCTATGAGAATCTACCGGAAAACGTGCGCATGGAAGGCGTACGGACGCTGCTTAACTGGGTTGGTGTGGCTGTGGGTGGCTCTCGGCACGAGACAGTCAACGTTGCGGTCGATGCTTTGGCCCCTTTTTCGGGTCCACCGCAAGCGACCATTCTTGGGCGTCAAGAACGCTTTGATGTCATGAATGCCGCCTTTGTGAATGGCGTTTCTTCGCACATCTTTGACTATGACGACACCCATCTCAAGACGATCATTCATCCGGCAGGACCGGTGGTTTCGGCGATACTTGCGTTCGCCGAATATCATCCAGTAAATGGAACGGCTTTTCTGAATGCCCTTGTTCTAGGAGTGGAAACCGAGTGTCGAATTGGAAACGCCGTCTACCCGGACCACTACGACCGCGGTTGGCACATCACCGGGACGGCCGGCGTTTTCGGTGCCGCGGCAGGAGCAGGTAAGCTGTTAGGTCTTTCAGAGCGGCAAATGGTTTGGGCGCTTGGACTGGCCGCATCTCAACCAGTGGGGCTGAGAGAATCTTTCGGCTCGATGAACAAAAGTTTCAATCCGGGACGAGCCGCGAGCAACGGGCTGTTTGCCGCGATTCTCGCCTCGAGAAACTTCACCAGTTCCGATAAGATGCTCGAAGCCAAGCGCGGCTGGGCCAATACGATCTCGACCAAGCAGGATTTCAAAGAAATCACCGAGGGATTGGGAGAGCGTTACGAGACCTCTCTTAATACGTACAAACCGTTCGCTTGCGGAATCGTCATCCACCCCGCAATCGATGCGGCGATCCAGTTACGCAATGAATACCAAATTACCGCCAGTCAGATCGAGCGTGTCGATCTCGCAGTGAACCCGCTTGTGCTCGAACTAACCGGAAAGAAAACGCCACACGAAGGGCTTGAGGGTAAGTTTAGTATTTACCACGCGGTGGCTGTCGCCATTGTCGAGGGAGCAGCTGGCGAAAAACAGTTTAGCGATCAGGCGGTGCAAGACCCGACAATTATGGCTCTGCGGGATAAAGTGGTTCCGTTCGTGGATGCTGCTATCAAGCCGGAGCAGGTGGATATGAGCGTGACCTTAAAGGATGGCCGCAAGCTGCACAAGTATATCGAGCACGCGATTGGTAGCCGCGAAGCTCCGATGACGGACGCTAATCTGGAGACGAAGTTTGTCGGTCTCGCAGAGGGCATCCTTGCGAGACAACAGATTCACGAGCTAATCGATCTGTGTTTGGGTGTTGAGAAGCTCTCCAATGCAGCCGCAATCGCAAAAGCAGCCATTCCCACTTAATTAACGAAGCAGGCTGCAGAGGGATACTTGGTCCCGCCAAATGCGGAGTCATCTCAGAATCTGTAAGACGAGCGACGAGTGGTAAGCGAAATCCTCTGGGATTAAGACTTTTTGCCCGTTTGAAGGGTACTGGGGAGATCCGTGTAACGTGAAGCATAGGCTGTATTCTGTTCGGACCATCCAGTGATGAGGCGCTTGTGCCTGCTTCCCACCGACAAATTGTCTACAAAGCTCAGCGCTAAAGCTTGGGCTCTCCTCTCCCCCAATCGTCGTCGTCCTTCGTTCTCGATCTCTTCGGGAGCGAGCTGAGCCAACCGCTGTACCCTCCGTTCCCGCGTTTTCTTTCCGCGCAAACCTCTTTGACCGGCAACCGTCCATGGCCGACGACGACAAGCAAAGAGATCTTCAATCCCGGGTTCCCCGGTTGCGAAGTTGGTCGACAAAAACTGCTCCTAGCAGAATGGCGCCGCGCACAACATATTGGTAAAACGCGTCAATATTTAAGAGATTCATCACGTTTTCCGCTGTGCCCATAATCAGCACTCCGATCAGCACGCCAGAGATCGTAGCACGACCGCCCATTAACGAAACACCCCCCAAAACGCAGGCCGAAATCACGTTCAGCTCGAATCCTTGAGCGGAATTGGGTTGGCCACTGGTGATCCTGGAAGCAAGGATGACGCCGGCCAACGCGGCAACAGCACCTTCAATGGTAAAGATCCAGACGCGCGTGCGCTCGACGCTGATCCCGGCCAATCGAGACGCTTCCGGATTACCGCCAATCGCGAGAGTATTGCGGCCGTAGACGGTCTTATTAAGGAGGACCCCAAACACAACAAAGCAAAACAGAGTTATCCAGATTGGCATTGAGATTCCCAAAAATGACGCGCCTGCCAAAAAGATGAATTGTTCATTATCGACACCGACAGCCTGACCTTTGGAGGCTATAAATGCGAGCCCGCGGACAATTTGCATCGTAGCCAGAGTGGTGATGAGTGCATTGATCCGGAGGTAGGCAATGATCGCTCCGTTGATAAATCCGATAAACGCACCGGCCAGGATGGAAACTCCGACTCCAACGATGATACTGCCAGTCGCGTTCAGCAACATCGCGCATAAAACGCCGGAAAAGGCGACGGTGGAACCAACTGAAAGATCGAAATCACGCGACGCCAAGCAGAACATCATCGTACAGGACACCATCCCGATCTGCGAGACAGATAGCGCCAGTCCCAACATGTTGTCGACGGAGAAAAAATGATCTACGACGAACGAGAGCGTGGCGAACAGCAATACGAAGATTAAAACTAGGTTGTACTCTTCGGCCAGGTGAAGGATTTGGCGCAGTGGCTTACTTTCCTCGTCCGGGTGAGCCGCAGCTATCTCGTTAGGATTTTCATTTGATGTGTCTTTCATCTTGCCACCTCGTCGGTGAGAGCCAGCCCTAGAACCTTTTCTTCGTTGGCTTCTTCCCGGGCCAACTCGCCGGATATTTGTCCATCACGCATGACCAATATTCGATTCGAAATACCTAACACCTCAGGCAAATAACTTGAGACCACGATCACCGCACATCCATGCTCAGCGAGTTGGTAGATAATTTGATAGATCTCATTCTTGGCCCCCACGTCGATCCCTCGGGTTGGCTCATCCAGAATTGCAACTTTTAAGTCGGACTCGGCTAACCAACGAGCAAGAATGACCTTTTGCTGGTTTCCCCCGGAAAGAAAACGAATCTGCTGGCGCCGATTGGGTGTCTTAATGCGCAACCTTTTGATGAACGCGTCTGCCGTTTTAGCTTCACGCTGACTGTCCACGAAAAGACCCCATTGTAGATGACTTCGGCGGCAGCTGATGTTGATATTTTCAGAGACCGAACCTATTGGAATGATGCCCTCCTCCTTTCGATCTTCTGGACAGAGCACGATTCCATTGCGAATGGCATCGGAAGTACCGAGAATCCTCAGCGGCTTGCCATCCAATTTAATCTGGCCGCCACGTTTCTTATCTGCTCCGTAAATCAATCGCATAAGCTCGCTTCGCCCAGCCCCAACCAAGCCGAAAACACCCAGGATTTCACCGCGACGAACGGACAGGCTAGCTGGCTGCTTTAGTCTCGGTCCATCGAGCTCTCGAACGTCCAGGCGCGGCTCTCCTAACTTCCGCGGTTGATAATCGTAGATGTCCTTGATTTCCCGCCCGACCATTTCGCGGACAATCTGTTCACGAGTTACGCCAACCATGCTCTCGTGAGTGATGATGTTTCGCCCATCGCGGAAAACCGTGCAGGCGTCGCACAGCTCAAAAATTTCGTCAAGACGATGGGAAACATAGATGAGTGTCTTGCCGCGAGCCCTCAGATCCTTTACCAACCTGAACAAGATCTCGGTTTCCCGATTGGAAAGGCTGCTGGTTGGCTCATCGAGAGCGATGATCTGCGCATCTCGCAACAGCGCCTTGCAGATTTCCACCATCTGACGTTGAGCGACCGAAAGATGTCTTAGTTTTGTTGTCGGATTCAAGGAGACACCCATCGTTTTCAGGCGGCCGCGTACGAACTTGAACGCTTCGCCGGCACGGACAAATCCGAAGCGATTCGGAAGGCGGCCAAGCAACAGGTTTTCCATCACGTTCAGTTGAGGAATATATTGCAACTCCTGAGGGATAATCGCGATGCCGGCGGAGATCGCGTCAGCCGCCTCGGTGAAATGACGCGGCTTCCCGCCGATGACCAACTCACCTTGATTCGGTTGGTATTCTCCGCTCAAAATTTTGAGCAACGTAGATTTGCCAGCACCGTTTTCCCCGACTAACCCGTGCACCGTCCCTGCATCAGCGGCGAATGACACTTGGTTGAGGGCCTTCACACCGGGGAACAGTTTGGTGATGCCGCTAAACTGGAGATACGAAGACATCGTCTGCGCCTCGATGTTGGTTTGGGTCGGGAGACTCTTGAGGTGAGACGAACCCGATTGTTCCCAGCGAATTGCGTCGAGCATCCATTTCGCCAAAACAAAGCTGTCCGGTGATTTTGTTGATGTCTGGCCGCTTAAAGACCGTATTCGGCTCGGACCTCTTTCTGATTTTCGCGTGTCATCAGCTTGCCGGTGGTCAACGTAAGCATGGGCGGCTCCTGGTTGTTGGTGATCCAGTTGTACATATCAATCGTCGTCTCGTAACCATGACGTTTCGGACTAATCAGAACCGTACCGAAAAAGCCTGTCGGCTCAGATTTGGCGAATTCACTCAAAGCCGAAGCAGCACCACCAATGCCTACGCCAATCATACTATCCGCCCCAAAACCACGACCCTCTGCCGCGCGAACGGCTCCTAGGACCGCCTCATCGTTGAGCCCGAAGGCGATCCATTTCCGAAATTTTGAGTTCTTTGTAATCGCGATGTTGGCGGCGTTGAAGGCATTTTCGGTATCCGTTTTTGCCTGCGGAGCATCGATAATGTTTTCCTTCGGGAAACCCGCTGCTAACAGCGCATCAGTCGCGCCAGAAGTACGCTCATGAGCCGTCGGTAGCTGTTCGTAGAGGATGCGAATCGCACCGACTTCGCTCATGTTCCAGTTCCGTTTCTTCATCTCGTCAATCATTGTTTGTCCGGCCAGCTTGCCGATATCGTATGCCGAGATCCCCATGTGCGGGACGCTCTCAATCGGGTTGCCTTTGCCGTCGACCAGGCGATCGTCGACTGTCATTAATTTGAGATTGTGCATTTTGGCCTTCGCCACAATCCCGGGCCCCAGCTTTACGTCGGGAGGGCAGATGATAAATCCCTGTGCTTTTTGTGATGCCAGACTGTCGATTGCGGTTATCACCTTTTCACCGTCGACCGCACCGATCTTGATCAACGTAAATCCTTTTTCCTTGGCAGCCTGGTCGGCGAAACGCCATTCGTCCTGAAACCAAGGTTCTTCCGGCTGTTTGACAAGGAAACCGATCTTAACGTTTTCGGCCGCTGTCGAGTGGCAGACCAGCACCGCAGTGAAAACCCCGACTGCTAATGCTTTAATGAAAAAGGGCATTTTTGTGTCTACTTTCATTGTTATAATTATTTGTTGTGTTGGCGATTGCCGAATCTCGGCGATCGTTGAATTCTATACTGCTGGAGGGTCATAAGAATTGCTAAGTTGCCCAAAGAGCTCGGCTGCTAACGCATGATTTGGATCGCGGCGAAGAATCTCGGCCAGGAGTTCTTTTGCTGCGCCTCGCTCGCCCAATCCGAGCAGCGCTTGGGCCTTGAGAAACTTCGCAATTTTCAACTGACGAGCCTGAAGGTCATCCTCGAAAAGAAGCATTGTCGGCAGGGAGGTGGCGAAATAGTCGATCTTTGCCGGAGTGAGCGCGAGTTCGTCCGCATAAGCAAGCAGGTCCCGGAAGAGTTGTTCTCCACGGGACTTCTCCCCGAGGCGAGCCAAGGAGAGCGCCGAATAATAAGTGACCTCCGAGAACAGGCGGACGCTCATCTCCTGGAAATCCCCTTTGAAGGTAGCCGCAGCGACCCAGTGCTCCCGAGCCGAAGCGGTGTCGCCGCCGGCGGCGTAGGCCTCGCCTAGCCAGAAATGGATTTCGCTCTGGTTGGCAAGGAGATGTTTAGCCTCACAAAGATTGTTGGGTGCTTTCTGGGCGACAGTGAAGAGACGCTGGGCCTCTGCGACCTTGCCACTCGCGAGGGCCGCTCGTCCCAGCAGCAGGTGTGTGCGAACATGCTGTGCGAGCGCCAGGCCTTCGCCGCCCTCCCATGGCTGGAATTTGCGGTGTGCGATGATAGCGTGCGCTTTAGCTGGTTGGCCTGTTTGATTGTAAAGAGCACATAGTTCAACCGAGAGATCGTCGCGTGCGCGCACGAGGTCAAAATGGGTTTCGAGTTCGCTAAGGCGTTTGGCAGGCAGCACGCCCGTCCGCTTCCACAGTTGGTCGCGTTCAAAAAAAAGACGACCGTCACAAGGCTTGGCGCGAAAGGCCTCCTCATAAGAACGACGGCTTTCAGCGTGTTCGCCAAGCACGTTGAAATAGGCGATACCGAGATTGCGCAAAGCGATTGGATTCGCGGGCTCGAGACGGACTGAATTCTTCCAGCAGGTGATAGCTTCGCGATGGCGTCGGCGATCGTAAAGGAGGTTGCCGACGTAAAGGAGCGCGCGGGCGTCGTGAGGGTTTGCAATATTGGCAGCCTGCAAAATGGCAATTTCCTCGAGGCGCGCTGGGAAGCAATAGTCTGGGCAGGCGATAGCCGCCGCGAGATAAGCACTGCGGGCGGCATCAGCCTCACCAAGCCGCATATGTAACCAGGCCCGATAATATTCCACCATGGGAGCAGTTCCGCTATGCGGCTCAGGCTGGGCGGCAGCCAAGACACCTAACGCGCCCCGATAGAATCCGGCGCGGGCATAGTCTAGAGCGAGGTCCAATCGTACTTGCGTATCACAAGAAAGAACGTCGCCGCGCAAATCGCGAGCCAACCAATCGAGCGGATCGAGGACCAAGGTTTCAGCCAGAAATTTGTCGGCCTCATTCTCCCGAGCCAGGCGCCGCATCACCAGTACCCTCAAATTGCGTGCCCGCAAATTGTCGGTATTCAGGCGAAGGGAGCGGTCGAGGTGTTCGAGTGCAATCGACCAGTGACCGCGCGTGGCGTCGATTTCGGCGAGCGCATGATAGCTGGCAGCCTGCCAACCCTGATTCCAGGTCGCCTTATAGAGAGCGTCGTAAGCTTGATGTATTTTGGTATTCTCGAGCTTGGAATCTCTCAAAGCATCTTCAGCCAATGCCTGGTGGCATAGACAGCGAGCGAGTTGGTAGAAGGGTTCGCCATCGTAGGGATTGGGATTGAGGCGGGTGAGACGGGCGATGCTGGCGCGCAAATGTTCTTCCGCTTGTTTCAGTTTCCCCCGACGCAAGTGGAAGCGTCCGAGCGCTAGATTGCAGCGCGCGTCGCCGGGGTCACGACGTAGACCTTCTCTCCAGTAAGAATCGGGCATGCGCGTCGCATGGCGGTATTGCTCGAGGTGCAGGCCGGTCACAAACAGTTCGTCCGTACTTGTGATGTCCTCGGGCGCCGGCGGCTCCGTTGCCGCAGGCGGAATTTCACCACTCTCTCTAAGGGCGGGGGTGTAACGAATGATCTCTTTACCGGCTGCGGTGAGGACCCGTAGCGTCAAATCCGTGGAAGTCACCCCTGCAGCGATCTTTGTCTTGATCAGGAGAGGAGAGGCCGGTGTAATGTCGTCTTTCCATTCTGCCACAGCCTCGCCCTGAACTTCGAGTTGCACCCTGGACCCGGGACGTGCGGTGGTGACTGCCGCGCCGATGCAAAAATTCCCATTTTCGATCCTAAGGCTCACCGCTGCCTCGAGATTGGCGTGGTGCGCCGTGCCGATGGATCGGATGGGATACCAGTATTGGCTCCACGATTTTGTTTCGCCGGGCTGCAGGTAAGCGAAGTCGGGTTGGTTATCCGTGTAGACCCCAGCCATCAGCTCGATATAAGGTCGGTATTCGCCCTTGGAATCGGCATCGGTCAAATTCCGATCCCAGGCATAGCCGAATTCATGATTGCCCCACGTCCACTGTTTTTTTCCCGGAGAGATATGATGGTCGGCGATGTGGACTAGGCCAGCTTGATTCTCGTGATCATTACCCGCCGAAAAAATCTCCGCGTGAGCCCATGCACATGTAAGACGTTGGCACGGGGATGTTGGCGTACCATGAGAGGTCGTTGGGAACGTATCGAGGGACTAGAGAGTCGGAGGCTCGGGATTTCGGGTCCAAACAATGAGGCGGCAAGTATTGCCTCGGCCGCTCGTGCGATGGAACGCCATCCTCGCCGCGCGCCGCGTAGTTAACGCCGTAGTAATATCCCGAGCAAAGAGGGTAGGTGCTCACCGCCCGTTTGGCATGGTCTGCCACGTAGGTAGCGTCAGGCGGAAAAAACGATTGATACTTCTCGTGCACCCGCGTGGCGACATTGGCCCACCACAAAAAGGTCTGAACGTCGGTAGTACGATTGTATGCGCGGACCTTAAGTTCGATATAACTCTTGTCAGGATACAGGCAGACACCGTGCATGCCTTTCATCCGAGTCATCGGTTCATGCTCTGAAAGCCACACAGTGACGGCGCCGTCCGAGTGCTTTTCGATTTCCGTGTCGGTGGGCATGTAAGTCGATGGTCGATGGTGTTGTGGCCAGTTGAACTCGATTCCGCCGCTGATCCACGGACCTGCCAGGCCTACAAGTGCCGGCTTGATGACCGGGTTGCAGTAGACGAAGTCGTAGCCATTGGTCTTGTCCGTTGCGCGATAGATTCGTCCACCAAGTTCAGGAAGGATCATCACACTAAGGTAGGCGTTTTCCATCATCACCGCGTCCCACGTGTGCTGAGTCGGTACCTCCGCGACGCGGTCAATGAAGGGCAACGGATAAACTCGTCCGCTTGATCCTTGGAACACGCGTTTCTCCAGGAACATCGGATTTTTATCAGGAGCGTGGGGTTCGTAGGTTCGTAACACCACTGGTTCATGACGAACGACAACAGGCTCGCTCATAAGGGTTAATGCTGCGACGTTTACACGGTAATTCTGTGCTCTCCCATACTATTCTCGATGAGTTACGGTTGCGTTTTAGTATACCCCGGCGATACGCAGTGTCCGACTCCTTAACCGCTTCTAGCAAAATGTCCTCTTGGTCGCCGTTCGCCGGCGCAGTCAAGAGATTTCGGATGAGCTGCTTTTCCGCGGCCGAGGAGAAGCGGCACGAGCAAGATCGGCAAGGGGCGCGCCACACTGACCGAGCGCGGCGGACACGATCTGCCTCACTCCCAAGGAGCGGACCTCAGTGGTGCAAAATGAATGGTTGGCTCGAACCTGGATTCACGCTCGCGCCCTATAATGATCGACCCAAATCCTGATCTTGTTCCGGAGGTTTTTTCTGCTGGCGAAGCAACTCCTCTACTTTGGCGGGACGTTCCCGTTCCATCTCTGTGATGAATTCTGCGGCGAAAGGGTCGCCATTGTCACGCATCTCATAGAGTATTCTCCAACCTACGGCACGAATAGAATCCGCTTTGGACTCACGCACAGCAATTGCGGCAATCTCAGGAGTCGCGAACCTATCCAGCATAGAGACAGCTTCCGCCTCCGAGCACGTCCTCAGCCGTTCACGGTACTGTGCCTCAATTTTGTTGGTGAGGAAGCGAATATCCGTCTCGTCCTGTGGTCTATCGGTCAGCTGTTTGGTGATGATCAAGTCGATCGCTTCTATTAGCCTGACGCCGTGCTCTATCGAGATTCCACGCTCCCAAACGCCCTCGAAATCGACTGCTTCAAACTCATTGGGGACAAAGAACACATCAATTGGTCTCTCGATTCCCACAATTCGAATTAGCCGATCCTTGCTACCCACTACCGGAACATCGCCAACGCTGATCGGTTTCCACCCTCCGAAAGAGGAAATTTGTTGTGCCTGCAACGAGGCCTCGCGCGTTAGTAGCTGCTGAATCGGCGCTGCCCATGATTGAACATCTGGCAGTGGATCAAGCCAAATGTCGAAATCCTTGGTATTCCGGCTCAATCCATGGAGAATCACCGCCAAGCCGCCGAGAAGCACCGTCCTGCGTTTGCTTGCAAGGAATGCAACTGCCTCTTGAGCAGTCATTTTAAGGACCAGCCCTCCATCGATCGCTCAACGCTATCTGATATCGCTTCGGCGTCGGCAAGTGAACGTGGGTTCTCGATCCAGGGCTCGCTATTGCTCACGATCGCCTGGGTAGGTAGCGGCTTACCTTTTCTCAACCTCAAGAGCGATAGACGCAGGGAGTAGCGCCGCTTCTGCATCTCGACGTTCGGACGATAGGATTTCATTGACCTTTTTTTAACCTTTCCAGAATATCGGCTTCATCGGTTTCGGCATTCGAGGCAATGTTCTACTAGAGGCGATCAAAAGGACCGGGCAAGCCAATTTAGCCTGCGGATCCGACTGCTACCAAGGACATCTCGACAATGCCAAGCAACGCACCGCCGGCAAAATCGACATCAATTTTGCGCAGTACAAGAAGCTGCTTGATCGCAAAGATATCGATGCTGTGGTGATCGCCACGCCCGAACATTGGCACCTTCAGCAGGTGGTGGACGCCTGCGCTGCCGGTAAGGATGTGTATATTGAGAAGCCCTTGACTCGGACCATAGAGGAAGGACCGAAGATGATTTCCGCGGCGAAGCGCTACGATCGCATCGTCGAGGTCGGAAGCCAATGGATCTGTTCACCAATTCAGAAACGAGCGAAGGAGCTCTTGCAATCGGGCGTCATCGGCACAGTGACAAACATCGTGGCCTCCTATGACAGCAACAGCCTAAGACGGCCGAGAATCCCTCGGAAGATTATAGCTACGCGGTCGATAGCTGGCCCCAACAATACCAGCAAGAGTTCTGGGCAGTCGGCGCTCATCGTCAGCAAGCGCATCCCTATGTGAGAAGGGAAGGAACCACCAAAATCAAACCGAACGCAGACTCGCCGGACGCAACCGTGTTCCACTTGGCAGAGTTCTTCGATTGTGTCCGCAGGCCGCAGGCAGCCGGTGGAAAACGTCACAATGGGGAACCAAGCCGCGGCCGCGGCCCACATGGTGAACCTATCCTTCCGCAGTGCGCGGGTCGTCACATCGTCCTACTTCTAGTCTCCCGAGGAAGGATACTTTTCGAACTTTGGCAGCGTGGGATTCATTTGGTCCCAGGGGTGCGCGTCCGAGGTCCAGACATCCAATTGCAGATTGAACCAACTCGGATCATCCAAGCTTGCCGTTCTGATCGCGACGAATTGAGGGACTGCGTCGGGCTTGCCCTGAATCGGCGAGCCGCATTCCGAGCAGAAGCCCCGATGGGTCTGGCCACCCATCTCACTGGGAGAGGGATGGAAGCGCAGTGCGCCTTGCTGGAGCTTGAAAGCTGCGGCCGGCACGATGACGAAAGACGAGAACGGCCCTCCGCTGGATCTCTGGCAATCCCGGCAGTGACAGTGCAGCATCATCACCGGTTCGGCAGTGCATTCGTAGCGAATCTCGCCGCAAGCGCATCCGCCGGAGAAGGGCGTGGTTATTTTGCTCATATTAGCAGCTCCTTGCGGGCCGCAATCCACTCCTCTTGTGATACGACATTGTGTTCCCGCCGCAGATTTTGCGGCTCAGATGTAGTCGCATTTGCGCTCATAGTTTATCTTTCGTTATGGGCTGGTCTGGCACCTGCCGGATCAACCGTTGTCAGTATTGTTCAGTTCCAGTCTTAGAGTCCGATTTTGAAAAAGCAGCGCGTCATTCTTTCTCCACAAACGTCGCGAAACTCGCCGCGATTTTGTCCCATCCTCGCGCGTTGCTATCCCGGCTCTCCACCGTGGCGAAGCGGCTGTGCGTCAGCACGAAATCCGTGCGCTCACCCCGTTGCAGAAATTCCACCGTGATCAGCGACGTCTTTCCCTCCACCTCGCCAAACTCCGCTCCGCTGCCGTCCTTCTCCCAATCCCAAGTGTAAACCAGCCGGGTCGGCGCCTTCACCTCTTTGAAGACCCCCACCGCCGTAAAAAATTCTCCGTCCGGCATCTTCATCTGAATACGGAATTTTCCGCCGACCCGAAGATCCATGCTCGCCCGCGGCACCTCCATCCCCGGTTCTGTCCGCATCCATTGCTGGATATGTTCCGCCGATGTCCACGTCTCGAACGCCAGCACCGGCGTCGCCTTCAACACCCGCCGCACGACCAACGTCGCGTCATCCGGCTTCAGCACTTCATTACTGATCATCATCTTGTTTGGTTTCCTTCGTTTGTAGTTTGTCCAAATATTTTTCGAACTGATCCAGATTCCCCTCCCAAAACTTCCGATACCGGTCGATCCACGCCCGTGCTTCCCTCATTGGCTTCGCCTCCAGCGCCAGCGAATGCACCCGCCCGTTGCGCCGCCGCTTTACCAACCCCGCCTTTTCCAAAACGATCAAATGCTTCGATACCGCAGCCAGCGACATCGCGTGCGGTTGCGCCAGAGCCGTCACGCACCCGTCGCCCTTCGCCAGTTGCGCCAAAATCCGCCGCCGCGTCGGGTCCGCCAAGGCCCCAAAAGTCCGGTCCAACGTTTTCGAACCATGTTCAACCATATGGTTGAATATTGAACGAAAAATAAACGAACGCAAATAAATTCCTTAATCTTTGGAGATTTAAAGCCTCCGCTCTAAACCGATCGAAAACGTCTCCATCAACTTTTGCCGGCATTTGGGCGCAAGGCAGAAAGACATTGCACCTGCCCTCAAAACCTCATCCAAAACCATGTCCTAAACAAACGTCCACACCAAGGATACGTCCTCTTCGCTCTATTTCTGGTCGGGATATTGTATCAGGGGTGCTCCATTGGTGGGCGAACCGCTCTCGGCGAAGCCGGCAACACGGCCCAAGGCATCGGCCGCCAGATGGGCCGGATCATCGAATTTGACGCACGCTTCGCTCACCGATTCGGTCGCCGGGTGGAAACGGCTCCCATCGGTGCGCGCCAACTCTTCGTACGTGCGATAGCGCTCAGTTGCGACGACCTGCGCCATCGCCGACAGCTCCGCGGCTTCTTGAGGTCGCGAATCGACGAGTGACTTGTAACGCAACTCGGTAGCTTGGTATTCCTTGAGCGGGACGGTCGGACGCGGCGAATCGAGTTGAAACGGGTTGAGGCCGGCGCGACGCAGTCCGGGGTTGAAGCGCATCAGCGGCCAGTGACCGCTCGCGACGGCGATCGCCTGTTGCTTCATGCCCTGCCGCATATCAATGCCGTGTGCGATGCAATGGCTGTAGGCAAGAATCAGCGACGGGCCGTCGTAGGCCTCGGCTTCGCGAAATGCGTCGAGCGTCTGCTGTGCGTTGGCCCCCATCGCGACGGTTGCGACGTACACGTTGCCATACGAGATGGCCTGCATAGCAAGATCCTTGCGGGCGGTGCGTTTGCCGGCTTTTGCGAACAGCGCGACTGCGCCCAGGGGCGTCGCCTTTGACGCTTGCCCACCGGTGTTGGAGTACACCTCGGTGTCGAGGACGAGCACGTTGACGTTGCGCCCCGAGGCGAGGACGTGATCGAGGCCGCCGTAACCAATGTCATAGGCCCAGCCGTCACCGCCGACGATCCAGACGCTACGGCGCACCAGATGGTCGACGACCGACAACAGGTCGCGCGCTTTCTCACTATCGAGCTTGAGTAATTTGACTTTTAGTTCGGCAACGCGAATCCGCTGCGCGCGAATCTCCGACTCTTTGATCTGCGGTGCTGCAATGATCTGTTCGACGAGGTCGGGACCAAGCTGCTCGGCGAGCTCGAGCAGCAGCCCGTGCGCCATCTCGACGTGTTGATCCGCGGCGAGCCGAAAACCGAGACCGAACTCTGCGTTATCCTCGAAGAGCGAGTTGGACCAGGCGGGACCGCGGCCCTCGGCGTCCTTCGTCCACGGCGTTGTCGGTAAGTTCGCGCCGTAGATCGACGAGCAGCCCGTCGCGTTGGCGACTTGCAGCCGATCACCGAAGAGTTGCGACATCAGCTTGATGTACGGCGTCTCGCCGCAGCCCGCGCAGGCGCCGGGAAACTCGAAGAGCGGTTGCAGGAACTGCACGCCGCGCACGTTTTCGAAGTCGACGCGCGCCCGGTCGTTGAACGGCAAGCTCTCGAAGAACGTGATGTTGGTTCGCTCGGACTCGATAAGCGGTGCCTTCGGAGCCAGATTGATCGCCCGCCGCTCGACATCGAACGGATCGACGGCCGGACAAGCCTCGATGCACAGGCCGCAACTCGTGCAGTCCTCGGGATACAACTGCAGGGTGAATTTGACTTCCGGAAATCCGCGCACGTTGATCGGAGCCGATTTGAACCTTTCCGGTGCGTTCGCGAGCTTCTTGTCGTTGTAGTACTTTGCCCGGATTACGCTGTGCGGGCAGACGAATCCGCACTGGCCGCACTGAATGCACAAGTCGGGTTCCCACACCGGAACGAAGTCACCGACGTTGCGTTTCTCGAACGCCGCGGTACCCGACGGAAACGTGCCGTCGATCGGCATCAAGCTTACCGGGATCTCGTCGCCCAGTCCCGCCATCATTTTTGCCGTGAATTTTTGGACGAATTCTGGCGCGCTGGCCGGGACCAGCAGCGGTCGGTCGAACGTACTCGTCACGCTCGTGGGCACCTTCACCTTGAAGAGATTGACCAGCGTTCCGTCGACGGCGGCGAAGTTGAGCTCCACCACCTTTTCGCCCTTCTTCGTATAGGTCTTACGAATCGATTCCTTGATGTGGCGGATAGCCGCATCCCGCGGCAGCACGCCGGAGATCGCGAAGAAGCAGGTCTGCAAGATTGTGTTGGTGTGCGAGCCCATCCCGGCGTCACGGGCGACTTTCGAGGCGTCGATGACGTAGAAGCGCAGCTTCTTTTCGATGATGGTGTGCTGCACCGCACGCGGCAAGTGATCCCAAATGTCATCCGGCCCGTACGGGCTATTGAGCAGGAGGACGGCACCGGGCGCGGCGAGACGCAGCACGTCCACTTTCTCGATGAAACTGAATTGATGGCACGCCACGAAGCTGGCCGATGCGATCAAATAGGGTGCGTGAATGGGCTCCGGGCCAAAACGAAGATGCGAGACCGTCTGCGCGCCCGACTTGTGCGAGTCGTAGACGAAGTACCCCTGCGCGTAGAGTCCCGCGTCCTGCGCGATGATCTTCACGCTATTTTTATTCGCACCGACCGTTCCGTCCGCGCCCAATCCGTAGAAGACACACCGGGTGACCGAGTCCTTCTCAATGGTGAAGCTCGTATCGACTTCGAGGCTTCGGTGCGACACATCGTCGTTGATGCCGATCGAGAAGCTATTCTTGGGCCGGGGCTTCGCAAGCTCGTCAAAGACGCTTTTGACCATAGCCGGCGTGAAGTCTTTGGATGAGATGCCGTACCGGCCGCCGATCACGCGCGGCATCTGCGCGTGCTCGCCGTTCGCTACGGCCTGCCCGAGCGTGCTCATCACGTCGAGATACAGCGGTTCGCCCGAGGCTCCCGGCTCTTTGGTTTCCTCGAGCACGGCGATTGAACGAACCGAAGACGGCAGCGCCGCGATGAAGTCCGCAGCCGGGAAGGGCCTATACAAACGAACTTGCAGCACGCCGACCTTGGCGCCCGCGGCACACAGCACACGCGCCGTCGCGCGAGACGTCTCCGACCCCGAACCCATCATGACGATGATCCGCTCGGCGTCGGCTGCGCCGTCATATTCGAACAAGTGATATTGGCGGCCCGTCAACCGGGCAAAGCGGTCCATTGCTGCCTGAACGATCCCGGGTGCCCGATCGTAAAAAACATTCGACGCTTCACGCGCCTGAAAATAAGTGTCGGGATTGTGCGCTGTTCCGCGGATGAACGGATGCTCCGGACTCAGGGACCGCTCGCGATGCGCGCGCACGAGATCGTCGCTGATCATCGCACGAATCTGTTCGTCGGAGAGCAGGTCGAGGGTGTTGAGCTCGTGCGAAGTCCGGAAACCGTCGAAAAAGTGCAGGAACGGAATGCGCGACTCGAGAGTCGCAGTTTGCGCGATCAGCGCTGTGTCGTGCGCTTCCTGAACGTTACCAGATGAGATCAGTGCAAAGCCCGTGTTGCGCACGGCCATCACATCAGAATGGTCGCCGAAGATCGAGAGCGCCGACGTCGCCAGGGAGCGAGCCGCAACATGGAACACCGCCGGCGTCAGCTCACCAGCGATCTTATACATGTCGGGGATCATCAACAGCAGGCCTTGCGATGCCGTGAACGTCGTCGTGAGAGCACCCGATTGCAGCGCACCGTGCAACACGCCGGCCGCGCCGGCTTCGCTTTGCATCTCTTGAACGACGGGAACGCGGCCCCAGATATTCTTGACGCCCTTTGAGGACCATTCGTCGGCAAGTTCCGCCATTGTCGACGCCGGGGTGATCGGGTAGATCGCAGCGGTCTCGTTGACGCGATACGCGACATGCGCGACGGCGGTGTTGCCGTCCATGGTTACGCGATTACTGCTCACGCCGTTGCTGGCAGAGCCATCGCTCTTCGTGCTCGTCATAACAGTGCTCATGCGACCGGCTCCCCAATCATTTCCATTGCATGACACGGACATTGAGCGACGCACACCCCGCAACCGGTGCAGAGCTCGAAATTAACATCGTACCCTTTGTCCGTGCCCAACTTGACAATCGCGTCTTCTGGACACGCCGCCAAGCAGTTGTCGCATTCGTAACAGTTGCCGCACGAGAGGCAGCGCTTCGCTTCCCCGATTGCCGCCGGTTCGTCCAGACCGGCAACGACTTCCTCGAAAGACGCCGTTCGTTCTTCCACCGAGCGTTCGCGCTGCATATGGACCAGCACGTCGCTGAAAATCGGCAAGTTGAGCATGCCGAAGGTGACGATCGTGTGTTTGGGAGGGGATGGGTACGCCGTCGAGCGGAGCCACGCATCGATGTTACGCGCCGCCTTCTTGCCGCCGCCGACGGCAACGGTCACAGTGCGTTCGCACGGGATCAGGTCGCCGCCGGCAAAGATTCCCGGTCTGCCCGTCATCATGTTTGGTGCAACGATAACCGTACCGTCGGGTCCGAACTCGATCTCGCTTATCTTTCGCAGGAAGCCGCTGTCCGAATCTTGTCCGAGTGCCAGAACGACGGCGTCGGCCTGAAGCGTCTCGAACTTGCCGGTCGGCCTGGCCTTGCCTTTGTCGTCGATCTCCATTACTTCGACCGTCAGATCCGTCCCGTCGATTTCCTTGATCGTCCGCAGCCAGTGAATTTTGACCCCTTCGGTCATGGCTTCATCGGCTTCAAATTGATGCGCCGGCATGTGCTCTCGATCGCGGCGATACACGATGAGCGTCTCCGTCGCGCCCAACCGTTTCGCGGTTCGGGCGGCGTCCATCGCGGTGTTGCCGCCGCCGTAGATCACGACTCGGCGTCCCAGCACGGGCTTGCCGCCGGTTCCCACGTCGCGCAGCAGCGCGACCGCATCGAACACCTTGGTGGCGTCGCGCGCCGGTATGTCGACATGCTTTGCGAGATGCGCGCCGATCGCCACAAAAACGGCGTCGAACTTACCGGCTGCTTTCGCTTCCAACATATCTTCGACTTTACTATTGAGAACGATCTTGACGCCGAAGTCTTCGATGCGTTTGATCTCGGCCATGAGATCAGCGCGCGGAAGCCGGTACGCGGGGATGCCGAAATGCAGCATCCCGCCGGGCAGCGGACCAGCATCGTGGATTTCGACGTCGTGACCGAGGCGCTTGAGATGATACCCTGCAGAGAGCCCCCCCGGGCCGGCGCCTACAACCAGGACGCGCTTTCCTGACGGCGGCGCCGTAACGGGCACTTTCCAGCCGTTGCCCAACGCCAGGTCGCCGAGAAAACGCTCGACGGCGTGTATGCTTACCGCGCCGTCGAGTTCGCGCCGGTTACAGCTTGTTTCGCACGGGTGGTAACACACGCGGCCGTGCACGGCCGGGAGCGGATTATCGGTGATTAGCTGCTCCCACGCTTCCTTCCAGCGTCCCGCCTGCGCTAAGGCCAGCCACGCTTGGATGTTCTCGCCGGCCGGGCACGCGTTGTTGCACGGCGGAAGCAGGTCGACGTAGATCGGCCGCTTCGTGCGCTCCGCGCCGGTGCCTTTTCTACGCGTAAGGTCAACGACCGGCGTCATGTCCCGTTGATGATCGATCATGGTTCGCTCCTCATCCTGAAGTTGCGTCCGTTGAAGCACGACCGGGCTCGATACCTACGAGCGAGCGACGCGGTCGGTGGACGTATCTTCGCTGGAAAACATCGTATTTATTAAACGGCAATATTATTAAACGGTAATGACCCTTGCGCGAGTTCGCTATCCCCCCGTTTCCGCTAGCTTACTATGGCAGCCAATTGCAAGCGAGTATATTTTATTAGCAAGAGCGCGTTTTCCCCGCTTGCGGTCGTCGACCGGTATAAGCGGCCGAGCCGGCGCTCAAGACCTTGCCGGTGGACGTTTGGATTAGCCGGCCAAATGTGCTCATCGCTTGCGCCTTCAATTTATGAGGCGCGCACTACGGAGTTTATCATATTGGGCCGCATCCCGGTGCTCAAAGCCCGAATGAACGCGCCTGCACATGGCCGAGGACCTCAAGAACACACCGGCAAGGCCAATCTCTTCGTGATCTTTGGCGAACCGGACATCACGCTCCTTCCGGAGCCGGACGGCAAGATTCGTGTGAAAGTGAACGGCGTGGATGTGTTCAAGCCGCAAACCGGCGAAGTCGTCAGCGACGGTGCGGAGGGGATCGCATCCTGGTTTGCCAATACTGACGTGGAATTCCGGATCGCTGATTGGCAGGGCATTGCAGGAATTTGTGAAATCTGCAGACATTCTGAGCCGCTCGCTGCGCCGGCGTATGCCCGACGCAATCGTGCTCATTTGTGTTTGCCTGCCCCTGTTATTCACCCATAAGCGCTAACTTGTTGCGGTATGAAATGTCTCGGCCGGGCTCGACAAGTGGCATTGGTCTGCGCCCCGAACGGGCCAGAAAGGTGCGCCCGGGTTTGTCTCTGTTTAGCTCAGCTCCGAATCCTTCTCGTCGTCGTCCTTGGCCGTTTTTCGGGTGGCTGGTACAAGCGAACCTCCCGCCGATTGCGTTCTCCATTCAACCCTCTCCATCCTGGCAAACCGCCTCGATCCCCAACCGAGGACGAAGGACGAGAAGGATTGGGGGACAGACGCTAAACAGATACCAGGGTTTACCCTGCGAATTGTGGTTACAGTGCGTCGTGTCCTGAAAGGGCGGGAGCCGGACACCCGAACACACCTCGCTGTGCGTTGATGCGAAGCATGGGCCGCTGCGCTTCTTTGTGTAACGCCGGCGGCGGCGCCAGCTTTTTCGGCTCAAAACGGGATTTTGCCGGTAACCAGAGGCCAGACCCCTAAAAGAAGCTTCAAGTGAAGGGAGAGATAAAATGCGGATCGGAAAGGGTCGTGCGGAGTTCAAAGCGAGTTCTGAGATCGATGTCAAAGCAACCGAATAAAGCAAAGGTTTCGAACCAAAAAGTTTTTTTGAGGGATGGGGCGCGTTCTCTCGTTACACTTAGTAAGCGTCCCTCGCAGGCGCAAACAAAGAGAAAGCTTGGGGGCTAAAGATGTAGACATCCAGGCGGACAACAATAAACGGAAGAAGGTATTTACACCGAATTATGGCTAATATTATATTATTGGGTAAAGGCGGCACTGCTGGTCCTAATGTTGTTGAGCAGCTAAAGGTCAAAAAGGAACATGTGTTTCGTGTGGTCGATGGAGACTTCAAAAAACAGGCGAAAACGATAAGAGCCACCGTTAGTGCCATTGACGTCGTCAACTGGATCGGTCACGGCAGCGTGCAAAATCTTAAGCTTCTAGGAAAATCTCTCTGGCCTAGAACCGCTGCAAAATTCTTCGCAGCATTGGACCCAAAAAACAAAATAGTGCTTTGGTCGTGCAATACAGGTTTAAGTCTGGTGAAGGAAGAGCTGAATGAAGTGCTTTGGGAGAAATATACCGGCACCGAGAAATACACAAAAACCGACGATTTTAAATATAAGATAACAAAGGTAGAAACGAATCTTATCGACAAACAAACTGGTAAAATCGTTTGGGATCCAAAGACCAAAAAACCTGTGAAAACGACGGTCGATAAAAAGAGTCTATCTGAGGAATATAAAACATACATGAAGTCACCCCCAAAGACATTTAATGAGATGAAAGTAATAGTAACAAAGGACGAAATAGCGGACCAGTTCGAAAACTCGGTGGCATATCAAATAGCGCAGAGCCTGGGAAAGGTCGGGCTTGATGTTTTTGGGCCGGTGACGGCACTACAGCCAAGTGCTATAAAGGATTTCGCCGGAAAGGATGTTCCTAATATGGTGCAATGGGAATCGCGTAACGACAATGATCCAATAACTGTCTGTCAAGATGAAAAGTGGAGATTTGTAGCTGTGGAGCACGGCGGCGATTACAAAATCATTTGTCAGTGCCGTCCTGTTGATAGCGGTTACGCCATTACGTTGTACAATTTGTACAAGGATCAGTAAGACCCGGTCCGACCGTCGTCCGAGGGACTCGTTCCAGCTGCAGTTGTTAGTCCTTTGACGATTTCCTTGCGCATCAGGATCGTGCCGGCACCCAGGGAGCCTATCAATGCTCTGCCGCCACCGCTTCGGCGGCGATCCCATCCAACTCCGTCAAGGTCTGCGGCGACAGAGTCAACTGACCGGCGGCCAGGTTCTCGCGGAGGTGGGCGACCGACGACGTGCCGGGAATTAAGAGGATGTTGGGCGACCGGTGCAGCAGCCAGGCCAGCGCGACCTGCATCGGCGTGGTCCCGAGTCGGTCCGCGACGGACGACAGGGTGAACGACTGCAGCGGCGTGAACCCGCCGAGTGGGAAGAACGGCACGTACGCGATCCCCTGCCGGGCCAAGTCGTCGATCAGGGCGTCGTCGTGGCGGTGGGCAAGGTTGTAGTTGTTCTGTACGCAAACGACGTCGGTGATCGCCAACGCCTCGGCCACTTGGGCGGCCGTGACGTTGCTCAGCCCGATATTGCGGATCAGCCCCTTCCGGCGGAGGTCGGCCAGCACCGTCAACTGCTCGGCGATGGACCCCTCCTCGGGGCCGTGGCCCGACCCCATCACGCGGTAGTTGACGATGTCGAGTGCGTCCAAGCCCAAGTTGCGGAGGTTGTCGTGGACGCCAGCGGTCAGCTCTTGGGGCGAGATAGCCGGGCGCCACGACTTGTCGGGAGGGCGGCGGCCCCCCACCTTGGTGACGATCACCAACCCCGACGGGTACGGGTGCAGGGCCCGCCGGATGATCTGGTTTGTGGTGTGCGGCCCGTAGAAGTCGGACGTGTCGATATGGTTCACGCCGGCCGCGACGGCCTCGCGAAGGACGGCGACGGCACCGTCCGGGTCCTTTGGGGGTCCCCACACGCCGGGGCCAGCCAACTGCATCGCGCCGTAGCCTATCCGTTGGACCGTCAATGACGTGCCGGGGAACATGAACCGGCCGCCAAGCGTGGCTTCACCAGTTGTGTTGCTACTTTCCAGTGATGACATGAGCAAGCATACGGCGATGGGTTGCAGGAGTCGAATATTGAAATCCGTCATTTACGCAAGGTAGCGTCTCGCGAGCGGTGCCATTTTACAAATGGTTGGGTCTTTCGCGGCCGCGGCGTTATGCTTCCAGGAAGGTCAGCAGGTCGGCGTTAATCGTGTCGGCCTCGGTCGTGGGCATGCCGTGCGGAAAGCCCTTGTAGGTTTTCAATGTGCTATACTTCAACAACTTCGCCGACAGCGGTGCCGAATCGGCATAAGGCACGATCTGGTCGTCATCGCCATGCATCACCAGGACCGGCACGGTGATCTTCTTCAGGTCTTCGGTGAAATCCGTCTCGGAGAAAGCGACGATGCCGTCATAATGCGCCTTGGCGCCTCCCATCATCCCCTGGCGCCACCAATTCCAGATCACCCCCTGAGAAGGTTTCGCTCCAGGGCGGTTATACCCATAAAACGGTCCAGCCGCCACTTCGTAATAGAACTGAGCTCGGTTGGCGGCGAGTTGCGCCTGAAACCCGTCAAAAACCTCCTTAGGCAGCCCGCCCGGATTGGTCGCCGTCTTCACCATCAGCGGTGGCACCGCGCTGATGATCACCGCTTTTGCCACCCGGCTTTCGCCGTGGCGCGCGAGGTAGTGCACTACTTCGCCGCCGCCGGTCGAATGGCCGACATGCACCGCACCCTTGAGGTCGAGATGTGCGGTCAGCGCCGCCAGGTCGTCAGCGTAATGGTCCATGTCATGGCCGCCGCCGGTCTGAGCGGAGCGGCCATGGCCGCGCCGGTCGTGGGCAATCACGCGGAAGCCCTTCCCTAGGAAGAACAGCATCTGCGTGTCCCAATCATCGGCCGACAGCGGCCAGCCGTGGCTAAACACGATGGGATGACCTTTGCCCCAGTCCTTGTAGAAGATCTCAACGCCGTCTTTGGTGGTGATCGTGTTCATTTCGAGCGATCGTAATGCCCTGAATTTTCAGTGCAAATTTATTCTTCTGATGGCAATCGAACTGGCACCGTTCAACGTTCAGGTGAAAGCAATTCCATCAAGTGCTCGAGGGTTTTCGCAGGCTGGGACAGGGCTTCAATGGTCAGCGTCACCAGCTGGTGTTTGACGAGCGGTTGCACGATAGGACGGCCGGCCGCGAGGGCGCGCGTGATCTGTTCGCGGTACCCGCATCGAAGGGGCCGAGAAAGGCCTGGAGTGCCGACTGGAACTGGGGTGACTGACACGGTGCGAGATGAAGGACCAGCTGTGCTGCCCAACGGGGCGGGCGCAGGGCGGTCCACCGGAGGATGGCATCAACCGCGCCTTCACGGTCCAAAGATCAGGCGGAGTGTTTCGCCCTACCGCGCCGGGGCGTGCGGACGGTGATCTTCTGTGGGATCATGCGATTTGGCGAGCGCGCCGAAACGCGTGAACCAAGACAATAGTCGCTGCAATTTCAACTAGCCAGTCCTGGTGGTGAGTCGCCGTTATCGGCGCGCGCGCTAAGGCCAGGCCCCGTCGGGCCGGGAATGTCCCCGGCTGACCACGCCGGAACGCATGAACCAACACGAAAACTCCTGCAATCTTAACTAACATGCTCATGAGTCCGCCACCAGCTCCATCTCACGGAAGCCGCCAACTTGAAATCGGTTACCTGTTTAAGAACTTTCTACCGCGTGGACACGCGCTAACCGAGTGCCCGCTGTCAACTTCTGATGGCGTGAAAGCCATCGATCTTGCATGGCTTAAGCCGGATCGGGAGGCCGAGATACAGTCAACTTGCCTGACACGCAGTCCTGAGAACAGATAACTTGTAGACCCTTGCCAGGACAAGCTGCGGCTGAGAGGCTGTTCCCTGCCAACCTCATCGATTCGCGGTTAATTAGTTGCGCAAACCAACGCGCTTAGGCTTGATTCCGAGCACCGAAATTCGCCATGAACGTCATCAGCTTCCACAAATCATTACCAATCACAGACCCCGAGAGCTTGCTCGACCTAAGCACCGATCAGCCGCTGCCTGGTCCACGTGACCTGCTCGTCGAGGTGCGCGCAATATCCGTTAACCCGGTGGATGCCAAGATTCGCGCCGGCAGCGGACCTGGCAAACTGCAGGGCGAGCTTCCCGTTTTGGGCTGGGATGCCGCCGGTGTGGTAGGAGATGTCGGAACCGAGGTGACGCTTTTCAAGCCCGGCGACGAAGTCTACTACTCCGGCTCGCTCGATCGCCCTGGATCCTACGCTGAATTCCAATGCGTGGACGAAAGGATTGTCGGCACAAAGCCGAAAAGCCTGGGATTTGCCGCGGCCGCTGCGCTGCCGCTCACCACGATCACCGCGTGGGAAATGCTATTTGACCGACTGCGCGTTGATAAATCCGCCAATGATTCCCTGCTCATCATCGGGGGCGCTGGCGGCGTCGGTTCCATTGCCATTCAACTCGCGAAGCAGCTCACAAATCTCAATATCATCGCCACAGCATCAAGATCGGAAACTCAAGACTGGTGCCGTCGAATGGGAGCTCATCACGTGATCAACCACGGCAAACCACTTGCCACCCAGCTGAGAGCGCTCCTGAATGGAGGCGTAAAATACGTGCTCGCGCTCACTCGAACGGAAGACCATTTCGACGAACTAGTCGAAGCGATGGCGCCGCAAAGCGCCATGGCCCTGATTGAGAACCCTGCGCGTCCACTTGATATCACCAAGCTTAAGCCCAAGAGCATATCGCTCCACTGGGAATTTATGTTCACCCGTTCGCGGTATCAAACACCCGACATGGGAGAACAGGGTCGCCTGCTCAACCAGGTCGCCGATCTGGTTGATTCGGGCCGCGTCCAAAGTACCCTGCAGACGAACTTGGGAACCATCAATGCCGCAAACATGCGGCGAGCACACGCGCTCGTTGAGAGCGCGAGAACTATTGGTAAAATTGTCCTCTCCGGATTTTCGAGCTCACCCGAACTTCAACAATAAAAGGTCATCCGCACACTCATTCGATTCCATGCCGCCCGCTTGTCGAATCGTCTCGATCGAAATACCTCTTCCAGCTGGGATACCATGGGTATCGTTCATAGGGAAATGATGGATATGACGGCGGGGGGCGTATCAGGTCGCGCCTCCAAAGTTGCAACACTTCCTTCGCGCCGTGGGGGGAGAGGCCTGCGCTAAGCATCCTTATTAGGAAGAACACGATTATTTAAGACCGGTAAGTTTGACGCCTTCGATCAAGTAGTTTTGGAGAAACACGTACAAAATCAGGCAAGGGATAGCAGCGACGGTCGAGCCCGCCATAATGAGCTGCCATTGAGTTGAATGTTCACCGGCAAACGACGCGATGCCTAGCTGAATCACTCGCATGTCGGGGGATTGGGTCACAATTAACGGCCAGAGATAGTTATTCCAGTTAGCTAGCCAGAAAAAGACGGCGAGCGTCGCCAAAATCGGACGACTCAGAGGAAGGGCAACATACAGGAACACACCCACGGGCGAAGCACCATCGAGCTTTGCTGCTTCTTCCAATTCCGAGGGCAAGCCGAGATAAAACTGTCGCAGCAGAAAAATTCCAAACGCGTTGAATAGCGCCGGAACGATGAGCGCCCAATAGGTGTTTAGCCAGCCGAGTGATCGGACAATGATGAATGTAGGAATCAAGGTAATGGAAATCGGAATCATCAAGGTCGCGATAATGACCACAAAGAGAATGCGCCGTCCGGGATAACGCAAGCGGGCTAAAGAGTAAGCTGCCATCGAGTGGAACAGCAGTGCAACAAGTGTGACGCTTGAGGCCACAAAGAACGAGTTAAAGATATAGCGCAAAAACGGCACCGAAGTGAATACTTCTACGTAGTTCTTCCAGGCAAACTCCCGCGGGAAAAAGGTCGGTGGGTATGCGACTACTTCCGTCGCGTCCTTCAGAGATCCCAAAACCATCCAGACACATGGCGTCACTGTGATCAGTGCTACGACTAGGCAGATTGCGTAGGAGATAAAATGTGAAAGGGTAAATTTCCGATCACTTCTTTTCTTCGCGCGAGCTGGAACGGCGGGGCTCCTCGGCTCGACGCTATCTGGCGCCGGCACTATGGGCATTGCGGTAGAAAGCTCACTCATAGCGATGACCTTTTATGAACGGTCGGTCCGTAGCAAACGGAACTGGATAAGGCTGAAACTCAGGATGACAACAAAGAGAACAAAAGCGACTGCGCTACCGTAGCCCAGATTCAAGTACTGGAACGCTTGTTGGTAAATGTAGAGGGCCGTTACCTCAGTAGCACGCGCCGGGCCTCCTTTCGTCATTACCCAGACCTGATCGAATACCTGAAAGGACGCGATCAACGAGATCACGATCACAAAGAGACTGGTCGGTTTCAGCACTGGCAGAGTGATTCGCAAAAACATTTGCCATCGATTGGCACCGTCGATCCGAGCCGCTTCATAGTACTCGCGTGGAATATCCTGTAATCCGGCGATGAAGATCACCATAAAGTATCCCATCTGGATCCAAACACTAACGACAATAATCGACGGGAGCGCCAGTTGAACCGAACCGAGCCAGGGCTGTGGCTGAATTCCTAAAAAGCCAATAAGAAAATTTAATAATCCAGATCGTTCATCGAAGATGTATTTCCACATTAAGGACGAGACGACTAAGCTTAATACCACCGGCACAAAAAAGATTGTCCGGAAAAACCGCATGAACGGCAGTCGTTGGTTTACCAGCAGTGCTAAACCCAAAGAGACGGCATAAAGAACCGGAACATAAATCAAAGTGTAGATTCCCGTAATCTTCAGCGAATCCCAGAACTGGGAGTCGGAAAACAGTTTCACGTAATTGTCCAAACCGTTCCAGCGCATGGATGAAAGCCCATTCCAATCATGTAGACTGATCAAGAAAGCATACCCGATTGGAATGATGAGGAAGATTAGTAAGCCCAGGAAGTCAGGAAGCAAAAACAGGTAGCCGGTAATCGGCTCAGCATGCCTGGCTGAAAAACTTGTGCCTCGGGATGCATTCATAAGTGGTTTAAAGGACATTTTTGGATTCACGCGTAACGACCGAGGTCATTCTCCTCCGCTTGAATACGTCGGCCGATCGGAAGACTGGTGAAAAAGGGGTAATCAGTGATTGCTATTTAGGAATGCCGCGATTTTCTTTTGACCTTCCGAAGCCGCTTGCGCGCCTGGTTCATTGCGGAACATCGCTGCCTGCAAGGTATCTCCAATAATCTCTACTAGTGCCGACGGGTAACGGGGTTCGGCTCTTGCGGTCGGCAGGATGACGTCGCGGAAAGTGTTCAGGTATTTCTGGTCATAGAAACTCTTAGCTGCCGCCAAGACCGACTTGCGAGGGCTGAACTTGGAATTCAGCTTGGTGCACCACTCTACAGGGCGTTCGGTCCCTTTGACCCACATCCAAGCAGTAAATTCTTTCGCCAACGCCAGATTCTTGCTCTTCGCGTTGATCGCCTGACTCCATCCACCGTAGATGGTAATTGGATTGGCACCGTTCGGTGTAGGCAGCGGTGCGAAATCGAACTTAATGTTCGGAGCAGCGCTCTGGAGCTGTTGAATGGCCCACATGCCGACTACTTCCATGGCCGCTTGACCACTTCCGAATGGGGTCGAGACGACATTCGCGGTAATGTCGGTAGCGGTACGAGGAGCGTAGCCTTTTTGAATCAGAGTCCGCCAAAGATCGAGTGCCTTAGCGGTCCCGGGAGAGTCGAAGGTCGCCTTGGTCATTTCCGGATTGGTGACGTCGGAACCGGTTTGCCAGAGGAACGGATACCAGGTGAAGTTTTCATAGGCACCCGGTTGTGGCTCGATTACGATTGGAATCAGATGTGCTGCTTTGAGTTTTTCACAAGCCGCTAATAATTCGTCCCAGGTCTTTGGGACCTGTACACCCGCCTTTTGCAGAAGATCTGTATTGTAGAGCAGAGCGACTGGCTCTTGTTCAAACGGCATCGCATATTCTTTTCCGTCGACGGTAATGGCGTCGATCGAGGGCTGCGAAAAATCCTGTTTTGCTTCGCCTGTCAAAAGGTCGGAAAGATCTGCTAGAACTCCTCCCTTCGCATATTGAAGAAATGTTCCTCTGGAGGCCCAGAAGATATCTGGTCCTGATTCGGATGCGAACGCCGTCGTTAAAAGCGTCCCGTTCATATATTCATCGAACGGGAAGAACCGGATCTGCACCGGCTTACGTGGATTTTCTTTGTTCCACTGATCTACCCATTTCGCGAGCCCTTGATTGGCGGAGTCACTCGCAGAGCCGAATTTCCAGAATTGAATCCCCTGTCCGAAGCAGACTGCCGGAAAGAGGCAAAGACATGCTATAATGGATTTTAACCAGTGCACGGGGGGATGATTTTTCACAAATCACGAAGTAATTCATGTTAACCTATACGTCCTATACTATTAACGATGATTTAAAGTTGCATTTGAGTATACCTCCCTCGTGCAGATATCCGCGACTCGTTTAGCTACATGGTACCGGTGTTTGGCGGTGAAAAGCAGCAGCCAGTCGAAGCCAGCGAGGCCGAGGATGCAGCGGCGATAGACGGTCGCGCGACCTACAGGCGGAAGTTTCCGCGGCACAGCGTACTGTATGCAACATCAGAGCAATTGCCGGCACTTATTTAGCCTCCGCAGCGCGACGCGCCAAGTATTCACGCAGCGAGGGATCGTCCGTCAGAGCGGCAGCCCGCCCCCATGCTTTCCGGGCGTCACCGCTCCGGCCTAACATGTGCAATAGGTGTCCCCATGCGGCCCAATAAGGCTGATAATTGAGGACGCTGTTTGACGGAATGGCGTCGAGGGCGTCGAGCCCAGCAGTTGGATTGCCAGCTTGGGTGCGTGCGACGGCCCGTCCGACAAGCGATCCCGTTCCCGGCGAGATTTGCACCAGGACTGGTAAAGCAGCGCGATTTCCTGCCACTTCGTGTGTCCGGTTTTCGCACGGTTGGCGTGGACGGATTGAATAGCCGCTTCGAGTTGAAATCGACCGATACATTTGAAGCTGGCAGCGATATGAAGGTACCGGTCAGCCTCATCAATCAGCGAGCGTGACCACTTTGCCGTATCCTAAAGTGATCGACTACATTCAATTCCACAAGGATTCGATGGCTGGTAAAGTACGATGATTATTCTCCAGCATTTGCGCAGTGAGTGGCGGGAGTCGTCGCGGAGGGAATGGCACGCAGAAACGTGTAGATCGCATCGAGGTCCAGGTCCGTCATGTTCCGATAGTACGGCCACGGCATGACAGCCAAAGTCGGATGACCTGCCGTAAGAACGTCGTGACCGGTGCGTATGACGATCTTAAACTGTTCTAAGGTTAGCCCATCGGGTTTTCCCGTCGAATCTGGGGTGAGATTGTCCGATGTGACGCCGCCCATATTCGGCGGAGGTCCAAAATCCACGCCTCCAGCCAAGTACTTTTGGCTATTAATCTTCCCGTCTCCCAAATCTCCAAACGGCGGCGGGAACGGATTATGTCCTTGTGGATGTCCGTCGTAGGCGCTCGGGTCGTACGAAGGGCAGGTATGACAATCGTTACAACCAGCCTGGGCATTAACGATGTAGCTTCCCAATCCAACGAGCGCAGGGTCTTTTCCATCCAAATTGAGCCAGACAGGAGCAATTGCAAACCCCTTTTGAATTTCGCTCTGGCGCCTGAAAAACAGGTCGTCATCATGTCCTTGTACGGGCGCATTGCTGACTACTGTTGCAGCAACGAACAGCCCAACCACCGCAGTTGCACTGAATGCTTTCCGTTTCACAGTTTCTCGCCTCCACTTTCGAGATTTAAGTCAATTCAATCGCTTCCGATCGGCCCCGGAAAAGATGGGTCAAGCCGACCACCAGGTCGGCAACCGACCGGGACTGCGGAGCAGAAGCGAGGATGATGATTTTATATGATCATTGTCAAGAGTGATTTTGAAATTTAGCCTTTCGATCGCGTCTCAAATGTTATGTATCGCACGGATGGCCACCTATGATCCCATTTGCAAGTAACACTATTCCGCAGGTACACTGCGAATCCGCATGAATGCAACACTCCCTCGCTTCTATTCACGGCACGGATTGCATGTGCAAATCTATGATCATCAGACGGCCAAAGAATGGGACACACCACAGAATGATGCTCCTTTCTATTTGGAAGAGGCGAAGGCCGTTGGCGGTCCGGTGCTCGAACTTGGCTGTGGGACGGGGCGTGTCATGATCCCTCTTCTATCGACCGGATTTGATATACATGGGTTGGACGCCAGCACCGCCATGTTGGAGGTGGCCAGACAAAAACGTGAACAGCTTCCAGTTGAGGACGCGAAACGATTGCATCTCCATCTCGGAGATATGTGCGAGTTCGAGTTGGGCCAGCAATTCGCCTTCATTTTCATTGCGTTTAGGTCATTCCAGAATCTGTTGACTCCGGAAGCGCAGCGGCGGTCTCTTGTTTGTCTACGTAAGCACCTGGCTCCAAACGGCAAGGCGATCATCGATCTGTTCGATCCCCGGTATGATTTGATACTGCCGGGTCGGCAGGAAAGCGTTTGGCTGCCTAGAAATATCATCCACGTTTCCGGCAATCCTGTACTCGTGGAAATTCTGGAACGGGTAAACGATCCCTTGACCCAGACTTTCCGAGAACGTTGGCGATTCACGGAAACCAATTCCAACGGGGAACTGGTTCTCCAAGAGGAGGAATACCTCCAGCTGCGGTGGACCTTCCGATATGAGATGCGCCATTTGGTTGAGAGTTGCGGATTTGCGATAGAATTCGAGTATTCAGATTTCCACCGTTCTCCTCCTAGTTATGGGAAGGAACAAGTCTGGGTTTTAAAAGCGGCCTGAATAGGGCGACGTTGACGCACTCCCACGTCCTGCTAGTGCGTCAATCGGTTGCCATCAGGTTTGGTCGCGCGCCTGTAGTCTCTTTACCTATTGGTGACCGTCAGTAAGGCGTCCCGCCTTGTATGTGTTTAGCGCCGTGTAGCGACAATCGTCGTCGTCCTCGTTCTCGATCTTTCAACGTCGTTGGCAATCGGCACGATTCGCGCGTCCACAGATGTCGAGGACGAGAACGACGACGATTCAGGAGGTACCAATACCGCGCTAAACAGATACCCCGCCTTACCCTCCGGGCTGAAACCCTTGGCTCAGTTCTTCAACCCCTTAGCATTGCTCCAAGATGAGAGCGAGCAATTGAGACATTTCACAATTGCACCGTCCTTTAATGTGGTTGGTATGTTCGGTCTTGCGCCCAAGAATCCCAATAGCTCATCAGGGGCGCTCAGCGCGGATCTCGTCGAGGATTTCCTGGAGTGGTACGTTTTTTAAAGCGCGAAGCGACGCTCTTCGGCCTGTTAAAGGAATGAAGTTCTAAATCAATTTCGCATCGATTCGTGCCATAAGCCTTTCAGATCCAACCCTCAATCCTCTGCAAGTAATAGCGGCAACAAGGAAGGTTGCGCCAACCAACACGCTGAAGGTGCTCCCGATCAGTGAATAAATATGCTCGGCCGAGAAAATACTCCCGGTACAGGCTGGCTGTTTACTAATAAAGGAGACAAATCCGAGTGCCGAAAATCCCAAAGCCAGGATGACCAGGCACAGGCTGGTCGACAATTTCTGTAATCGGTTTGGAGTTTTCATTTATTGGAAAGTTTTCGATAGCGATTTCTTGTCGGATCCTTAAGCAGGCCATGTGCCAAGCAGCGATCCGCCCAAATGAAAAGCCGTTTACAGGACCGAAACGAGTCGGAGTGATCCTTTTCGGCGGATTTACTGCCAACTTTCGCCAACTTTTGCGATAAGCCCTCCAGGCGAAAGCAAAATTTCTGCCAGGAAGTCCCGAAAATGGGATGCTCAGTATTCAGTCTTGGGACTTGTTCGCAAGCCGCCGCGAAACATCAAAGATCCCCGAATGGCGCTAAGTTAAAGGTTCTTTTGGACGATCAAATGCCCCGAAGCGAAGGGGTTGAAGAACTGAGCCAGGGGTTTCAACCCGGCGATTTGGCGAGCGCGCCGAAACGCGTGAACCAAGACAATAGTCGCTGCAATTTTAACTAGTTGCGCGGACCTACGTGAAGGACGGACCTCGAAATTCCCGTTTTTAACGAACTAAAAATGATTAAGTTATTCAATGGCTTTTCCGAAAAGAAAACATCCCCAAACGGGGTCTTGGAAAGTGAAACAGGTCCGACGATCGTTTTTCTGAGGGTCTGCACCGCGTGGAGGGCTTCCTGGTTGGCTAACCACGCGATCCATGAAAGCGCGCTACTCGCCAGATCGGGGGCGGTGTGTTTGTGGGTTCATGCGTTTTGGCGAGGCCGCCCGGCAAGCCCCGGCTCAGGCGGAGCTTCGCCCTACCGCGCCGGGCCTTCCCGCGTCGACCTGCCACTTATTTTAACGCCTGTGGAGCGGAAGCTCCCCCTCCCTCCGAACCGGACGGGCATATCTCATGCATCCGGCTCTCCAGTCGGTGGTTAACTTTCAAGAAGATCGGCTGACGCATCCTCCTGAACTTTTAGGTTCGTTCTGGAGTTGTCTCCCGTTGCCGGGGCGGCCAATAG
>Ga0302325_10004335_pt1 | contig 32859 bp, 35 predicted proteins | sample Palsa_T0_2_FD_201948 | JGI IMG/M metagenome (GOLD analysis project Ga0302325, IMG submission 201948) | Peat permafrost microbial communities from Stordalen Mire near Abisko, Sweden - Palsa_T0_2 | ecosystem: Environmental > Terrestrial > Soil > Palsa > Peat permafrost | place: Sweden: Abisko... | reverse complement strand
GCCACCAAGTCACCTTGACCTCAGCTGCATAGTTATCAGCCCTCTCGCAAGCCTCCAGCTTCGGGGCTCCGCCCCGACCACTGACGCGCGCCACACCCTCTCCCACCAGGGATTATTTCGTGTCAGACGACTAGAAGGGTCGAACCCCGTCGTCGAACCCCGTCGTCGAACCCCGTCGTTGAACCTCGTCGTTGAAACGCACCGAAACGCACGCGCCGACCCGGCAACTCCATCCAGCCGCAACCCGCCGCGACGCTCCTACCAGGACCTTCTTCGAGAGCGAGCGACGGGAATCGAACCCGCGTTCTCAGCTTGGGAAGCTGATGTTCTGCCGCTGAACTACGCTCGCAACGACCAGCCCGAGAAGCGTACACGGGGTGAGCTGGAGGTGTGTGAGCCGGTCTATCAGCGGGGCCGGCGCCTCGCCAGCCGAGATCGCCTGCACGCGTTCGCGGCCTGTCGTCGGTCAAGACCCCACGCCGGCCCGGATTTTGGGTGCGATCTTCATACTCGGGTGCGATGGACCCTCAATTCCGGGGTTAGACCAACCCAAGTAGGACAACCGCACCCAAAACGAGGATCGCACCCATTTCGTTGGTCGCTCGGAACGTGGCGCGGTGGGGCGAGTCCGACGGACACGACTACGCCGACCAGACCTGGCGCCCGACCAGACCTGGCGCCCGACCAGACCTGGCGCCCGACCAGACCCGGCGCCGGTTCTCGCCGACGCCGGTTTGCTCGCGCCAGCGGGCGGGGCCGGGCCCCGCAGGGCGCCGCCCCTCAGTTCGCCGGGTCCGGCGTGCCGTTTGCCGCCGGCGCCGGCGGGCGGGGCCGGGCCCCGCCGGGCGCCGCCCCTCAGTTCGCCGGGTCCGGCGTGCCGTTTGCCGCCGGCGCCGGCGGTGCTACCGCGGTCGCCCCGTTGGAGAGCGCCTCGACGGCGCCGCGCATCATCGGCAACAGCTCGAAGGGTATGGGGAAGATCAAAGTCGAGCTCTTCTCGGTCGCCACCTCGGCCAGGGTTTGCAGGGTCCGCAGCTGGAGAGCACCTGGGCTGGCGGTCAGCTTGTCGGCTGCCTCGGCCAGCTCCGCGCTGGCCTGCAGCTCTCCGGTGGCGGCGATCACTTTGGCCCGGCGTTCCCGTTCGGCCTCAGCCTGGCGGGCCATGGCCCGCAGCAACTCCGGCGGCAGGTTGATGTCGCGGACCTCGACCTGGCGGACCTCGACGCCCCACTCAGCCGTGCTGCGGGCGATGGTGGCGCGCAGTTCCATGTTGACGTCCTCCCGGTGCGCCAACAAACTGTCCAGCTCGTAGCGCCCCACGATGGAACGCAGGCTGGTCATGGCGATGCGCTGGCTGGCGAAACGGAAGTTGTCCACCCCGATGATGGCCCGGATCGGCTCGATCACCTGGAAGTACACCACGGCATCGACCTGGATGGTGACGTTGTCCTTGGTGATGACTCCTTGGGAAGGGATGTCCACCACCTCGACGCGGAGGTTGACCTTGGTTACCCGGTCCACGACAGGAATGCGAATCACCAGGCCGGGACCCCGGGCGCGACCCAGGACCCGGCCGAAGCGAAACAGCACCGCCCGCTGGTACTCCGGCACCACGATGAACACCGACCGGGCCGTGATCAGGCCCAGCCCCACGATGGCGGCGCCGACTATTCCGACGATCGTGCCAGCATCCGAACCGCCAGCCAGACCCAAGACGCCAGCCGCACCCAACACAGAGGTCATCTAGCGAGTATCGCCTATCTGGTGGCCTTGGGGACAAACTTTCACCACACCATTGAGCAGACATGTAGAATGCGCCGCGTAGACAATTAGTGATACGCGTGGTGGACGGCTGTACGGCCATAGTCCGACGTGCCGACTACCAGTGCGGCGGGATATGGTGAAACACCTGGAGTGGGAACCCGCCACCTACTCCAGGAGAGCGGTTCCGAGATCCGCCGCTCGGTCCGCTCCGCTGATGGCGCCCCTCGGGGCGCCATCAGTGTTTCTGGGGGCAGTGTCGAATAGCGAGAGCCGAATACAGCCATTCCACCTGGTGGGTCGCGAAGAAACGTAGCGCGTCATCGCCCCCGTTTGATACAAGCGTCGGGCGCCAGGACGCTAAGAGAGCACCCGCTTGCGGAAGGCCCGAATGCCCAAGGTGAGGAACAGGGCGCAGAAGCCGATGAGCACCGGGTAGACGATGTAGAGATGCATGTGGGAGCTGTTGGTGAACCCGGCTCGCATGCCTTCGTTGACGTAGATGAGCGGGTTGATCAACACCAACGTCTGCAGCCAGTGGAAGCCGCCAATGCGCACCGGGGCCAGCCGGGTCCACTGGTAGTAGGTGCCGCCGAGAAAGGTGATCGGCAGCACGATGAAACCGAACATGAGCCCGATGTTGCGGGGTTCGAACACGCAGCCGAGCACCAGCCCGCCGGCGCTGAACGCCAGGCAGGTGAGTGGCACCAGGGTCAGGACCACCCACCACTTGATGTCGAAGTCGGCGTGGACACCGCGGGCGTGCACCACGGCCGCGATCGGAAACACAATCACCGCCGCGATGATCCCCTGGATCACGCCGGCGAGGATCTTAGCCACGGCCACCAACCACACCGGCAACGGGGCTTGCACCCGGTCCTCGATCTCCCGGGTGAAGCCGAACTCCTGAGACAGCTGCAGGGCTACGGACTGGACGCCCTGGAACATGATCGTGATCCCCACCACTCCGGGAATCAGCACGGTGGCGAACGAGGTGGCGCCGCGGCCCCCGCCGATGGATTGACCGATCTGTGGGAACACGTAGAGAAACACGAACACCAGGAGGAAGGGCTGGATCAGTGTCCGCATCACGAACTCGATGGCGTGCTTACGCAGCACGGTGAGGTCGCGCAGCAACAGGGCGTAGAGGGCGGTGCGACTGGCGGCCGGGGCCGAGCGCATCGGCTCGGCCCCGATGCGACGATCGGACGCCGGGAGCGCCGCCGAGCCAACCGGACCGGTAGTGGTAGTCGTCATCAGTCGCGCAAGTCCTTTCCGGTGAGGTTGATAAAGACGGTCTCCAGTGTTGGCTCGGTCACCGACAGGTCGACCAGCTGGTAGCCGCCCCGCTCGGCGGCGGCGATGACCTTGGGGAGCACCCCGCTCGCTCCTTTGACATGCAACTCGGCACCTCCGCCGTCGATGGCGCGCACCCGGGTCGTGCCCTCCACGCCCCGTTCGAGGACCTCGGCCAACCCGGAGGAGTCGCCGGCCACCCGGACGGTGACGATGGTGTCGACCCCGACCGTCGCCTTGAGTCCGGCCGGTGTGTCCAAGGCCAGGATCCGGCCGTGGTCCATGATGGCCACCCGGTCGCAGAGATGATCGGCCTCCTCCATGTAGTGGGTGGTCAAGAGGATCGTCTGGCCGTCGCGGTTGAGCTCGCCGAGGATCCCCCACAGCGCCAGCCGACCCTGGGGGTCGAGACCCGCGGTGGGTTCGTCCATGAAGAGCACCGCCGGCCGGTGGAAGATCGACCGGGCCACCATGAGCCGCTGGGCCATCCCGCCGGACAGCGCGTACACCGACGCCTTCGCCCACTTGGAGAGGTGGAACTTCTCCAACAGCTCGTCGGCGATCTCCCGGCATTGGCGCGCCGGCATGCCGAACAGGCGCCCGTGGAAGTACAGGTTCTCCCAGCAGTTGAGCTGGCGGTCCAGGGTGTTCTGCTGCGACACCACGCCCTGGAGCTGCTTGGCCAGGGTGGGGTGGGCGATCACGTCGACGCCGCCGACGAAGGCGGAGCCGGACGTGGGGATCACCCGGGTGGTCAGCATGCCGGCGGTGGTCGTCTTGCCGGCGCCGTTGGGGCCGAGCAGCCCGAAGATCTCGCCGGTGTGCACGACCAGGTCGAGATCGTCGACGGCCTTGAAATCGGTGCCGGCGTACACCTTGGTCAGGCCGGCGGTGCGGATCACCTCCGTGGCGGGCGCGGCCCCTTCAGCCGGTGTGGGCGCGATCAACGTCAACGTCAGTCCTCCCGTAATGATCGATGATCCGTTGCAGGTAGCCCCGCAACGACTGCAGTTCGGAATTGGAAAAAAGAGAGCGAAACTCGGCATCGAGCTGGTTGGCGAAGCTGACCGCCTTGCGCAGGTGGGCCCGGCCCTTGGTGGTGAGGACCGCCGAAGAGGTTCGCCTGTCGTCGCGGCCCCGGACCCGCTCGACCAACCCGTCGGCCGTCAGCCGATCGAGGTGATGGGTGAGGGTCGGGCCCTCGATGCCCAGGTGGCGGGCCAGCTCCCGCTGGCTGACCCCGGGGTACAGCTCCACATGGAGGAGCACCACATAGGTGTGAAAGGACGAGCCGATGCTGGACAACCCCTCATCGAAATGGGCATGGGCGGCCTTGGTTGCCCACGACAGCTGTTTGCCCAGGCGTTCTTCCATGGCCCAATCGTTTCATATCGAATCGTTTGATGTCAACCGAATGACGGGAATGCCACATTTTTCCGACGGTGATGGCCCACAATAGGGACGTGAACCAAATGCGCCAGAGGCCGGCGGCGACAGCCGCCATGGGGGCGGCCCTGCTGACCTTCGTGGTCGCGGCATGCGGATCCACGAGCCCGGCGCACGATCCGTCGGCACCGGCCGGGCAGTCGGCGCCAACGCTGACGGCGCCACCCGCGTCCACCACCCTTCCCGCGGCACCGGTCACGACCACTACCACCCTCCTTTCGGGGCCGAACCTCCGAGAGGGGAGCACCGGGCCGAGGGTGCTCCGACTCCAGACCCGACTGACCGCGCTTGGGTACTGGCTCGGGACGCCCAACGGCACGTTTGGCGACAGCACCGAGCAGGCCGTGTACGCCTTCCAGAAGGCGGCTGGCCTCACCCGGGATGGCGTAGTTGGCCCCAAGACCGCGGCCGCGCTCGCCACTGGCGCCGTTCCCCACCCGCGCAGCACGTCTGGTTATGTGATCGAGATCGACCTGAGCGACGACCTCATGATGTTTGTCACCAATGGGAAGCTCGACCACATCCTCAACACGTCGACGGGCGGCAGTTACCTCTATACCGTTGGGAAAGCCACCGGTGTCGCCGACACACCCGTGGGGGTGTTTCACATCAGCCGCCAGGTCGACGGCATGGTCACGGACTCGCTCGGCCAACTCTGGCGGCCGAAGTTCTTCTACGGCGGGTTCGCTATCCACGGAGACGGATACGTGCCCCCGTACCCGGTCTCCCACGGGTGCGCCCGGGTCAGCAACGAAGCCATCGACTGGATATGGGCCGACCAGGAAGCCCCGATCGGCACCGAAGTCTGGGTCTACTAACCGATGATGGATGGGCTGATCGACGCCCGGGCCAACGCCGGCTGGTGGTACCTCGACCGCCACCTCGCAGACGGACGGGCCTCGTGGACCTGCCTGCAATCCGAGGAGGGCGACCTCAGTTACGGGGACCTCGCTGACCTGGCCGGACGGGTGGCCAACGTGCTCGTCGAAGCCGGGCTGCGGATGGAGGACCGGGCCCTGCTGGTGTTACCGGACTCGCCATTACTCGTGGCCACGATCCTCGGTGCGATGCGCGTCGGTGCCGTGCCGGTGGCGCTGAGCCCCCGCCTGAATGCCATCGACTACGCCTACGTGGCGGCAGACTGCCGCCCTCGGGTCGCGGTCGTCGCACCCGAGTACATCGACGCCCTGGTCGCGTCTAGCCGGAACTCCGGCTATCCGTCCGTGATCTTCAGCACCTCTTCCGGTGAACCGCCGACATCCCGACCGACCCATGTCTCCCGCGGCCATGGTGTCGACGGTGTCGACGGGGCGCGAGTCGTGCCCCTGGACCCCCTCTTGGAGACCGCGTCAGCCGAGTGCCCCGTCGCCCCGACGAGCAAGGACGACATGGCAATCATCCAGTACACGTCCGGGAGCACGGGTACCCCCAAAGGTGTCGTCCACCTGCACCGGGGGCTGCTGGCCCTCCCGGGCGGCTTCGGGCGCACGCTCGACCTGTCCCCGCCTGATCTCTGTTTCTCGGTAGTCAAGATCTCGTTCGGCTACGGGATGGGCAACTCGATGTTCTTTCCCCTAGCGGCCGGGGCCGGCTCCTTTCTCCATCCCGGGACCGCCGATCCGTCTACGGTCATCGATGTCGTCCAGAGATTTCGACCCTCGGTATTCTTCGGCGTTCCGAGCCTCTACGCCGCGCTGCTCTCTCTCGCCGAGAGCACGATCGCCGAGACGTTCGCTAGCGTTCGGCTTTGCGTATCCGCCGGCGAATTCCTCACCGACTCTGTGCGCGACAGCTGGCGCCAGCGCGCTGGGCTCCAAATCCTCGACGGCCTTAGCTCGACGGAGTGCCTGCACATCTTCATGACCAGCCGGCCCCGAGATCCTTACGGCGAGTCAGCCGGCGACGTGGTGAAGGGCGTCGAAGCCAGACTGCTCGACGAGGGCGGGCAGGTGGTCGAGCCGGGCGAGATCGGTCATCTCTGGGTGAAGAGTCCTGCCAACGCGGCCCGCTATTGGAATAAGCACGACGAGTCCATGGCCACCATGCACGGCCCGTGGACCCGAACAGGCGACCAACTCCTCCAAGACCAAGCGGGTTTCTTCCAGTACGTGGGTCGATCCGACGACATCATCGAGGTGGGCGGGATGAAGGTGGCGCCGGCCGAGGTCGAGGTCGCCCTGCTCCAGCATCCCGCCGTCGACCAGTGCGCCGTCGTTGGCACCTGGGAAGAGGGCATATCCATGGTGGTCGCCTACGTATGTCTGGCTGACGGCCACGAAGGGGATCAGGCGACGACCCGCACCTTGCACTACCACGCCCGTCAATCGCTGGCCGGATACAAGCGGCCGCGCCAATACAGGTACGTCGACGCCCTTCCGACGACCTCGACCGGGACGCTGGCTCGGTTCCGCCTGCGCGAAGCGGCCCGCCAGGGAGCCGATCAGACCTAGCGTCGCAGGCCGTCCTCGACCGGCTCCGAGGCAGCCCTTAGCGTTAGCAGCGGCGATCCCACCACAGGGTGACCAGGGCCCGGCGGTCCTCGCCGGAGGTCAACCGCTCCTCCAAGTAGGCACCGATCTCGGCGTCGTACTCGGGGCCGACACAAAGGCGGCGGCGGGCGAAGGCGACCCGCTCGCCTCGAGGTGCGCCGTCCCATAGGGACGCCCGCTCGAAGCGCTCCAGGTGGACGTCATACCCGAGCGCCGCCACGACGGCGGCAGCGTCGTCGGCAGACGGGCCGGACGGCCGATCCAAGCCGTGGATCGAGCGCCATAGAGGCGCGAGGTCGCTCTGCGGATGCCGCTCGGTCATCTCGATCACTACCCGCCGGCGGGCGTGCTCGTCAAGGGCGGTCACGAACGGCACCAGATCGGCGACGTTGTAAGTCACGTGATGGCACACGACTACCTCCGCCACCGGCGTTGTGGGTGCGATGTCCGGCCACCGCCCGGCCACCTCGGTGTGGGTGACGCCCCGCTCCTCAGCCGCCGCCGCGAAGGAGGCCAGCATGGCCTCGCTCTCGTCTACCGCGACGAGCCAACCGACCGGCGGCGCCAGCGGAAGGCTGGCCGCGCCCCCGCCGGCCCCGACGTCGAGCACGGTTGCGCCGGCGGAGAGGAGGTCGAGCGCCCGATGCCGTGACGGGGTCGGTTCGGGGTCGGCGAGGCTAGCCGCGGCGGCGTGAGAGAAAAGCGACGTCGGGAACCCCCACGGCGACTCGGGCGCGGCTTGCCGGATCGCTTCCGGGATGGCCCACGCCTCTAGGGCCAGACGCCAGCGCCCGGCGGGGCTCTCGCCGGCGTCGCTCGGGTTAGTGCAGGTCGGGGGTGTCTTCACTGGGTAAATCGTTCCATATCAAATGGTTAGATGTCAACCGAAACCGGTGCAGACCGGGAGGCGCGCCGCGGGGAACCGCGTCCCGAAAGCGTTAACGTCAGGTTTCGGGCTGGCAGTGGATGCGTCCGTTCGCTACTGTCCGTCCTGGAACTTCGTTGAAGGCGTCATCGCGAGCCGGATTTGCGGCAGACGATATGCGAAGGGGCGCCGATGTTGGCCCGAACGACAACTGCATGGAGCCGAGATTGGCCATTAGTGGTTCCAGTTCAAAAACTACGGACTTTCTTCACACCGACGACGGTGTTGGGGGGCCGCGACGGCAAGAAGCCGGCCCCAGGGCCACCCAACTCGTGGACCTCACTCACGACCCCACCGGGCTGCCGGCTGTCTCATTGGTCATTCCGGCCCTCAACGAGGCGGACAACATCGGGTTCGTGCTGGACCGAATCCCCAAGTGGGTAGACGAGGTGCTCATCGTGGATGGCGCCTCCACCGACGACACCGTCGCAGTCGCCCGCCGCCACCGGGCCGACGTCCGGGTTGTCGTGCAATCGGGGAAGGGTAAGGGCGATGCCCTGCGGTGCGGGTTTGAAGCCGCAACGGGGGACGTCATCGTGATGCTCGACGCGGACGGCTCGACTGATCCCGCCGAGATCCCTCGCTTCGTGGCCGCGCTGCGTACTGGGGCCGACTTCGCCAAAGGTAGCCGATTCATCACCGGCGGCGGATCGGTAGACATCTCTCCGCACCGCCAACTGGGCAATCGGTTGCTCATTGCCCTCGTCAACCTGCTGTGGGGCGTCAGTTTCACCGACCTCTGCTACGGCTACAACGCCTTTTGGCGACGCCATTTACCTCAACTTCAGATCGAGTCGAGCGGCTTCGAGGTCGAGACGATGCTCAACATCAAGGCCATCAAAGCCAACCTCACCGTGGTGGAGGTGGCGTCCTTCGAGAGTGGCCGCCGTAACGGCGCTTCCAACCTGATCGCTCGCCGCGACGGGCTCAGGGTGTTGCGAACGATCCTGGCCGAGTGGATCCGTCCTCGTTGAGGCCAGCAGCCACCAATCCCTGGGCCGCCTCGGCTACCTGGGGTACGAGCGACTGAGGTGCCCCAGGCCATCATTGTTGGATCAGGACCTGCCGCGGTTGGGACCGCATTGGCCTTGTCGGCGCGAGCTGACCTCCGGATCACCGTGATCGATCTCGGCTTACGACTCGAAACCGAGCACCAGGACGTGATCGAGACGCTGTCCTCGCTCGCGCCCGAGCAGTGGCCGGCGGGTCTGGTGGCCCGGGTGGCGGCTCAACCAGTTACTTCGAGCGTTCGTGGCCTGCCGGAGAAGCGCGCCTACGGGTCTGACTTTCCTTTCCGCGACGAGGGACAGCTGGACAACCTGAGCACCGAAGGTGACGTCAATCGTCTTCTGGTCTCGGCCGCTTACGGCGGGTTCAGCACCGTGTGGGGATCGCAGGTGATGCCCTTCACCGCGGCCACCTTCCGCTCTTGGCCGGTGAGCGACGTCGATATGAAGGCGCACTACCAGGCCATTCTGGAGACGATCCCCTTTGCGGGCGAGGTCGACGACCTGGCTGATCTCTTTCCGCTCATCGCCGCGGCCAAGCCGCTCCCGGATATCTCGGCCCGAAGTGAAAAGGTGCTGGCGGCCTACTCGCGTCACCGCTCGAAGTTGAGGTCGTTCGGTGTTCTGTTGGGCCGGGCCCGACTGGCCTTCGACTCGCCCAACTGTGTTCGGTGTGGGTTGTGCATGACGGGTTGCCCCTTCTCGCTCATCTACTCGGCGGCCACCACGATGGACCAGCTTCGGGCGTCGGGCCGGGTCACTTATCAGGGCGGCCTGATGGCTCTTCGTGTCGGCGAGGAGGGCGACCGACCGTGGGTCGAGGCCAAGGAACTCCGCGGCGGTCGCCTGCGCCGATTCGAGGCCGACCGAGTGTTCCTGGCGTCTGGGGCCTTCGGTACGACGAGGCTGGTGATGGGTTCGCAGGACCGCTTCGATCAGGACATGACCATGCAAGAGTCGGTGCAGTTCACTCTGCCGTTTGTGTCGATGCGACCGACGGTCGACCCCCGCACGGAGCAGCTATTCACGCTCAACCAATTCAACATGGTGGTCAGGCTCGATGAGCAGGGGCGAGACCTCTCGCAGCTCCACTTCTACACCTACAACCCGGCCTTCTCGGCGGCCCTTCCGGGCGGGCTGCGCTGGCAGGGCGCCCGTTTTCTTACCACGGCCGTCTTACAGCGCCTCTCCTTCGCCATCGGGTACCTCCCATCGTGGGTGTCGCCGCGCCTTAGGCTCCGCGCCCGCCCCAGCCGGCCCGGAGAGGTCACCGAACTCAGGGTCTGGCGCGAGGATCCCCGGTGGCACCGCAACCGGACCCTTCGCCGGGTCCTGTCCCGAGTGGCCCGCGCCTCGGCGCCTCTCGATCTCTGGCCGGTACTGCCCGAACTCCACTTCGCCGCAGGCGGGAAGAGCTATCACTGGGGTTCGAGCTTTCCGCACAGCACCCGGGCGTCGAGCACCTCGACGGACACTCTGGGGCGTACCGACCGGTGGCGACGGGTGCACCTGGTCGATGCGTCAGTGTTCCCAGATGTACCTGCGACGACGTTCACCCTGACGATCATGGCCAACGCGCATCGGATCGCCACGGGCGCGCTCGCAGAGGCCTGGTGACCTCCAGCACGAGTCCTCGGCCGCGGACAGTCGCCGTGACGGGCTGCTACGGCTACCTCGGCGGCATCATCAGCCGAGCCCTCCAATCCGCCGGGTTTACGGTACGCGCCCTGGTGCGGACCCCGCGACCGTCTGACCCCACAGCCGTTCCGTATCGCCTGGGCGGGGGAAACGAGGCCGGCGTCCTCGAGGGCGCTGACGCGCTGGTGCACTGCGCCTACGACTTCGCCCTGACCAGGAGAGCAGACATCTGGCAGGTGAACGTAGAGGGCACTCGCCAGCTGATGAAAGCAGCTGTCAGCGCGGACATCCGTCGGGTGATCACTCTGTCGTCGATGTCGGCCTTCGAAGGGACCAAGCAGATGTACGGGCAGGCGAAGCTGGCGATTGAGGAGGCAACCTTGGCCGTCGACGGCTGCGCCCTCCGTTGCGGGCTGGTCTACGGAGATCATTCCGGAGGTATGACGGGTGCGCTACGCCGAATGACCCGACTACCGCTTGTCCCTCTGGTTGCAGGCGACAGCCGGCAGTTCCCCGTCTACGAGGGCGATGTGGCGGAGGCAGTTGTCGCGGTGGCGACCGCGGCAACCGTTCCGGCGAAGGTAATCGGTCTGGCCCAGACCGACGGGGTCGCCTTCAGATCGGTACTGGAGGAGCTGGCGCCGGCCGGCCAGCCCCCCCGGTTTGTCCCCGTCCCGTGGCAGGTCGTGTACGCCGCGCTCCGCATCGGTGAGCTGGCTCATCTCCAGTTACCCTTCCGGTCCGATTCCCTCCTCGGACTCGTGCACGCCGCCCCAGAGGTGCCCAACGCAGACATCCTCACCGAACTGGGCATCAACGTGCGAACGATGGACAAGGCCGGAGCCCCGTGGCGGACGGCGACCCCGTGAGCAGCCCGAAGCGGACCCTGGAGGCGGCGACCCCGAACGCTCCCACCGTGAGCGTGATCATCTGCGCCTACACAACGAACCGCTGGGACTTGCTCGTCGACTCCGTATCGTCCGTACTCGACCAGACCCTTCCGCCTCGTGAAGTCTTTGTCTGTATCGACCACAACCCTGAGCTCTACCGAAGAGCGCAGGCCCACTGGCGGAGCCATAGTCGGGTCCGCGTCATCGAAAATCGCTACGGGGGGCGGCTCGGATCAGCCCGGACCACGGCTGCGGAGCTCGCCTCGGGCAGCCTGATCGCCTTCCTCGACGATGACGCCGCCGCAGAGCCTGACTGGCTGCGCACGCTGGTGGCGGCCATGGCCGATCCGTCTGTGGTGGCCACGGGGGGGGCGCCGCTGCCCATCTTCAGCCGCCCTCGGCCGCGTTGGATCCCGTTGGAGTGCGACTGGGTGTTCGGTTGCGCCTACCGCGGTCTGCCCGAGAGCACCGCACCCGTGCGGCATGTGATTGGCGCGAGCATGTGCGTCCGGAGGGAGGAGCTGCACGCCATCGGGTACTTCCACTCCGACGACCACGACGATATGGACATGTGCCATCGGTTGCTGCACAACTACGCGGACCGGCAGATCCTCTACGTGCCGGACGCCGTCGTCCACCACTACGTGCATCCCGAGCGCCTCACCTGGAGCTACTTCTGGCGGCGTTGCTTTTCGGTCAACCGGGGGAAGGTGGGCGCGTTCGCGGGCATGGGTGCGGCGCGCAACTTGAGGGCCGAGCGACAGTTCGTCCGACGCTCGCTCAGAACTGGTGTGTACGCAGGGTTCAAGGAGTGGGGCTCCGGTGACGTGGGGGGGTTATGGCGCGCCCTCTCGCTCGTGGCGGGGATCGTGCTCGCTGCGGTCGGGTACGGCTTTGGCCATGTCGAACTGGCGGGCCGGCGCCTCATCGGCGGCGTTCCGCTCAGCCCTCCCTCTCCAGACGAGAAACGTTGATGAGGGCGGCCGACTCCGGCGCCAAGCCGGCGAGGGCGCCCTCACGGCGCAGGTGACGATACTGACGAATGACCGACGGCATGACCACGACCGCCACCACCGCCTCCGCCGCGAAGAGGGCAAAGCCGGCGGCAGCGATGCCGTGTTTGTCGACGAGGGTGACGGTGAGGGCAAGCACAATGGCCGTGACCGCTAGTTGGGTCAAGACCGACCGGCGGATGCGACGACGGATACGCGCCAGAGTCACGTAGAGCAGATTCACGGCGATGAAGGGGACGGCGGCCCCGACGTATTCGAGCACGGCGGCGCCATGCCGGGCGTAGGCGGCCCCGAGAAGTGGAAGGAAGATCGGCGCGCCAAGGATCATTAGCGCGGCGGCAGGTAGAGAGATGCCGCAGCCGAGACGGACGGCCCGGCGGACGTTACGGTACAGATGCTCCGGCTCGGCGCTTGCTTCCACGAGCAGCGGGTTCGAGATACCCACCAGCACGGCGTAGACGGCGGCCCCGAACATCCAGGGAACCGAGAAGTACGCGGTCTGGGCCGCGCCCAGCGCTTGGACGACGACTATGGGGGGGACCGCCTGAAGAAACACGAGCGCCAGGCTGCCCAGGTACTCGCCGGCGACGAAGGTCGAAAGGTCCCCTCTCGACGGCATGGCAGACCGACCGTTCGCGGCGAGCATGTGCGCCGGCAGGACCCGCGTGTAGATGTAGAGGTTGACCGCGACGACGGCCGCTACTACGGGGAGTGTCCAGCCGACGAAGACGCCCGTCTGCGACAACACCCCGGCGAACAGGACGAGGAGCACGATCTTGGCGATGCCGAAGGAGATGTTCTCGACGGGCACCCAGATGGCGGCCCGTAGGCCGGTGAGTGCGGCGTCCTGGATGGTAAACAGCGTCCAGAAGGGAACGCTCACGATGAATATCGACGCCGCCAACGGGCCCGCCGGCAGGAAATGTCGCCCGAGGTGCCCCAAGACGAACGCGGTCGCCACCAACACCGAGAGCACGCTGCTGACGGCGTAGCCAGTCGTCAAGAAGCGCCTGGTGCGAATCCCGGCCTGCTGGCAGAAACGGGGAAACACCGTGACCAGGTTGACCTGGGACAGCGCGGACAAAACCATCATGGATGAGATCTCAGCTGAACCGAGCCCGACGCTCTTCGCGGTGTACAGGTGAGCCGCGGCAAACCAGAACACCAGACCGAGGAGACCAGAGCCAGAGGCGGACACGATGAGGGCGAGAGCGCTTCGGGTGAGATGGTTGACCGGTCGACGGGCGCTAGCGGCTTGACGCAGCTGTGGCATCGGGTCCAGGCCGCGACGCCGCCGAGTGGCGCTGTACAGATACCGGAAAGGTCCGGCCAGCAGCCCCCGAGCCTGCTCCAATCGCAGACGTCGGGGAAAGACAGTGCCATTCGTGGAACCACTGAGGGATGGGACGGGATGGCGTGATGACGTACTCAGCATGCGGACGCCGCGGGGCGCGCCGCGCAGCAGTCCGAAGGCGTAGCGTGGATCGCTCAGGGCGAGCGACGTAAGAAAGGCGGCCAAGCCGACCCCGTACGAGCGGACCTGCCGCTTCAGGTCCGCGTCCGTCCTGGGGTGGTTGTGATAGATCATCGAGGCCGGGTCGACGACGAGGGTGCGGTCTTGAAGCAAGAGTCCGACCAGGACGGCACTGTCCTCGCCGCCTTGGGTCGGGGTCCCGGGGCCCAATCGGACGTCGAAGCCACCGAGGTCGAGGAGGACCTGACGTCGGAAGGCCATGTTGCCCCCGGTACCGAAGCGCCCCGGCGCGTACGGGTACCACGACTCCGCCTCCGCCCCACACCCCGGACCGTAACGGGTCGCGGTAAACGAGCGATTGAAACCGCCGTAATACCGCTCGAACCAGATCTGCGCTGGCGTCTCGAGCTCCCTGGGCACGATGATCCCGGTCACGGCGTCGATCGACGGGTCGGACATAAATCTCCGGGCGATGGCGTGGAGCCAACCGGACGGAGCTTCGACGTCGTCGTCGGTGAACGCCACGATGTCACCGATGGCCGCCTCGAGCCCGCAGTTGCGCGCCGCCGATGCGTTGGCCTGGTCAACGCGCAGCCGGCGAACGCCAAGGGAGGTCCCCGCTTTCGCGGGGACCGGTCCCGCTCCCGATCGGGGACCGTTCTCGACGACGATGATCTCGAAGTTGGGATAGTCCAAGCTCGTGAGGCTGCCGAGGCACTTCGCAAGCAGTTCCGGTCTTCGGTTGTGGGTCGGCACCACGACGGAAATGACGGGCAGATCGGCTCGCTCATGGGAGGGCGGCTCGTCGGGGTGGATCTCGGAGAAGCGCTCCTGGACCTGGTCGACCAGATCGAGCACCGATGGTCCTGCCCGTCCCATCGCAACAGTGACGATCCCAAGTGGGCGTCCGGCACGCGTCACGATGATCCACGCTTCCTCGTGGGTCGAGCCACGGAGACCGCCGTCGAGGGCAACCGCGGGCGAGTCGTCGAGATCGAGGGTGAGTACCGCTACCGGACCCGGCTGTGCCGTTCTCGAGCGGGCCATCAGGCTTCCCTCATGCCTCGGGTGCGAGCTCCCACGCGCCGGACCGCCCGCCACCCGGGTCGAGCCAGGGCTCGCAAACCCAGGTCGACCGCAGATCGGCGCCGCCGGAGTAATGCCAACAGCTCGACCCCGGTCAGGCCGGGGCCGACAGGGACGCGCCGCACCGCAAAGAGATCACCACCGAGAGGCTGGAGGTCACCGAAGATCGCGCATGCCACCTCGTAACCTGCTTGGCGGGCGGCCCGGCGCACCGCGGCCGTGTTGTGCCCGTGTGGGTACGCGAAGGAGGTGACGTCGCGACCCAAACCGTCGCTGAGCACCTGGCGGCTCTGGTAAACCTCCTTCCTCACTGTCGCCGCGCTCACCAGGTCTAGCGGCAGATGTCGGTGACCGTGGCTGCCCACTTCACTTCCGGCGGCCACTACCTCCTGCAGTTCGCTCCAGCCCATGAGTCGGCGGTCACCGTCTGGTGAGTCCCTCATCCACTGGGCGCTCTCGCCGATGAACGCACTCGGGGCGAAGACCGTCGCCCGCATGCCGTAGACGGCCAGCGCGGGGAGGACGGTCGTGTGGAAACTTTGGTAGGCGTCGTCGAAGGTGAGGTAGACGGTGGATTCGGAAGGGCTGGCGATACGGGCCAAGCTGGTCGCCGCAGCAGTCCGGTAACCGGCGTCGGCCATGGCGGCTAGGTGCTCGTCGAACTCCGCGGGGTGGACGACATAGGGCTGCAAGGGGCCGACGCCGCGCCGCGAGCTGACGTCGTGATACATGAGCACCGGGACGACGCCAGCCGGGCCGGCGGGCTTCGATGCCTGTCTCATCCGACTCGCTCGCGGATCCGCCCGACGCCATTTAGGGCGTCATGACTCAGCCTGCGAAGCCCAGGATGGGCGAGGATAAAGCGCCGTCCGACGTCGACGGGCCCGTGGGACGCCCGGTGCATCCAGGTACCGAGCGCCGGTCGGCCCACCCAACCTTCCACCCGGCGCACGGAACCGGTGGAGAGCTTCTGCTTGTACGCCTCGTCCCCCGGCCCCATGTCGATGTAACGCACGCCGGCGTGCGTCGCCGCCTCGATCACGTACCAGGTCCGCACCGCGCCAGGCGAGTCGCTGGCGGCGCCGATGTCGAACGACGACAACCAGCCGGCATAGACGCCGCTCGAACCCAGGCTCACGTCGACGGCCAGCAGTCGATCCCCGACGCGCAAGGTCGACACGCACCCTCGCAGCCCTGGCGAGGATGTTTCGCTCAGGGCTTCCACCACATCCCGCACCTCGGGTCGGGCCAACAGGTCCCGACGCCCGGTCCTTCGGTAGTGCGCAGATTTCCAGGCCAGAAGCTGGCGGACCGCCCCCGGGTCGTGGCGGGCGAACTCGAAACGCAGGTCGGGGTTCTCCCGCTCCAATCGGCGTCGCTTTCGCTCGATCGCCTTGATGAACTTCGGCTGCCGGGCGCGGGTAGCGGCCGCGTAGCGGTCGAAGCCACCACTCAGGTCGATGATCAGCGAGGCGGTGTCACGGACCGCCGAGCTGGATCCCACCGGTCGCGGCGCGGCCACCAGGTGGCTGAAGGCAAAGAGGTCGAGCCCACACGCGTGCACCACCTGGGGCAGCGTCCACTCCGCCCGGGGGTCGGCGACGAACGCCTGCACGTTGGAGTAACCCTCCCCGAGTGTCCGGGCCGTGCGAAACGCCCCGATTTCGAAGGGAAGGAAGCCGATGATGTGGTGACCGTCCTCGACCACACCGACCCGTGCTCTGCGATCATGCTCGCCCACCGTGAGCGCAAACTCCGGGGCGAGGAATGGGTTGTCCAGTCCCAGCCCGACCTGGAACTCGCGCCACAACCCGACCTCAGCCGGTCCCAGTTCCGTTGGGCGGCAGACCGTCGCCTTCACTGCCCGTCCAGCCCGCCGCTATTTGCCTCCTGCGCCAAGAGGCCGCGTGACCGAAATACCAAAGCCGTCGTCCCTTCCGTTCTTGGCAGGAAACTTCCGTCACCCTCGCGTCACCCTCGGCAATCACCCTTCGCTACGAGCTTAATCGCGACCTCGAGACGCCTTGCCCGGCGGCCCGAATTCGTCGTTGGACAGGCTGCTTGATAACCTTCAGCCAACGAAGACGCAAGGGGAAATATGAACGTATTTTCGACGCGCCACCCGTTGCCGTGAGTCGCCCGTCGGTATGACGGACCACATCGCTACGTCGCCCACCACCGCGTTCTCCACGGCGCCCCCACCCATCCTGACGGACACGCGGGTGCCCGGACCCTTGCCGGCGGCGGGGCTACCCGCGTCGACACGCTTGGCCCCGACCCGGCCTTCGCCCGCAGGGCTCGCCCTAGGGCTCCAACTCGGCGGGGTGGCGCTCTGGCTGGTGAGCCTCGGCCATATCCACCCCTACCGATCCGGGCCGGCCGGGCTGATCGGTCAGCTCCCTTGGGTGTGGTGGGCAGGCCTGGCCGCCGTGGTACTCGGCTTGGTGGTCGCAGCCGTCCAGCCGAATCCGTCCTGGACGTTGGGCAGCGGGGTAGTCGCTCTCGCCGTCGTCCTACACGCCACCGCGCCGGCGGCGGAGAGCGTCCCGCGGTTCTGGGTCGCTTACGTTCACGCCGGTTTCGCGGATTACATCGGCCGCACCGGCCGGACGCTGCCCGATCTGGACGCCCGCATGTCATGGCCGGGCCTGTTCGCCGCCGCCGGGATGGCAGCGCGCGCCATGGGAGTGCCGACGACATGGTTTATCCGCTGGGCCCCGTTGGTATTCAATCTCGCCTATCTTCTCCCGCTGCGCGCCCTGGCCAGTGCCAGCCTGCGCACCGAGCGGGCCCGCTGGGCGGCGTTGGCCTTGTTCGTCGCTGGCGACTGGGTCGGTCAAGACTATTTCTCGCCCCAAGCGATCGGACTGTTCTTCTACCTGGCCGTGCTGGCCGTCGTAGTCCGCTGGTTTCCTGAGATCAGAACCAGCTGGTTCCAGTCGTCGTTGCGGCGGGGCTGGGATCGCTGGTGGTCCAGCCCTAGCGAGGGCTCGTGGGTGCTCGACTCCCTGGGCCGCCTTCCGGCGCCCAACCCCACCGAAGCCCCGGCGCTGGCGGCTGGCCGCGGCACCCGAGTCGCGCTGGTGGGGGCACTGCTGTTGATCTCCGGCGGCTTGGTCGTGACCCATCAGTTGACGCCTGTGGGTCTTTGCGTGGCCCTGGCCTTCTTGACGTTCGTCGGCCGGACCCAGCTGCGAAACCTCTGGCTCATTGTCCTGGTCATGATCATCGCCTGGCTATCGTGGATTGCCCAGCCCTACTGGGCGGGCCATCTCTCCCAGATCTTCGGCGGGTTCGGCCAATTTGGTTCCAACGTCGGCTCCAGCCTCGGATCGCACCTCGACACCAAGGTGCCCTTGGCCCACCGGCTCGTCCTCGACGCCCGCATCCTGGATCCTGGGATCGTCGGCGCCGCAGTCGTGGTGGCGGTAGCCGTTTCATGGCTTCGGGGGCGGACGGATTGGACGATGGCGGCATTGTGCGTCGCTCCGGTGTCGCTCGCGGCGGGGCAGAGCTACGGCGGAGAAGTGATCCTCCGGATCTTCCTCTTCAGTTTGCCCGCGGCGTGCGTGTTGATCGCGGGAACGCTCGAGCTGCCGGACCGCCAGTCGCGAAAAGCCCGGGACGGCATCCCAACGACCGGGTTGGCTGGACCCCGGCCGTCTCGGGTCGCGATGGCCGGGGTGGCCGCCGTCGGGATCCTGCTCGTCGGTTTGTTTCCCCTGACACGCTGGGGTAACGAGAGCTTCGAGGCCATCGCGCCCGAGGACATGGCAGTCGCCCAGTGGGTCGTCGACAACGTGCCTACCGGCTCGACGCTCCTTGTTCCCGACACGGACACTCCGGTGTACTTCGAGCGTATCGCCGACCTCAGGATCGTCGACTTGACGCCGTACATCTCTGAGCCACCGTCGGCGTTTTTGGCTTCGATCCTCGACTTCGGCCCCCGATCGTGGATCGTCATCTCCCGTTCGGAGACGGAGGCCGGCGTGGTCGAGATCGGGTACGCCTCCGACTGGATGGCGCACCTCGAGCAGATCCTGCTGTCATCCGGCCGGTTCGTCGTCCGGTTCGAGACGATGCCAGAATCTTGGGACGGACCGGCAAGCCCCCCGGGCTCGCCGACAGGATTGGTTCTGCAAGAGGAGCCAGCGAGAACCCCGAGATGAGGAACTCTCGTTCGCTTCGCTCACGAAACGTACCGGCTACCCAGTCGCTCACTAAAGAGCAGCAGAGATCGCTGGCGCACGCCCAGGCTCTTGTGAAGGAGGCCGAGAGGACGCTGGCGCTCGCCGAAGAGGAAGCGGCCCGAATGCTCGGCGAGGCCCGCGCTCAAGCAGAGGCCGCCCAAGTCGAATCCAACCAGCGGGATCGCGAGGCCCGGACGGCGACCGCTGATCTCATCCGGGCCGCCCAGAACGAGGCGGAACACACTCGCCGCACCGCCCAGCAGGAGGCCGATACGGCGTGCCGCACGGCTCAGCAGGAGGGCGATCGGGCCCGCCGCGCCGCCCACGGACGAGCCGAACAGGCAGTCCACGCCGCCAAGGTCGAGGCGCAATCGATCCTCGCCGCCGCCACCGGCCGGGTACAGCAGATCCAGCAGGCGGCCAACGACCAGTCCGCGGCGCTCATCGCTGACGCCAAAGGGCACGCCACCAGGATCAGCCATCAGGTCGACGACGTACTGGCCGCCTTGCGCAACCTCGAGGGACCGCTAGCTGCCAGGGGCGAGCCACCGCTAGCTACCAAGGGCGAGCCACCGCTAGCTGCCAAAGGCGAGCCACCGCTAGCTGCCAGGAGCGAGCCACCGGAGCGCCTCGGCGATCTGGCGTCTTCCAGAAGCGCCGCGGAAACGCAGGCGTCGGTCCCACCGCGGCACCGCCCGGTCCTATTGGACCGTCCCCTGCTACTGGACCGGTCGGTCCTCCTGGCCTGCTGCACAGTGGCCGCCCTGCTGGTCTGGGTCAGCGCCGGAGGCACAGTTCGCGCCGTCACTGTGATAGTGGCCCTCACCGCCGGCACAGGAGCGGCCCTGATCGGATGGCTCGACATCACCGAGGCCTCACTGCGGTGGACGCTCATCCTCGGCGCCGGCACGGCGGTAACGATCCTCGCCAGCCTGCTCGCCATCGCCGTTCGGCTGTGGTATCCAAGCACCTGGGTTGTCGTCATCTCGCTGTTGGCGGCGCTCTCCCTCGGACTCCAGCTCCTCACCCGTAGTCGGACGCCACAGTCCCGATGAAGGCGTTCCTGACCAACCCCGTAACAGGCGTCCTGAGCGTGTTCCCGCTACTCCTCCTCTTGGTGGCCCGCCTGCTGGCGACCGCTTTCCGGCCGCCACCACCGGTCAGCCGGACGGTCCTGACGCTCACCGGGATCTTGCTCACGGTCTTCGCCCTGGTGGTGCTACTCCGGTTCGTTGAACTGTCGTTTTGAAGGCGTAGCGTCCGAGATGTGCTGGGGCGGGCCAGTCCGATACGTCAGCCCCCGGGTGCGTAGGCAGCCACCCAGGCGACCTCCATGTCCACCTCCGGTGGAGTCTTGTTGCTCGGACATTGCTCCCACCGGTTGACGCCGCATCCCCACACCTGCTGCTGCAGGTCCAGCACCATGGGGACGTTGGGACTCTCATTGGCCATCGTCGCCCAGATCTTCCCGTTGAGGGTGTACTCGACGAACTTCGGTGTCCAGATCACACCCCAGGTCTGCCACTGGGTGAGGTCGACATCCACACTTCGTTGCTCTTGCTGGGGGTCGCTCGAGAACCCCCAGTGCAGCGTCCCGAAGGACCGTCCGGGATACCCGAAGGACTCGGCGAAGTCGATCTCGGGGGGCCAGACCCTCCCCGCCGGCCACAACAGGGCTACCTCAGTAACGCCAACCGCCGAGGTGACCCGTGACCGCACCAGGTACTCGCCGTATTTCTGCTCGAGTCCTACTGCACTGGACACGCCCCCTTCGACCCACGGAGGGTATTTAGACGGCCCCTTGTAGTGCTCGGGGTCATGATAAGCCCTGAGGATCAGCATCCCGTTTTGGACCGTGACATGGGACGGATCCCACCACCCGCCAAGGTCCGAGCCCGGCTGACCTTCGTAGGCGATCCACTTGTGTAGGTCGAGCGAGCCTTCATTGAAGCGGTCGGTGAGGACGAGGTGGTACCCCGCAGGTGGTGGCGGAAGCGTCTTGTGGGAGGATGCCGTGGAGGCACCAGCCGGGGTGTTGAGGCCACCCAATCCGACGCACACCGCCAACAATCCAGCGATCGCGATCGTCGATGGCCTTCGCATCCAGCTCCCCGAGTGTTCGTGACGGGCCCATGCCGGACGACCTGGACAACCACCTCGTTCAGGTACCACCTGACCCACTTTCGAAACCCTCTTTTCGGTGCAGGTGCGTCTGTCATCGACAGGCGCGCCGCGAACTTGAGATCCTGAGCCGGGGGTAACCGAGCGCGAAAGCGCCCATTCCGGACAAGGCTATCGTGTCCAAATGGGCGTAGGATCCAGGGGCAAGGACGTCGTCCTCTCCACGGTCAGCTTTATCGGCGCGGCGCCTTCGGTGCGACGATTCATCGAGTTGTCCAGCCAGGCCATCGCGGTAGCGGTTGAACCCCAGTTCGACCCCGCGGTATGGACGACGTACGAAATGCGATGTGAGCTCCCGATGTCGGCGCAGTTCGCCCTGGTGACCCGATCCTTCCGACGCGGTGTGGACGAGGACGGCTTCCTGCGGGTGCACCGTCTGGCTTCAGCGGGTCATCCCGAGATAGGTCTGCTCGACCGTCAGGGCCTCAACGCCCTGTTGACACAACCCGGCGTCGGTCCCGACAGCCTCCAGCTCTACGAAACGGAGGGGGTGATCGCCGGATATTGCCTGACGCGTATCGCATGGTGGCGCGGCCACCGGATCGGCGAGATCGTCGCGGTGGCGCTCGAACCGGGCCTCGTCGGCCAAGGACTCGGCCGCGACTTGGTGCTGAAGGGGCTCACCGACCTCTATCGACGCGGCGCCGGCGTAGGTCTGCTCTATGTCGACGCCAACAATCTCCGGGCCGTGCGCCTCTACATCAGTCTCGGTTTCCAGGTGTTCCGCGTCGACCGGCGTTATGGGCTGGCGCCTCCTCCGGTCATCTGACCCTCCCGAGGCCCGGGCCCCGCGCCGCACCCGGTCGGGGTGACTCTCCCTTATTGGTATATCGAACACCTATAAGGTGTCAAAGATACCAAAAAATATTTCTCGCGTCCGGCCTCGGTGGTCAAGGCCCCGAAACCCTCAGCAGGAACTAAAGTCATATTGGTCAGCACCCGGCAGAAAGGGATCAGCCATGACGCCTCAGTCCGATGAAGCCCTCGACGTTCTCCGAGGGGTCTGGAATGGGCAAGGACAGAGCAAAGCCGAGCTCGATGACGCCTGCGGTCCCAAGAAGGTCTGCAAGAACATGGTCAACGTCGGTTTCGACGGCATGGCCGGCCCCGATGGTGACCTCCGCGCCGCGTGGCGGGCCAGGCTCCAGCGGGAAGGCAAGCTCAGCACGGAGGCGGGCAGCATCCGGGATCTGGTCTTCGGCTCTCGAGAGGCCAACTGAGCAGCAGCCGAGTAACGACCAGGCGAGAGCCGGATGGACTGTCCAGGAACGGTCGGTGAGCTCACCGAGATCTTGCAGCAGGGCGGGTATCTCGCTGACCGGGGGCTGGCCACCGCCCTGTTCGTCTCGCTTTCCCTGCAACGCCCGATCCTGTTGGAAGGTGAAGTCGGGGTAGGCAAGACCGAGGTGGCCAAAGTCCTGGCGTCGACGTTCGGCCGCAAGCTGATCCGGCTCCAGTGTTACGAAGGCATCGACACGAATCAGGCCCTGTACGAATGGGACTACGCCCGTCAGATGCTGCACATCCGGGCCTTGTCCGAGCGACAGATCGCCGACGAGGACGCGGTCGAGAAGCTGTTCGGCCCTAAGTTCCTGCTGGAGCGGCCGCTGCTCGAAGCGGTCCGCGCCGGCGACCAGGCGGTGCTGCTGATCGATGAGGTGGACCGCGCCGACGACGAGTTCGAAGCCTTCCTCCTCGAACTGCTGTCGGACTTCCAGATCAGCATCCCGGAGATCGGCACCATCAGGGCGGAAAGCGCGCCCATGGTGATACTCACCTCCAACCGGACGCGTGAATTGCACGACGCCCTGAAGCGCCGCTGCCTGTACCACTGGATCGGTTACCCCACACCCGAACGCGAAGTGGAGATCGTGCTCGTCCGAGAGCCCGGCGTCTCGGAGGTGCTGACCCGGAAGGTCGTGGCCGCCGTGCACCGCCTCCGCGAGCTGGACCTGGCCAAGCCACCGGGGGTCGCCGAGACGATCGACTGGGTGCGCAGCCTCGAAGTCCTGGGTGCGGTCGATCTCGACGTCCAGATAGCCGAGGACACTCTCGGGGCGGTCGTGAAGGAACGTGACGACCTCGATCTGGTGCGCGAGAACCTGGACGAGATCACGTCCGGTGCCTGAACAGGACCCTTTCGTCGGTGTACTCGTCAATTTCGCCCGCGAGCTCCGGTCGGCCGGGCTCGCGGTGGGCTCGGGCGACGTGCTGACATATGGCGCGGCGGCGGCCACGTTGGACCCTACGGACCTCGTCGACCTCTACTGGGCGGGGCGCACCACCCTGGTCACTCGGCACGACCAGATCGCGACCTACGACGAGGTGTTCCGGCGCTTCTTCCTCGAAGAGCCGGGCCCGGTCCCGGAAATGTTGATGATCAAGGCACGCGTGACGGCTGAGTCTCAGGCCATGTTGACGGTACCGGCCACAGACCCAAGCAGTGAGGGTCCCGAGGAAGAGGCCGTGCTCGGCTTGATGGCCTCCGATGCGGAGGCGCTCAAGCACAAGTCGTTTGCCGCTTGCACCCCGGAGGAGCTGGCCGCTGTCCGGCGGATCATGGCCCGGATCCGGCTGACCCCGCCCAAGCGGCGGACGCGGCGCATGATGGGATCCCGCTCGGGGCGTTCTCCTGATATGCGCCGGACGGTCCGCGAGTCGATGCGTACGCATGGCGAACCGGCTGAGCTCTATTGGCGGCGGAGAAGGGTCCGGCTGCGTCCCTTGATCCTGATCCTCGACGTCTCGGGTTCGATGGCCGACTACTCGCGCCATCTCCTACAGTTCGCCTATTCCGCCCAGCGGGCGTCGTCCAAGGTCGAGGTGTTCTGCTTCGGCACCCGCCTGACCCGGGTGACCAAAGCGCTGGACCACAGAAGACCGGATCAGGCCCTGGCGCTGGCGGCGCAGGCGGTGTTCGATTGGGAGGGTGGGACGAGGATCGGTCAATCGCTCGACGCGTTCGTCCGGGACTGGGGACGCCGCGGTCTGTGCCGCGGCGGGGTCGTGGTCATTTGCTCTGATGGTCTCGACCGCGGTGATCCCCGCGTGCTGTCCACCGCCATGGAGCGGCTGGCCCGGCTCAGCCATCGGGTGGTGTGGATGAACCCGCACAAGGGCGACAACCGGGATTTCCGGCCCAGCACGCTCGGGATGATGGTGGCCGCCCCACACATCGACCTGATCCTGTCCGGCCACGACCTGAGCAGCCTGGAAGAGCTCGCCGCGCTCTTGCCAACCCTGAGTTAGGTGGAGCCGTGAGATGGAGCGTAGGTCTCGAATCCGAGGGTGACCGGGTGTTGTCCCGGGAGGAGATACTCGAGTTGGCCGACGCGGTCGCTTGGCACGACGGTATCGCCACCGGGATCGGCACCAATCGTTACGGAGCCCAACTGGTAGTGCTCGCCGACAGCCGCGAGGAGGCGACCGAAAAGGCGACCGCCGAATTCGAGAAGGCGGCCGAGCTCGCCGGGTTGCCGAAGTGGCCCATCGTTCGGGTCGAGCTCGTCAGCGAGGATGAGGACCAGGTCGAGGACCGGACCGGATACGGATGATCCGGCTCGGATCGCTGGCGGGGTACCCCTTCGAGGGACCGCGCTTGCTGGCCGGTTGGACACCGCCGCCGACACCAGCGGTGTATGCCGTCGTGTACAAGCCGGATCCCGAGACCAGACCGGACCGCTACGCCGTGATCTACGTCGACCAAGCCGAGGATCTCTCTGCGGAGCGGTTTCCCTTCAAGCATCGCCGGGCGAACTGCTGGATCCAGCGGGCCGGCAACCGGTGGAAGGTGTACATCTGCACCTATGACGTGCCCGGCGGTAACCGCTCGCACCGGGAGATGATCGTCCGCGAGCTGACCGCGATCTACAGCCCCAAATGCAATTCGCAACAGTACGACCGGGCGTGGAAGGACGAGTGGATCGGCGAGTACGCGGCCCCCACGACCGGGCCCCTCACGACCGGTCGCGGCCCCGACGACGACCGGTAGGCGAGCAGTAGGCGCCGGCCCCCTATCGGTCCCGGCTCCCGCCGGCCCCCTATCGGTCCCGGCTCCCGCCGGCCCCCGCCGGCCCCCGCCGGCCCTATCCGTCCCGGCTGGCCACGTAACCCACCGCGTCGTGCAAGCGGGACCGGCGCCGGCCCGAAGCCGGTTTCGCCGGCGGCCGCGCCTCACGCTGCGCCGGCACGGGGGCGACCCCGGCGACGATGCCCTCGGCCATCCCGTACAGGAGGGGCAGGGCGCCGGCCACCACCGCGGCCGTCTGGTTGATGTGCTCCACGCCTGGCCCGATCAACTCGGCATGGTGCTCGATGGTCTGGACCAGCTCCGCGCACTCCTCGAGATTTCCCGCGATGCGGGTGAGAAGGCTACCGACCCACCAGAGGTAGAACGCCAGCCCGGCGATCAGGACGACGATCTCGATGACCGAGAGGACGGCCAACGTCCTCATGTCCGGACCTTTCCGAGGACTCGGCCGAGGAACAGGTGGTGCTGGAGGCCTTCCGCCAGAACGGCGTCGACACCGTCAGCGGTTGGCGCGATCAGCGAGGTGTTGGCGGTGTTGGCGGCCGCGGCCTTTAGGGTGTCACGCACGTCGACGACGCGACGGTCGATGATCATGACCAGGGCGATGAGCCCGCTGAGCAGCGCAACCACGGCTATCAGGACGACCACACCGGCCCAGAGGGTGATCGACCAGAGGTGGTGCTGGTTGGAAGTCAGGGCGATGACCAATTCTCTATCCTCCTAGCCGCTTGCGTCCGCGGTTGAGCCCCGCGACGATGACCTCGGCGTGGTCGATGGTGGTGGTCAAGGCGGCGAGCGGCGCGGTGTTGACCACCGCCTCCTCGAGCGGTTCGTTGATCGCCGGGGCCTCCTTGCCGATCTCGTAGGCGAGCACCAGAATCGGTACCACCAGGGCCACGACGGCCGCCACCACGACGGCGCCAAGTGCGTATCCCACTATCCACCCGGTGGGGATCGCGGCCAATATCGGGTTGGCCGTCATGGCTTCCTCCGGCCTTTGGGGGTGGGCGACGTCTCGGTGACGGCGGTCTCGTCCAAGTAGCTGAGGATCGACTTGGGCGGCACGGCGATGCCATGGGTCCTTCGGACGTGCTCAGCGACCTCCCGCATCAGCTCGTCCTTGCTGGAGGAGGTCAACCGGTGGTTGCACACCGGGCTCCCGCACTCGAATTCGTACATGGCAGCTCCTTGTCGCCGGACTCAGACCGACTCGCAGAAGTCACGGACCGGTTTCAGACTCGCATTGACCGACGTCAGCGCTCCGGGCACGGTGCTGGTCTGGTGGGCGATGACCTGAGCACCCACCACCACCGTCCCGAGCGTCACGCGCACCGCTCTTAGGTGCCAGATGATCCGCAGCAGGCCAACCGCGGTCACGGCGATGATCAGCGCCGCGATAGCCACTGTTACCCAAGCAACTGCCGGCATGGTCCTAGTCCTTTCTACTCAGATCAACTTCAGCCGAGAAGGCGGGCCACCAGGCCGCCATAACGAGCCGCGCCGACAGCCACCTCTTGGACGGTGCGGTCGGTCGTGGCCAGCGCTTCCGGTACGTCATCGAGATTGCGGATCAGGCCGACCCCGTGCAGCAGGATCTCATCGGTGGCACCGCGTATCCGTTCCACCGCGGCGAGGACCCGATTGAGGAGCGCGATCACGACCGGCAGAACCACCAACAACAGGACGGCGTTGCCAATCCACCACAAGACCATGGCTTCCTCCTCAGCTCGGGATAGTCCGATACGGCACGAAGAATCGACGGAAGACCCGCATCAGCGCCAGCATGGCGGCCTTCCGAGCGACGGTGAAGCCCTGCGCGGGTGAAGCAGACGCCTGCTGTGCTACGGCTTCACCGCGCTCCGCACGCGAGATCCGATCTTGCAGGTTGGATGAGAAGTCCTGCATCAGGACGGATGTGACATCCGAGATCATGCCTCGGCCGTACTGCGCCGCCGCGCCGGAGAGCTGCAGGTCCTGGGTCACCGCCACCTTGGTACCGCGTCCGGAGCGCACCAGCGTGGCCGTGATGACCAGGTCGGCCTGCCCTTTGCCCTTCTCCTCGGCCCCGCTGGCCTTGGCGACGATCCGCTTGGCGGCTTCATCACGTTCGGTGACGTGAGCGGTTCCGCTGAAGCGCAGCTTGACCGGCCCCATCCGGATGGACACCCGACCCTGGTACTTATCGTCGCCGAGATCGTCGGTGAGCTCAGCGCCGGGCAGGCAGGCCGCCACGCCTGGAATGTCGTCGAAGTACCGCCACACCTTCTCGACGGGTTGCTCGACGTCGAAATCGGTCTTGATCAGCATGGCGCCTCTTCCTTGACGTACGCAGTCGGTTCCTTCTCGAACTTCAGGCGGCAGCCGGTGCAGCAGAAGTAGTAGGTGGTCGCCTGATGCGCAAACGGGTGCGCCGACGGGCCGGCCGTCACGGTCATCCCGCAGACGGGGTCGACCGCCTCGACCGGTGCCGGCGCGGCGGTGGCGGAGCCGACCAGGGCCCCACCCGCCCGCAACTGGACCAATTCGGCGAGGATGGCGACCGCCACCTCGAGGTGCGACGTCGGGCCCAGGTCGAGACCGGCGGGGAAGCGGACCCGATCGAGTTGGTCCGCCGGCACGCCCCGCTGGGCCAGATAGCCGAGCACCGACTCGCCGCGGCGACGCGACGCCACCAGACCGACGTAGACGGGCTCGCCGGCCACGGCTTGCTCCACCGCGTCCTCGTCGCCGTGGCCCTGGGTGGCGACTACGACCATGGCGCGCCGATCCACCGCGGCGGTGGTGAACTCCGGACCGTCGAACAGCTCGCTCCGCCAGCCGAGCGCCCGGGCCAGATCGACCAGCGTGTGCGCCATCGGGGACCGGCCCACGACCACCAGGTGCGACGTGGGCAGGACCGGCTCGATGTACACCTCCAGCGCCCCCTCGCTCTGGCAGGAGATGGGGACGACGGCGATCCCGTCCGGGACCGCCGCCCCGAACTGCTCGGATGTGCCGAGCAGCAGCAGGCGCGGCATCCCGTCGGTGATCACCTGCCGAGCCTCCCGGATCACCACCGGCTCCGCGCAGGCGCCGCCGATCCAGCCGTGGAGCTCGCCCGAAGAGGTGATGATGGCGCGCGAGCCCTGCTTGCCCGATGACGGGCCTTGCCGCCAGACCACAGTCGCGAGCGCGAAGGCCTGGCCCTGCCGCTTCAGCTCAGCGGCCTGTTCCAGGACATCCCACCCTTCTCCCGAATGGTCCATTGGCGAGCCTCCTACTCGTCCGCGTCCGTGCGGACGGGCGGTGCGCCGGAGACGTCCTTGCGGTACTGGATGGCTTCCCAGACCCGATCTGGCAACAACGGCATGTCGATATTGCGTACCCCGGTGTCCTTGATCGCGTCCATCACTGCGTTGACGAAAGCGGCCGGGCCACCTACCGCGGCGCACTCGCCCACTCCTTTGGCGCCGATCGGGTGGTGGGGGCAGGGGGTCACCACCTCGTGCAGCTCGTAACCGGGTGTCTCCCAGGCGGTCGGCAACAGGTAGTCCATGTAGTTGGCGCCCACACAGTTGCCGTCGGCGTCGAAAGTGATGAACTGCATGTTGGACATGGCGTACGCCTCGGTGAGTCCACCCATGATCTGTCCCTCTACGATCATAGGGTTGATCCGGACGCCGCAGTCGTCGACCGCGACGACGTTGAGCACGTCCCACACCCCCGTCTCGGGATCGACCTCCACCGTGACGATGTAACAGGCGAACGGCCAGGTGAGGTTCGGAGGATCGTAGTAGGCGTTGTTCTCCAGGCCCGGTTCCATGCCGTCGGGCATGTTGCTGTAGGCGGCCATGGCGCATTCCTGGATGGTGACGCCGCGGTCGGGTGCGCTGCGGACAAAGAAGCGGCCCAACTCCCATTCGACATCCTCTTCGGACACCTCCAGGAGGTGGGCGGCCAGCTTCCGGGCCTTGGCGCGGATCTTGCGGGACACCATGGCTATCGCCGCTCCCGCGACCGGCGTGCTGCGCGAGGCGTACGTTCCCATCCCGAATGGGGCCGTGTCGGTGTCGCCTTCCTCCACGGTGACGTCCTCGGCCGGGATGCCCAGTTCGTGGGCGACGATCTGGGCCCAGGTCGTCTCGTGGCCCTGGCCCTGGGTCTTCGCTCCGGTTCGCAGGATCGCCTTTCCTGTCATGTGCACTCGGAGCTCGGCTGAGTCGAACATCTTGATGCCCAGGATGTCGTACTCCCGGCTGTTACCGGCACCGAGGGGCTCGGTCATGGTCGAGATACCGATGCCGAGCAACCGTCCCTTGGCCTTGGCCGCTTTCTTCTGCTCGAGGAAGCCCTGGTAGCCCACCGCTTCCAGGCCGACCGCCAGGCACTTGCCGTACTGGCCGGAGTCGAGCAAGAAGCCGAAGGGGGTGCGGTGCGGGAACTGGTCATCCTGCACGAAGTTGATCCGTCGGATCTCGGCCTGGTCGATGCCGAGATCATCGGCGGCCGCCTGCACCATGCGTTCCTGGAAGAACATCGCCTCCGTCACCCGAAACGAGCACCGGTAGGCGACGCCGCCGGGGGCCTTGTTGCTGTAGGTGCCTCGCGCCGTGAGGTGGCCAACGGGAACGTCATAACACGCGAACGTCGAGTGCATGAGCCCGATCTTGAATTTGCTCGGTTGGGCGTCAGAGAAGAAGGCACCGTGGTCGGCGTCGGTGTGCACCCGCACAGCCAGGATCTTGCCGTCCTTGCGCAGCGCCAGCTCGCCTTTGAGGTACACGTCGCGCGCGAACCCGGTGGAGATCAGGTTGCCGCTCTTGTCCTCGATCCACTTGACGGGCCTCTCGAGGAGGATCGACGCCAGGATGGAGCAGACATATCCGGGATACACCGGGACCTTGTTGCCGAATCCTCCGCCGATGTCCGGCGACACGATACGGATCATGTGCTCCGGCAGTTCGGCCACCAGGGCGACCGCGGCCCGGATGATATGCGGCGCTTGAGTGGTCATGTACACGGTGAGCTTCGACGTGGCCCGGTCGAAGTCGGCGATCGAGGCGCAGCACTCGATCGGTGAGGGATGCGAGCGCGGGTAGTGCAACTCCAGTTTCGAGACCAGATCGGCTTGGGCGAACGCCCGATCGGTGCCCTCCTTATCGCCCACTTCCCAGTCGTAGATCACATTGTCGAGCTGGTTCTCTTTGTCATCGCGGATGATCGGCGCACCCGGCGCCACCGCCTGCACCGGATTGACGACCACCGGAAGCGGCTCGTAGTCGACGTCGATGGCATCGCATCCGTCCCTGGCGATGTACGGGTCATCGGCTATCACGCACGCCACTTCCTGGCCCTGAAAACGCACCTTGTCAGTGGCCAGCACCGCCTGGGTGTCGTAGGACAACGTCGGCATCCACGCCAGGTTCCGGGTCGCCATCATCTCCCCGGTGAGCACCATGCGCACGCCGGGGATCTCCCAGGCCCGGCTGGCGTCGATCGACTTGATGCGGGCATGCGCCATGGGGCTGCGCAGGATCTCCATGTGCAGCATCCCCGGTAAGACGATGTCGTCGGTGTAGTTGCCGCGGCCCCGGATAAAGCGGTTGTCCTCGACGCGCTTCCGGCTGGCGCCCAAACCGCCGATCTTGATCTCGTCCAACGCCTGCGACACGTGTATGTCCTCCGTCTTGGTCAGCTAGCGGACTGCGACCGAAGCTTCTCGGCGGCCCACAGCACCGACTTCACGATGTTTTGATAGCCGGTGCAGCGGCACAGATTGCCGGACAACGCCCAGCGGATGTCCTCTTCGGTCGGATCCGGGTTCTCGTCGAGAAGCCCCTTGGCCGCCAGCATCATGCCCGGAGTGCAGAACCCGCACTGGAGTCCGTGCTCGTCCTTGAAACCCTCTTGGAGCGGATGCAGCTCGCTGGCGGTCGCCAGCCCTTCCACGGTCATGACCTCTCGCCCGTCAGCCTGCACGGCCAGCATGGTGCAGGACTTGATCGGCCGTCCGTCGACGAGGACCGTGCACGCGCCGCAGTTGGTGGTGTCACAGCCGGTGTGCGTTCCCGTCAGCCGGAATCCCTGGCGAAGCAGATGGGCCAGCAACAGGCGGGGCTCCACCTCGGCCATCCTCTTCTCGCCGTTGACCGTGACCGTGATCCGGCGGACCGGTATGCCGTCCGCGATGGGACCTCTCTGTTCTTCGTACAGGCTCGTCATGTCAAGCCGCCCTCGCTTCGGTCTCGTTGACACGGTTGAGGAGGCGCACGACGAAGGTGTCAACGATGTGCCGTTTGTAGGTGGCGCTGCCCCGATGATCGGTTCTGGGCCTGGACGCCTCCGCGGCGAGCGCGCCGGCCCGCTCGATGGTGTCCGGGGTCAGCGGCTTCCCCACCAGGGCTGCGCCTGCGGCGGTAGCCGCGATGGTGGCGGCGCCTACCCCCGTCAGGGCGATCCCTGCCCTGGTCACCCGCTCGCCCGACATCTCCACCGCCACGGCCACGCCGACCGTGGCGAAGTCGCCGACCCGGCGTTCGAGCTTGAGGTAGCCACCCCCGGGGGTGTCCTTTGGCGCCGGGATGACGGCCTCGACCACGATCTCGTCCGGCACCAACGTGTTCTGGAAGGGGCCGGTGACGAAGTCGGCGATCGGGATGCGGCGTGTGCCACTCGGTCCCTGGGCCACGACGTAGCCGCCCAGGGCCATCACCACCGAAGCCCAGTCACCCTGGGGGTCGGCGTGGCACAGCGATCCCACCAGGGTGCCCCGGTTGCGCACCATGGGGTCGGCTATCAGGGGGGCGGCCGCGGCCATTGTCGGCTGCTTGGCCTTGAGGAGAGCCGATCGCTCGAGATCAGCGTGTCGACAAAGGGACCCGACGTGAAGGGTGCCGTCGGCGTCCGCGCGGTGGTAGGCGAGGCCGGGAAGGTTGTTGATGTCGACGAGCAGTTCCGGTGCCGCGAAACGGAGCTTCATCAGGGGTAGAAGGCTCTGGCCTCCGGCCAAGACCTTGGCCTCGTCCCCATTCTCTCGCAGCAACTCGATGGCTTCATCGAGCGAATGCGGTGCCTCGTAACGGAACCGAGACGGATACATACGACCTCCAGCATCCTGTGGTAGCGGATCAAGCGGACGGTGAAACGCGACCCCCTACGGCTTCTCGCTCCGACGGTCTCGAAGGGACCGTAGAAGCGGGACGGTCGGTCGGCCTTCTGGCTTGGCCTGGGCCTCTGGCTTTGCCCGCGGTTCCGGCTTGGGGCGGGGTTCCGGCTTGGGGCGGGGTTCCGGCCTGGCGCGGGCTACCGGCCTGGGGCGAGCTTCCGGGTCGGCCACGGCTACGGGGAGGGTGTCTTCCTCGGGATCCGGTCGAGGCTCCTGATGGGGGGGCCATGGGCCCTGCACGGGTTGACCGGCGATCTTGAGGTAGTCCATCAGTTCGGGCCAAGCCCAC
>Ga0302325_10004334_pt1 | contig 32864 bp, 17 predicted proteins | sample Palsa_T0_2_FD_201948 | JGI IMG/M metagenome (GOLD analysis project Ga0302325, IMG submission 201948) | Peat permafrost microbial communities from Stordalen Mire near Abisko, Sweden - Palsa_T0_2 | ecosystem: Environmental > Terrestrial > Soil > Palsa > Peat permafrost | place: Sweden: Abisko... | reverse complement strand
CTGAATGACCGAAGCCGACAGGATCTTGAAGAACACACGCGCGACGAACCGGGTGGAGTCCTCTGGCGTCTCTGCCTTCACCAGCCCCGGCTCCTGCTGTTTGGACTCCGAGCGATGCTGACCGGCGGAACTTTTCCTGCCCACCGCACTCCTGAGCCCTGATATTCGGAGGGCGAGAAGAGCTTCTTATGGCCATCATTACCATAGTGCTTTTGTGGCTGATCCTGATCAGCGTTTGGATCGGCACTTACCAGTTGATCAAGCAACAGGGCCGCATCCTGCTTCGCCTGGACACGCTCGAGCGGAGTCCGCAGGTTGTTGATTCTGAGGCACCTGGTGCAGCAAGCCAAGCCGGGTCCGACGAATTCCTGGGAACCGATTTCCCACCCTTTAAGTTCCCGGACCTGTCCGGGAAAACAGTTGCACTGGAGGATTTTCGCGGCCAGCGGGTTTTCCTTGTCAACTGGAATTTCGAGTGCGGATTCTGCGACCTCATTGCACCAGAGTTAGCCCGGCTCGAAACCAGTTTGGAGCGGCAGAACGTGCAGTTGATGCTGCTGAGTTACGGCGACCCGGGAGCAAACCGCAAGCAGGCGAGCGAGCACGGTCTGAAATGTCCCATCCTTCTGCCGAAGGACAATGAAAGACCAAAACCCTTCGAGCATCAGGGTACGCCAGTAGCGTACCTGTTGGACGAAACAGGCCGAGTGGCAGGGCCTCTAGCCAGTGGGGCCGATCAGGTAGTAGAATTGGCCGCCCAACTGTCCACCCCCGGGACAGGATCTTCCGAAGCCGCAAGTGGGAAGCGAAAGAAGCTGCAAAGCGAGAGGCCCCTGGCGGAGAGTCGTATCGAACGGAATGGTCTGAAGGCCGGAACTCCCGCTCCACTGTTCCGTTTGCCCGATCTTCAGGGCAAACCGATTTCTTTGGAAGAATATCGCGGCCGGCAGGTGCTCTTAGTGTTCAGCGATCCTCAATGCGGACCTTGCGATGAGCTCGCTCCCGAGCTGGCTCGTTTGCATCAGATGCACGCCGCGAACGGGTTGGCCTTACTGCTGGTTGGCCGCGGAAATCCCGAGGAGAACCGGCGCAAGGCGGCACAGTTTGGCATTCAGTTTGCGGTAGTGCTGCAAGAGAAGTGGAAGCTTTCGAAAGAATACGGAATTTTTGCGACCCCGGTCGCTTTTCTGATCGATGAAAGAGGAGTGATTGCCCAAGAGGTAGCAGTCGGAAAAGATGCCATATTGGCCCTGGCCGACGAGGGGCTGAAGGCGATGGAGGGATGAAATGAGCACACTTTTTGATGATGTGGCGCGAATTATCGCGAGTCCCATCTCACGACGTAAGGCCCTGCGCATGGTCGGCGGAGCTGTGGGGAGTGCCGCATTCGCTGCGTTGGGCTTAGAAACGGCTTCCTGGGCGCTCACGGCGGCGTCGGCGAGCGTTAGTTGTAAGAAGGGTCAAACTGCTTGCGGCAGCAGCTGCTGCAGTTCCACCCAAATTTGTTGCGGCAACGATTCGTGTGAACGAGTCTGCTGCTCTTCCGGTCAGGTGTGCTGTACCGATACCTCCAAGGCCTACTGCGCTCCGGCCGGTTCGAAATGCTGCGGGGGAATGACCTGCACCTCGGGCCAAACCTGTTGCGGCAATGCTTCGAGTGTACGAACATGCTGCAGTTCCGGTCAGGTGTGCTGTACCGATGCGTCCAAGGCCTACTGCGTTCCTGCCGGTTCGACATGCTGTAAGGGAGTGGGCTGTTCGAAGGACCAGACTTGCTGCAATGGCAAAGTCTGCCCGTCGGGTCAGGTTTGCTGCAACGGGGTTTGCTGCAGCCCTGGTCAGACCTGTTGTAACAATAAGTGCTGCGCCGGTCCCTGCTGTAACGGGAAGTGCTGCTCTGCCGGCCAGACTTGCTGCAATAACAAATGCGTGACTCTGCCCGTGTCTAACAAAGGAAAGTGCCCGGCGGAATAGCATGTCAGCTTCGTTCACTTCGTGACCGAGCCGGGACCAGTTCATCTGCCAGCAGAAGGCGTGCGTGAAGTCGATCGTAAAGCTCTATGACCCTTTCCAAGGCTCGCGCTGCGCCTCTTGAAATCTCGCTACGCGGGCATGCGCGAGCTCTGTTGTTTGTCCTCACGGTCGCGTGCATCGGCCTGTTCCTGGGCGTAGAGACTTTAGTGGCGGGTTCAGCAGGATTCTTGACGACGCCACAGAAAGTTCGCTGGATGTTAGCTCACGATCCAGGCAACCCTGGCCTCGAATACCGGCTGGGACGAATTTATGAAGAGGTTGATCCTGGGGAAGGCCTCAGGCACCTCAGGTACGCTGCGGAGTTGAGTCCTCACAACCAGCGCTATCGTCACCACCTGGCGATCGCTTGTGAATCACGTGGGGACGTTGCTTGCGCCGACCAGGCTTGGGTACTCTTGGCTGAACTCTCTCCCGGAGTCCCTCTTTATCATTGGCACGCGGGTGAGTCCTATCTGCGCGGAAACCGGCTGGATGACTCTATCGCGCAGTTTTCTCGCCTGCTGGATCTTGATGCACACTATGGCCCGAAGGCCTGGTTCGCTCTTCGCAGTGTGTTGGGCCCGGACGTCATCTTTCGAAAGACGGTGGCGAATCACTCGGATGCAGAGCTCAAAGTTGCCTACATCGATTTCCTGAGCAGGCAGGGGGATGATAACACCGCTTACTGGATCTGGAGGTCGGTTGAACCGCGTCTTTACTCGGTTCCCTTCCCGGCAGTCCAGCCTTACCTCGAGCGCCTCATCTCTGGCGATCGCATTGACGAGGCCGAGTCGGTCTGGCGGGATCTGCAACGGATGGGAACGGTAACAGCGGCGGATGAAAATTTGATTTTCAACGGAGATTTTGAGCAAACTCCTTTGAACGCCGGGTTTGATTGGCGGAAGTCGGACCAGACCACTTATCTCGCTATCGATTTCGCCGCGCCTGGTGCTCACCGTGGCGCCCGCTGCCTCCGGGTGGACTTTACGGTTAACCGCAACGAAGCTTACGAGCCCGCCTATCAGATCGTTCCGATTCTCCCGAATCACACCTACAAACTGGAGGCATACGTCCGGTCGGAAGACATTACTTCCGACACCGGCCCCTACTTGCGGGTGAGCGATCCTCAGCATTTGAGCTTTGCCGACGCCGTGAGCGAAACCACCGTAGGGACAACTCCCTGGCACTCCCTGCAATTAGGCTTTTCTACAGGGCCGGAGGCCCAGTCCGTGCGCTTGTCAATTTGGCGTCCTCGAGGGCGGACCTTTCCCATGGGAATCTCAGGGAGCTTTTGGGTGGACTCGGTTTCTCTCCACGACAAGGGCCGAGCAGTCGAGCCGGTAGCTGCGGAAGGACAGCACTGAAAATTGCATTTTTCAAAAGCAGTCGTAGCGCCTCAGCATTGGGACACCGAAGCCCCGAATCGCGAAGCCAGGAGTATTGAAGCGACGAATGGCGCCGATCCACTGGCATTCTCCGCCGCCCGCATTCTGCTGGTCGCGGCCTTGATCGGCGCGCCCTGGGCTTTCGGCGCCGTGGATTCATGGGCCTGGATGTCGCTAGGCCTGGTCGCTAGTGTGGTCTTGCTTTTGTGGGCCGTAGGAAGCGTTCAGCAGGGGGTCCTGAAGTTCGTTTGGTCGCCGTTGTACATTCCGCTGGCGCTGTTCTTGCTGCTGGGTTTCGTTCAGTACGGCGCACGCCTCACTCTCGACCGGTGGGAGACTCGCACCGCTTTGGTCTTGTTCGCTGCGAATCTGACGTTCTTTTTCGTTAGCGCGCAGCTGTTCAGCGCGGCCCGCGCTCAAAACCGGCACCGGTTCGGGCTCGCAGTCTTGCTTTTTGCGGGAGTGATCGGGCTGTTCTCCATTCTGCAATTCGCTTCCGGAGCCCAGAAGATTTATTGGAGTTTTGATACCAGCGGCGCCTTCTTGGGACCCTATGGCAATCCTGACCACTACGCCGGGCTCATGGAAATGCTAATCCCCGTGGCGGCCTTTTCTCTCGCTGGGCGACGGAGGTCGGTCGCAGCCATGGCGCTGTCCGGGCTTGCGGTCACCATCGCCGTCTCGTCGCTGCTGCTTTCGGGCTCCCGCAGCGGAGTGCTAGCCCTGGCAGTGGAGGTCATCATTGCAGTTGCGCTGGGCGCGTGGCATGCACGAACCGCGCACCGGAGTGAAAGGCACGCCTCGGTGTCGCACCGGTCTGGCGTCGCCGCGAGCTTCATCACCTTGACCACAGTGCTGCTGTTCTCCTGTCTGCTTTTCGCGTGGGTGGATACAGGCGAGGTGGCGAAACGTCTGGGAGCGGTCGCCAGTCCCGGCGACGCCTGGGCCGAGTTATCCAGTTTCCGCCGAAGCGTAGCCCTCGATTCGCTGCGCATGTTGCGCGACCATAGCGTCATCGGAATCGGCCTGGGAAACTTTGAAATCGCTTATCCGCAATATCAGAGTTTCCCGACGGACCTGACGGTGGACTACGCGCACAACGATTACGCCGAAGCCATCGCCGAAACGGGACTGGCTGGCGCCGTCCTCATCTTTGCGGCGTTGGCTCTTTTCTTTCGACTCGCCTTTCGAGATTGGGGCCGGCGTCTAAGCTCCGGTCACGATTGGATCGCGATGGGCGCTGCAGTGGGATGTTGCGGCCTGCTGGTCCACAGCTTCTTCGATTTCAATCTGCACATCCCAGCCAACGCGGCATGGTTTGCAGTCCTCGCGGGAATAGCAACTACCGATGAACCAATACTCCGAAAGGCCTGACCCTTGTGGCAGTCCGCTTCGCAGAGGGCTCCCAAGAACCCGACGTCGGTCGCCGTCGCCCTCAACTCGGGCCCTCCGGCTTGACGTATACATTCGGTATCAGTTCGGCAGGTTAGTCTGGCCGATTCGGCAACACAATCTTCCCACTACCACCTAGCCCTGGCAACAATGCAAAGTGCCCAGATTGCAAGTTAAGACGCATCCCCCTTAAGAAAACCGAAAGCAGATGTCCTCTAAGCCTATCGTAAGTCAGCTACTTAGCTTTCGGCGCGACCTTTGTCCGTGAGTGAAACCGGGGGCCAGCCCCTAATCCCGGTTAGCCCTCAGGATTTGGCACGCGTTCTGCAATCACTGTGGGCCCTTCCCCTGCCCGTTTCTCAGATCTCAAAGAAAACTCTGTGATGTTCGTACCGAAATCTTAGGACTCCAAACGTGAAGGGGTAGACCGTGACCGTGAACTCCAAGAATTCAGTTTTCAGGTTCTCAGCAGTCGCCGTCAGCGTGCTCATCGCTTTTGGCCTTACCGCTTTCCTGTTTGGGCAGGATGAAGGTGTCGGTCCAGGGTGGGCCACCGCCGGCCGAATTTCTCTGCCGACGGACTGGAGCTCCAACCACGTTGTCTACACCAATAGCTTCAAGGGGTCCAGTCCACAGGCGGCAATCGCCGAACAAGTGGCCAAGAGCCACTACGACCCGCGGCTTTTCAACTCCTGGCTGCTGCAAGGACACCTGCCCTCGGTGCAGTCGGCAAAACCCGCGGCGTCCGCGACGAAATCAGCTCTGGCAACGAGTCAAGCGAAGAGTACGAAACCCAGCGGACCCCCGACCACATCCAAGGGTCCCGCGCCGACTCGTGACTGGACTGTTTCGCTGGGAAACGGTGGCGTAGCGCAGAACATGTACCCAGCCAAGTTCAGCTTCAACATCAACGCTAATCCCGATTGCACCAACGATTACGTCGTTTTCGGTTTGAATGTTGCTGGCAGCTCAACCCAGGCCAACCTTGTTGGAATCAATCAACTGTACTCGGGTTCGAATCCGACCGGCCTGTGCGGAACTACCCCTTACGTCTATTGGGCATACAACGTAACCACCCTGAGCGCGGGAAAGGTTACAACGTCACCAACTTTGTCTCTCGACGGAACCGAAATCGCGTTTGTCGAGAGCAATGGCTCAGCTTCCGTCCTGCATGTTCTGAAGTGGTTGGCGAACAACGGGACAGTCTCCTCACCAGTCACGCCCACCGCCGTCACGAGCGTCGACGGCTGCACAGCGCCGTGCATGGTCAGTCTGGAATATGATTCCTCGCACGGCACCACCATCTCCTCACCATTCTACGATTACCAGAATGACGACGCAATTTACGTAGGCAACGACAACGGCAAGCTCTTTAAGATTACGGGCATCTTCGGCGGAACGCCGGCGGTCGATGCGGTTTCACCCTGGAGCGCTTCCGGGATCACATTGGGCGCGACGGGTGTTAAGATGACCAGCCCGGTCTGGGACTACAACAGCGGGAATATCTTTATTGGTGGATCGGACGGCAAGCTATATGCGGTGAACTCCACCACTGGCGCCGAAGAGAGCATCGCCGTCGGAAGCGGTACTGCCGATGGCGGCGGAATCGCGGACAGTCCCATCATTGACAGTTCCAGCGGAACGGTATATGCGTTCTCCGCGGCGAATGCCGCGGATGTCGGTGGCACCACGTTAGCAGTCAACACCAGCGCCGTCACCCTGCAATCGAGTACGATGACTCCTTTTTCGTCCCCCCAGGTTGCTACCATTGGACAGGGAACAAAGGGCACGCAAACCGGCATAAACACGGTGGGCGGTAGCTTCGACAACTCGTACTACAACTGGAGCGGCAGCGGCGCCAACACCGGCCATCTTTATATGATTGGCACGGCGGCGGCAGCGACTTATCCCACGCTCTACGGGATTCCTTTCAGCGGCATCGGTTCGGTGACCGTCACCGGCAATGGCGGCGGATACAGCGCCGCGCCTACTGTCACCATTAGCGATAGCACGGGTGCGGGCGCCGCCGGGACCGCCAGCGGCGGCGTGGACAGCATCGCGGTTACCGCCGCGGGCTCAGGCTACACCTCGATTCCGACGGCTACGTTCAGTGCAGCTCCCACAGGCGGGACAACTGCGAGCGGGTCTGCGGTCAGCGTTGGAGTCAATGCGATCACGGTTACCGCTCCCGGCTCGGGCTACACTTCCGTCCCCACCGTTACCGTTAGCGGGACTGGCAGCGGCGCTACGGCCTCTGCGACCTTGGGCGTCAGTTCCGTTGCGGTGAATACCGGCGGAGTCGGTTATACAGCCGTGCCCACGGTCACTGCCACCGGCGGAACCACCAATGCGACCATGGCCGCCAGTGTGGGCACCAGCACGGTGAACGTCACCGCCGGCGGCTCCTACACCACTTTGCCCACCGTTACTTTCACGGGAGGCGGGACCGGAACCTCCCAGGTGGGCGTCAATACGATTGCGGTTTCCTCCGGAGGGTCGAACTACACTGCGCCACCGAGCCTGACCATCAGTGGCAGCGGCACGGGAGGCGGCGCGGCAACGGGTGTACTCGGAGTAGATGCTGCGACCATCACAGCGGGAGGAAGCTACAGCAGCCCGCTTCCCACCGTCACCTTTCCCGGAGGAACCACCAACGCCACCGGCTCAACGCTGGTAGGGGCGCTCACGATTGGCGTTACCGCGGGCGGCACGGGCTTTACCTCCATCCCATCGATTGCCATCAGCGGCAGCGGTACCGGCGGCGGAACAGCGACGGCGCAAGTGGGCGTCAACGCTATCAACGTCACGGCCGGAGGATCGAACTACACTTCGGTCCCAACGGTGGCCTTCGGCTCTGCCGGCCAGGTCAGCCCCGCCTCCGCAACCGCCGCGCTCGGCGTTGACGCCGCGACCGTTACATCTGGAGGAACCTACACTGCGATTCCTACTGTCGGATTCCCCGGCGGAACCACTAGCGCAGCCGGCACAGCCAATGTGGGAGTCTCCGCCATTGGCGTGACTGCGGGCGGCTCCGGCTTTACCTCAATGCCCTCAATCGCCATCAGCGGTACTGGTAGCGGCGCGAGTGTGACCGCGCAGGTGGGCGTCAGTGCCATTAATGTCACGGCCGGAGGATCGAATTACACTTCGGTTCCCACGGTGGCCTTCGGGGCTACAGGGCAGGTCAGCCCTGCATCGGCGACGGCCGCGCTGGGCATCGACGCCGCCGCCGTCAGCTCGGGCGGCAGCTACACAGCCGTTCCCACGGTCTCGTTCCCCGGAGGAACCACGAACGGCGCGGGAACGGTGAATGTGGGCGCACTTACGATCGGCGTGACCGCGGGAGGGACGGGCTTCACCTCGCTTCCCACGATCACAACCACCGGCAGCGGTACGGCATCGGCGTTGATGGGGGTCAATACCATCGGGGTGACGGCGGGCGGCTCAGGCTATACCTCGGTGCCGACGGTTAGCTTCAGCGGCACGGTAAGCGGAGGCGCGGCTTCGGCTACGGCGTCGCTGGGCGTGGGCTCGATCACTCTGACCAATCCGGGAACTGGATACACTACGCCACCCACCGTGACCGCTACGGGAGGCGCCACGAATGCGAACCTCACAGCCACTCTGGGACTGGTGGGGTTAACCATAACTGCGGCCGGCTCCGGATATACCGCAATGCCTACGGTTGCTTTCTCGGGAGGCAGCGGGACGGGCGCGGCGGCGAGCCTGACCGTGGGCGTGTCCTCGATTGCTGTTCCGTCGGGTCCGGGAACCGGTTCGGTAACAGTTACGGCCAGTAATGGGTGGAATAGCGGCGACACCGTCACTATCGGGAGCGTGACCTATACGGCCGAACATAAAACGAATAATTGTTCGAGTGGCCCCTGTATGTGGTACGGATCCACCGCAGACGACAGTGCCCAAACTCTCTACGCAGCGATTACAGATAATCAGGCGAACTGCCCAAGCGACGTCGGGACGCAATTTAGTAGTACCAGCGGCGACTGCTTCACCAACATATCGGCTGCTAATTCCAGCGTGACGGCGACCTACTCTGGGGCGGTGGTCAGCCTGACGAACGCTACCAGCGGCGTTGTAGCCCTCTCGACGAATACCTCGGATGACACGGTATCGCCCGCCACTGGCGGCATCCCGATTACCGGCAGCAGCAACGGCAGCGCAGGCTGCACCGGGACTTCTCAGCCCCTCACGTTTAGCGGTGCCGGTGGCTCCGGCGCGGCGGGCACGGCCACCATCGCCAGCGGCAAAGTAACGGCAGTGACCCTCACGGCTGCCGGCAGCGGCTATACGGCTATCCCAACTTTCACCATCAATACTTGTACGACCCAGCCCACTACCAGGACCGTGACGGTCAAAGTGACGGGTGCTACCGTGACCGCGCCCTCGGGCAGCGGCTATACTACAGTTCCCACCGCAACCATCTCCGGCACCGGAGGGACGGGCGCGACCGCAACCTCCGTCATGGGCGTAGCGACACCCATCACCGTGACGTCGGCGGGCAGCGGATACACAGCGGTACCGACGGTGGGCTTCGCGAGCGGATCAGGAAGCGGGGCCGCAGCTACAGCCTCACTCACGGTCGTGAGTGTTGCCGTAAACACGCCTGGCTCCTACAGCACGTTCCCCTCAGCCACCACCACGGGCGGCGCAACCCTCACCACAACGGGGACCTTGGTGGGCGCGACGGTCACAGCCGCAGGTTCGACCTCGACCTACCCCACCGTCACCGTAACCGGTGGTGGAGGTAGCGGCGCCAACCTGACGGTCACGGCGGCCAAAGTAGTTAGCGTGGCCGTCACCAGCGCCGGCACAGGCTACACGGCCGGCCCCGTAACCCTTACATTCACACCCCCGGGAGCCGCCGCCACCGCGGACCTCAAAGTGGTAAGCGTAGGCAGCATTACGCCCGGCGCCTATACCACCTTCCCGACGGTTAGCTTCACCGGTGGTGGAGGTTCGGGCGCAACCACCACATTGACCGCGACCATCGTGGGTGGAACGGTCACCGCCCCCGGCTCTTACTCCACTTATCCCACTGCGGCCGCGAGCGGCGGGGGCGGCACGGGCGCAACGCTTACCGTTTCCAGCGCGGCGGTGGTGAGCGTGACGGTTTCCTCTGCCGGCACGGGCTACACCTCGGGTCCGATCAATCTGACTTTCAGCACCGGCACCGCCACGGCCACCGCCGACCTCAAGGTCGTAGGTTTCGCTGCCGGCAGCATCACCCCCGGCGCTTATACCACGTTCCCCACGGTCACCTTCAGCGGCGGCGGAGGCTCTGGCGCAACTGCGACTTTGACCGCAACGGTAGTGGGCGGCACGGTCACGACACCCGGCTCTTACTCCACCTATCCCACCGCAGCCACCAGCGGCGGCGGTGGAACCGGCGCAACGATTACCGTCGCCACCGTCTCGGTAGTCGGGGTAACGGTTGCGACAGCCGGGACCGGTTACACCGCCGGCCCCATCACTTTGAGTTTCAGTGGCAGCGGCACGGGAGGGGCGGTCGGCACGGCGGACCTCAAAGTGGTAAGCATCTCGGTCACTGCCCCGGGCTCTTATACAACGATCCCGACGGCCACGATCACCGGTAACGCGACCTTGGGAGCTGTTACTGCTAAGGTTGTCGGTGTGACCGTCACCGCGGCCGGATCATCGACTACTTATCCCACCGTAACCTTCAGCGGCAGCGGCGGCGCAACCGCTACCGTGTCCAGTGTCACAGTAGTAAGTGTTGCCGTCTCTGCGCCTGGAACAGGCTACACGGCCGTGCCGACGGTGACGTTCTCGACCAGCGGCAGCACCACGTCGGCCACTGCTACGGCCTCCATGGGCGTAGCCACACCAGTCACCGTCACGGCCGCGGGCTCCTATAGCACGTTCCCGACGGCCAGCATCACCGGCGGCGGCGGCTCCGGAACCACGCTGTCCCTGACCGCTAAAGTGGTGGGCGCAAGTGCGCCATCTGCGCCGGGAACCGGCTACACCACTCCGCCGACGGTCACGTTTACTGGAGGTGGCGGAAGCGGCGCAACCGGAACTACTACCATCAACGTCAATGCCGTCGCCATAAGCTGGGGCGGTGGGGGATACACTTCTCCGACGGTAACCTTCTCTGCGGGCGGTACCGGAACAGCTACCGGCACGGCCAACGTGAACTCGGGCACGGTCATGACCGCGGGCGTGAACCCGACCAATTGCGCCAGCGTCTTTACTTATTGCTACCAGATTGACACCTCCAACCCTGAGCCCGCGTCGCCCATCAACGAAATCTATAACCCCAACATCACTCCTCCAGCCGACCTGCTGTTTTACTCGTTCGGCACCAGCACCATCGGAGTGGTTTACAGCCAACCGGTCACCAATTCTTTGGGGGCAGATGCAATCTCCACCAGTCCGGCGAGCTATCAGGTGAACGGGCCGGGCCCTGGAACCAGCGGCATCGTGGTGGATAACGTTTCCGGCTCTGGGCAGGCCTCCAGCATTTACTTCGGAACACTGGGAACGGTAGTCCTGGGTACCGGACCCGAGACTGTAAACGTGGCGAGTGCGACAAGTTCGGGGTCGCTCTTTGGAAGCACTAATACCGCGACCATCACGCTCGCGTCTACTCCAGCCGTCGCCTTCCAGGTTGGTCAAACAGTTACAGTTGCCGGTGTGCTGTGCAACGGGTCACCCTGCTCACAGACATTCATCGGTAATTTCACCATCCTGACGGTCTCGGGGCTTAAGTTCACGTACGACATCGCCACATGTCCGATCGGATGTTTCGGGGAGACCGCGACTGCCAACGAAGGAACGGCTGAGGCCACGGAAAACGTAAGTGGGTATGCCGCCATCAAGCTGACGCAGTCGCTTCTGCAATAAACTCATGAACCTTTTATGAAAAACCACGAAGACTCACCCCACGGGCAGCAAGCCGGCGAAGTTGAAAGCGGCGCTGGCGGAAAGAAGCCGTACCAGAAGCCAGCGCGTCGCCGCGAGCGAGTGTTCGAAACCACGGCACTCGCTTGCGGCAAAATCCAGGGTACGCAGGGTTCGTGCCACTCCAACAGGAAGAACTCCTAGACGCCGCCTCAGCTGCAAGCGCGGCGGAGGGATCAAGTCTGGAGGTGGGGCTGGATGGCAAAAGGCAACGACTAAGCATGACGCTCGCAAATGACGAACGCACGGACCTGAAGTTGAGCCTGGCTCTCGATGTACTGCGCTCCGAGGGCGAGGCTAGGCTCACAGTTGGCGGAGGCAGCATGTTGCCGTCAATCTGGCCGGGCGACATTCTCGACATCTGTCGCGTTCATGCGGCTCAGTTATCTCTGGGCGACATCGTGGTGTTTGCCCGCGAGCAGCGTCTCGTAGTGCACCGCGTGGTAGGAATGAGCCGGGTAAGGGACGAGATCGTTCTCACCACCCGAGGCGACCGCTCGCCCCGAGCCGATGGGCCGGTGCCGGCTAGAGAAGTATTAGGCAAGGTCAGATCCATAAAGCGCGGCCAGCGCAACTTCATTCCCCGCGTGGCCTGCTGGGCGCAGATCGCATCCTGGTTTCTGCTGCGCTCCGAATTTTGTACCTGCATCCTGTTGCGCCTCTCCATGATCCGCATGATCCACCGGAATCCCCTGACTCTGGACTCGGTATGAGAAGGTCAATCGCACTCGCTCACGAATGCGCCATCGACGTCGGCGGGATGCCGATCTTGATTCGCAGCGAAAGTGAGGAGTTTGCGCGCCTGCTCGAGGATCGTTACGGCAACTTCGTCAATTCGGCGGGGCCGCGTCCGGTGTTCGAACTGGAGGTGGACCTGGTGCCCCCGAGCGACATCGATCCCGATCAGGAAGTACAGGTGCGGCTCGAAGCAGGACTCTGGAGGATGGAGCGTGGCGACTTTCGCGCCGAGTGGGATACGGAACGCCGGCGAGGATGGGTGCGGCAGACCGCCAATCCCTACTCCATCGATTGCGTGCTACGCATCTTGCACTCTTTGATACTCGCCGAGGAGGGCGGATTTCTCATACATGCCGCCAGCGCCGTAAAAAATGGGCGCGCTTTTCTTTTTGCTGGCGTTTCGGGAGCGGGCAAAACCACCATATCGCGCCTGGCGCCCTCTGACGTCGCGGTGCTCACCGATGAAATTTCCTACGTACGCCCCGGGTGGCGGGGCTACGAGGCTTTTGGCACGCCCTTTGCCGGCGAGTTGGCCCGCATCGGAGCCAACTTGCGCGCTCCACTGGCGGCAGTTTATCTGCTGGTGCAGGGTCCGAAGAACAAGGTTGAGCCGGTCGGCGAGACCGAATCTCTACAAGCATTCTTGCGGAATGTTCTCTTTTTTGCTCACGACCCGGAGCTGGTGGAGAAGGTTTTCCAGAACGCATTCGACTTCATCAGCCACGTTCCGATATACCGCCTGACGTTCGCGCCCGATGCCAGGGTTTGGGATTTAATCGGTGGAGACAAGGGAGACTAAACGATGAGTGTGATCTACATCGCGCGCGGCACAAAGCTGGCCGGGCGCAAACTCAAAGGCCAGATGGTCATCATGACCGCCCGCGACTCGGTGCTTTCCTGTTTGAATGAGTTGGGCACAGCCATTTGGGACGCCGCCGACGGTCTAACTCCGCTGGAAGAGATCGTGGAACGTAAAGTCTGCGCCGAGTATCACGTCGATCGGACGGTGGCGTTGAAGGATGCCGAAGAATTTGTGCAGGACCTCGCCTCGGATGGAATTTTGATTGTCTCCGACCAACCTATTGCCACTTCAGCGCACGGAAATAAGACTGGCCTAAACCAGAGCGCGCAGTCGATCGAAGCGAGACCAGAGGAGCGGCCATGAGCACGAGCAGTCTCATGCAGGAGCTGGGCCAGTCGGCGCTCGATGCCGGACTGCCTCTCAGCGTGCAGCTCGATGTGACGTACCGCTGCAACGAACGCTGCGTCCACTGCTACCTTGATCACGACGATCACGGCGAAATGACGACGGCCGAAATCAAGGACGTGCTCGATCAGATTGCCGAAGCTGGAGTTTTCTTCCTCACCCTGAGCGGCGGCGAGGTCCTGATGCGCATGGACTTCTTCGAAATCGTGGAGCATGCGCGGGCGCTCCTGTTTGACGTGAAGATCAAAACTAACGCCTTTATGATCCGGGAGAAAGAAGCGGATCGCATTCGCGACCTGGGCGTGCGCTCGGTGCAAGTCAGCATCTACTCCCACCGGCCCGAGGTGCATGATGCAATCACAAAGCTGCCCGGATCGCTGCGGCGTTCGATCGCCGGGATACGGCTGCTGCAATCGCGCGGCGTGAAGGTCACCATCGCCAATGTTCTGATGCGGCAGAACCTCAGCGATTATGCCGGTGTCAAAGAACTAGCTCGCGAACTGGGAGCCGAATATACCATTGACCCGACCGTTACTCCCATGATGGACGGCAACCGTTCGATCGTGTCGTTGGGAATTGGGGGCAGCGATTTGCGGCAGGTGTTTCGCAATCCTGACCTGGTGGGCAATGTGGACTCTTTCTGCGCCCCTCCACCCCCAATGGACGATGACGTTCTGGACGAGACGCCGTGCAGCGCCGGCCATACTTCCTGTTACATCTCCCCCTACGGGGAGTTGTTCCCGTGCGTGCAGTTCCCGCTGCCCAGCGGCAACGTCAGAACCCAGAAATTCATCGACATCTGGCGCAATTCGACCCAACTGAACGACGTGCGCTCGATTCGTGCCCGCGATCTTCCGGTCTGCTCCACCTGCAGCCATGTGGGGACCTGCACTCGCTGTCCCGGTCTGGCTTATATGGAGGGGAACATGCGAGGCCCATCGACCCAGGACTGCGAAAAATCGTTTGCCCGAACCGGAATTGCCTCCGCAAACATGATTTTGAAGGCCTCGCTGCGGGCTATGCCCGGACTGGTGCAGATCGCTGGTTTGCAGCAGTAACGGGCCATTGGCCAAATTGGAGAAGTCAAGCCATGAAAAGCGCAAACTCGCTCTCCAGGTTGTCCACCGCCGCCTCCCTTGGCATGCTCATCGGGTTTGGCGTTTTGATGGCGGGGCAAGAAGTTCCGCTGCAGAAAGAGGCCTCAGCACCGAAACCAGCCCAGGCGCTGAATGAGGTTCTGCGGCATAACATCGGAGATTGGATTCTTCAGGGGCAAGGCATCCCCGAGGATTGGAGTCACCACCACCTTGTTTTTTCCAATCCGGGCACCGAGGAACAGGCCCTCGCCAACGGCACGCACGACCACTGGCTCAGCATCGTTAACGATCCCCGCTACATTATGCAGCAATTGAAGCGTGGCGTGGGTGGTACCGTACCGGGAGCTGAGGGTTTCGCCGTGGCCGTTGAGGCAACGGGAGCTCAGGAGCCCACCGGATCCCCGAACGCAGCCGACGCCGAGGAGGCTATCGGAAACTCGCCGGCAGCGAAAGCCCGGAAGCAAGAAATAACGAAGGACTGGAGCATGGGCTTGGACGGCGTCGCTGCGAGCCAGACGGGCACTGTCTCGAGCAACGGCGCTACAGGCAGCTCAACTGTGACTGTCGGTGGCCAGACCTTGACGGCCAGCGCCCCGGTCGCGGCGAGCGCCACGGGAACTTTCACGGGCAATCCTACCAACGGCCAGACCGTTACCATCGGGGGATCGGAAACCTTGACGGCCAGTCTCTCGACGGCCGCGACCGCCAGCATAACTGTTGCGTCGAGCTTCTGCATTGCACCGGGGCAAGGTGTCGACGTCGATGGAACGACCTTCACGACCAATGCCACAGCAGGAACCGCGACATATTCAGTCTCCACCTCTACTTCCCCGGCGACCCAGAGTGTGACGATTGGGGGCGTGACCTATAACTTCGTAACCGCTTTTTCGGGTTCGAGCATTCAGGTCCTGGTGCCCACAGGTACTTGGTCCACAACCAAAGCAGAAGAAACTGCACGAAATTTGTCGGTCGCAATAAATAACAGCGGTACTTGCGGCTTCACCTCCGGTGGTGTTTGCACGGACAACGTTGCCACAGCGAATCCGGAGGTTTCATCGACCAACACTTCGGGCTCCGCAACACAAACACTGACATCGCTTTGTGCTGACAACGCCATGATAACGAACACCGGCTCGTCCCATGTGTCGGTCGGGAACGTTACGGCTGCTAGTAGCGCAGGGACCAATTCAGCCTCAGGCTTGACATTTGCCCTCAATACATCGGGTTCGACCACGACGCCCGCATCTCAGACGTTGACTGCAACGAATATCGAGTCTGTCGTCAACGGCAACGCCACGACCTCAGCCATTCTCACCGCCACAAACCCCAACACCGGCGTCGTCACCCTGACCGCCAACACCTGGGGCACAGGCGCTAATAGCTACACGCTGACTGATACCGCGACGAGCGGCGTCACTCTCTCGGGGTTTTCCGGCGGCGCTAACGGGACTAACACGGGCACATCCTTTGCGATCGATAACGTTACTGCTGACGCTGCCACAAACCTCGCTGCTGCCATCACGCGAAACGGCGGTTCGGTAGGGGTTACGGCCACTGCGAATGGGAGTATAGTCACGGTCACTGCCGCGACGGCTGGATCGAGTGGCAACAGTACCGCACTCGCGGAGGGCTTATCAGGTTTCACATGGTCAGGTTCCGACCTCGGCGGCGGCGCGGACGGCACCACCTCGGGCACGACCTTTGCCTACTGGTTGGGCAACGCTGCGGTTAGCCCCACGCAGTTGGCCACCAATATCGCGACAGCCATCAACGACAACACTACCCTGCAAGCGAGTACGGGCGTTACCGCCACTTCGAGCGGCGACATGATTACCGTCGCCGCCCGCGCCACCGGAACGAGCAGCATTGGGACCACGGCTAGTTTGACGGGTTTTGCCTGGGATGGCTCGACCCTCACCGGCGGCGCAACGGGAACGGGCACAGTGCAGCCGAACACCTTCCCCGCCAAGTATGGGGTTAGCCTCACCGGCGCCAGTTGCTCCGATTTTGTTATTTACCCGACGGGTAAGGCGGGCTCGACCACCGCAGCAAGTATCGTTGCTGACACCAATCTTTATACCAGCGGATGTACGGGCGCGGTTCCGTCGGTCTATTGGGCCTATAACACGGGCGGCACGGTCACAACTTCTCCGGTCCTCTCCGAAGACGGCTCACAGGTGGCGTACATTCAGTCCAATGGCACGACGGCAAGCCTCGTTCTCCTCAAGTGGGCGGCGAGCACTACCGAGACAGTCGGCGCGCCTCTGACCCTAACCACTCAGTTGTCGGCTTCCGCCTATCGCAGTTGTGTCGCCCCTTGCATGTATACCCTCGCCTTTGCCAACACCGACGACGACACGTTCTCAGCACCTTTCGACAGTTATGGCGATGACACCATCTATGTGGGCGACGATGGCGGCAATCTCCACCAGTTCACTGGCGTCTTTAATGGGAGCCCAGCCGAGTCCGGCAGCCCCTGGCCCGTGCACCTGGGCGCGAACAAACTGTCCTCCCCTGTCTACGACACCGAGGACGGGTTCCAAGGTGGATACATCTTTGTGGGCGATAGGGGAGGCGTTTTCTACTCTGTGGGCAGCGGCTATGGGGGGACAACCGCCGGGCAGATACACGGCGACACGGGCAGCCTTGGGGATGTCATAGCTGACGCTCCCCTAGTCGATTCGTCGGAGGGGACGGAGTTCGTCTTTGTGACCACCAATGGCAGCTATAGCGAAACTGGCGACAACGCGGTATGGGAGTTCGTGAGCAGTTTCACCACCCTCGGCACCCCGGGGGTTGTCCCGGTAGGGATAGGGGGCACCGGATATTACCTTTACGCGGGCGACTTCGACAATGTGTACTACGAGTCGGGAAATCCTGCTTACGGCCATCTTTATGTCGCGGGAAACACCGGCACGGCGGGAGGCGGCGCTTTATACCAGGTAGAGATAGCTTACAGTTCGTTAACGGGAACCGTAACTGCGGTTGCCACCGGCCTCAACAGCACCGAGCATCCGTGGCCGTCGCCGGTCACCGAGTTCTGCAACGACGGCACGAGCGGCTGCGCGATTACTCAACAGCGGAACGTCACCGGAAAAGTGAGTACCACCAGCCCGGAGATAACCCTCTCGTCGGGAACTTTCACCAGCGCGGACGTTGGGGCCGTCGTTTCGGGAACAGATATACCATTTGGCGATACCATCTCCAGCGTACTGAGTTCTACCACGGCGAACCTGTCGGCCGTTCCAACGACCGGCGTGTCGAGCGAGACGCTTGCGATCCAAGGCGGCCAAACCACCTCGGGCACCGATTATGTGTTCTTCAGCGTCAACCGAAGTACTCGGTCTGGCTGTACCAACAGTGCCGGCGACGGCTGCGTTTTGTCCTATAACGTCAGCAATCCGACCGCGGTCGCCATTTCTGGCAGCGGCCTGAACGTTACGACTCCTGGTACGAATGGTTGTTGGGCGACGGGCGGGCTTATCATCGACAACTCGGACACCACCACGACCGGCGCTTCCCAGATTTACTTCGTAAATCTAAATGGCAATGCGGCCGGCGGTCCTACCGGTACCACACAAACCAGTAGCAACTGCACTGCCGGTCCTGGACAGCCTATTGATGCCACACAAGCGTCGCAATCGTCCCCCTAGCGAGGGTGCGGAACTGGGCACTGGAGCACTGAAACTAGCCCGGGGTCAGCCTGGACGGCTGCCATTGATCCTGATTCACATTCCGGGTCGCGGTTACGCAATTCAGATCGGAGCATTTAATCCATGAATCGCTCGAATTCGCCTTCTAGGCTGTCGATCGCCGCCGCCCTCGGCATGCTTATCGCGTTTGGCAATTCGATGTCGGGACAAGAAGCTCCGCTGAAGCAACAGTCCTCAGCAACGAAACCAGCCCCGGCGTTGGATGAGGTCCTGCAGCATAACATCGAGGATTGGATTCGCCAGGGGCGAGGCGTTCCCGACGACTGGAGTCATCGCCACGTCGTGTTTTCCAACCCCGCACGCACCGAGGAAGAAGCCATCGCCAACGGCACGCATGACCAATGGCTCAACATTGTGAACGATCCCCGGTACATTCTGCAGCAGATGAAGCGTGATCCTGCGGTCCAGAGATTCATCGCCGAAGATCTCGGCCTTGAACCTCCAAACGGGACTGAAGACGGGGAGTCTGCTGCAAAGCGATCTATTGCAGATGCTAGGCAGGCCCCCGAATCTGAGAACGCGGTAAGCGCAACCAAAGTTAAGAAATCCAATAAAACTAAAGGCATTTGGGGCGAATCGCTCACCGGCAGCTCCACGGCGGGAACCGTGGGACCCGGAAACTACCCGGCCAAGTATTCGTTCAATGGTGCGGTGAGTTGCAGCGACTACGTCGTTTTTAACACCAGCTTGACAGGGGGCCAGGGCAGCACCACCGTCGTTTTTACCAACGCCGCAGATACCAGCGGCACGATCGTCATCACCAACTCATCCACGGGAGCAACACTCACCTTAACCGCTGGTACCAGCAACTCCGGGACGACTTGGAACAACAACAGTACGTCAGGCTCCACCAACGCCAGCAACTTCAACACGACTCTCAATACCGCCGGCAACGGGTCCAGTGTTGGAGTCTACTCCAGTGTCGCCAGCGCCACCGTCACGATCACCGCTGAACAGTTGGGAGCGATTACGATCTCAGTCAAGAACAACACCCTCAGCAACATTTCGACTCCATCGTCGGGCAACTCAGAGAACTTAAGTGGCGGCACGAACGCAGCCCGGATCCTCGCCTATAAAGATCTTTATTCCAGCACCTGCGGCTCGATCGGCGGCGCCGTGCCGACTTTGTCGTGGCAGTATGAGACTGGCGGAATCGTCAAGACCTCCGTCTCACTCTCGGAAGACGGCACCCAACTTGCTTTCGTACAGTCGTATAACACTTCCGGATCCACTACCGCAGCGGAACTGGTGCTGTTGACGCCGGGAACGAGCTCGACGCTCTCGTTTCCAACCATTGTGGCGGCAGCCAGCTATCGAGGTTGCACCGCGCCATGCATGACTCTGTTCCCGCTGACCAACGACGACACTAACTCGTCCCCTTTTGTCGACTATATCGCTGATGTCCTGTACGTCGGAGACAATGCCGGGAGCCTCCACAAATTCACTGGCGTTTTTCTCGGAACCCCTGCGGCCGCCAGCGGGTGGCCGGTCACGGTTAGCTCGAAGACCCTCACCAGCCCGGTGTACGACAGCGGGACCACGAACGTATTTGTCGCCGACTCTGGCGGATTCCTGTACTCATACTCCTCGTCCAGTGGCTCCCGAGTCGGCGTCAGCAGCCAGCTCGCGGCCACTGGCAGCACGGGAATCGTCGATGCCCCGCTGGTCGATGACGTGGCCGATATGGTCTATGTCGTCGTGGGCGACGACGGTAACACGGCGACCGGTCACAACTGCGATAACTCCACCGGTTGCGACGGCGTATTCCGGTTCTCCACGACTGGCTTCACGACTTCAGGAACCGGTACTTGTAGTTCCTCAAATGGCACAAGCTGGACGTCAGGAACAAACTGCGGCGCGGAATCTGTCTTCGGTGTCGGAACTTCCAGCACTATTCTCTATGACGGAGCGTTCGATAACGCTTACTACGCCAGCTCAGGCTCGAGCGGCAACCTTTGGACATGCGCGGCCACGGGCACTCCGGCGCCTAAGCTGGTCTATTCATCCATGAGCAGCTTCGGTTCGACTCTTTCCATCGCCAACAACGCCATCAACCCGCTGGCCAGCGGCGCAGCTACGTGTTCTCCGGTGACAGAGATTCTGAACGGAACCACCGATTACATCTATCTCAGCATGACCGCCAACGGCAATCAGACCTCAGTATGCTCGGGCGCCTGCATCTATAGTTTCATTGTGACCAGCTCCGTCCCGAGCTCTGCCACAAAAGGACTCTCGGCCTCAGGCGGAAGCAGCGGGATTATTATCGACAATACCGGGACTGGAGGCGGCTCCCAAATCTATTTCTCCTACCTGTCGCAAGCCACCAGCTCCATAAAATGCCCGGTGCCAAGCAGCGCTTCCAGCGGCGGCTGCGTTGTACAGGCGTCACAGTCCGGCCTGAACTGAGCTCTTATGGGCAAGCCTTAAAGTGTCTTTGTGGCCTTTCTGATGGCCTAAGCACGGCGGGCTCAAACCCGCGCCACTAGCGCATTTCAGCCGATTTGACCCTTGCCAATAACGCCGTCCGGGTGTAAATTCTTTTGTAATTTGGCGAGCAGTCTCTTTTCTAACGCCACTCCGTTCAGCTGTAAACCAGGTTCTCCGGGTCCAAGTAGTAACCCGGATCCAACAGCAAGATAGATCAGGGGCGTTCGGAGAACAAAACGTGAGGGGGGTAACCATGAACATGCGGAGTCGCAAATCGATGATTCGGAAGTTGGGGCTCGGCGGCCTGACTCTAGCAGGCATGGCGCTGCTCCTCGCGGCGAAGGGCGCTCCAAGACTCTCTGGCGTCGAGAACAAGCCCATCCTAATCAACGCGCCCATCGATGAAAGCCAGTTAGTCAGGCTTCGCGGCAACACGCGTCCGGAAGCCAACGCCAAAAACGACCGCGGCCCCGTAAACGACAGCTTCCCCATGGAACATATGCTGCTGCAGTTGAAACGCGCGCCTTCTCTGGAGCGCGAGTTCAACCAATACATCGAAACCCTCACCGACAAGCGCTCGCCCAACTTCCATCACTGGATGCTGGCCGCCGAGCAAGGGCAAAAGTACGGTCTGGCGCAGCAGGATATCGACTCCATTGCGGGTTGGCTGCGTTCGCACGGCTTCACCGTGGGTTACATCTATCCCAATCAGATGGTCATCGATTTCTCCGGCACGGCAGGCGAAATCCGCGAAGCCTTCCACACGGAGATTCATCACATCGAGGCGCGCGGGGAAGAGCACATCGCCAATATGAGCGACCCCTATATTCCGGCGGCGCTCGCCCCAGCCGTAGTCGGCGTAGTCTCGATGCACGACTTCCCGGCGCGACCTATGTTTAAGCTGGCCAGCAAGTACACCTTCGCAGGCTGCACCACGTCCGGATCGTCCGGCAGCCTGCCCACCGAGCCCGGTACCTGCTACGCATTGGTGCCTGCCGATTTCCAGACCATCTACAACCTCAATCCCCTTTACCGGGATGGAATTAATGGAACGGGACAAACCATCGTTGTGGTGGAGGACAGCGATACTTATAGCAATGACGTCGCCACGTTTCGCAGCAGTTTCCTCAGCAAGTGGTCGGGCACGGTGACCACTACGCACCCGACCGGCGGCAATACCTGCATGGATCCCGGCACTAACGCGGCAGACGGTGAAGCGGATCTGGATGCGGAAATGGCCAGCGCTATCGCACCCGACGCAGCCATCGAAGTGGCGACTTGCAAAGACTCAGGAACCACCAACGGCGTACTGCTTGCAGTCGAGAACCTCGTCAACGGTACCAGCCCACCGTCGATCATTAGCCAAAGTTACGGAGAGTGCGAAGCCTACAACGGCGCCACGTCCAACGCTGCATACAGCTCGGCATTTGAGACGGGCGCTGCCGCCGGCACTTCAATTTTTGTTTCCTCGGGCGATGAAGGCGCGTCATCTTGTGCGCCCCTCTACTTTAGCGGGGCGTCGACCTGGGCCTACCCCGGCATCGGAGTCACGGGTTGGGGGGAGAGCGCATACAACGTTTCCGTAGGCGGCACAGACTTCGAGGACACTTACAACTCCAAGGAGGGCGGAAGCCCGCTCACCACCTACTGGAACTCGAGCAACACCGCTACTTACGGCTCAGCAAAGTCCTATATCCCGGAAATTCCTTGGAACGACTCCTGCGCCAGCATTCTGTCATCGAACGTCTCAATCGGTTCTTTCGTAACCTACGGCACAAGCGGCTTCTGCAATAACACAATCGCTACCTCGGGCGACGACTACCTAACCACCGGCGCCGCCAGCGGAGGCCCAAGCAATTGCGCTACCCTGGGAGGTGGAACCGACCAGACCGAAGATGCTGCCGTGGACGGAACCTGTACGGGCTACCCCAAGCCCTCGTGGCAGTCGGGCGTTTTCGGCAATCCCGCTGACGGCGTGCGCGATATTCCCGACGTTGCGCTCTTTGCCTCGAACGGGATTTGGGGGCATTACGTCATCGTCTGCTTTTCCGACACGAGCGAAGAGGGAAAGGCCTGCACCGCCGGGAATCCGAGTGTTTGGAGCGGCTTCGGCGGAACATCTGTCGCCGCGCCGATGATGGCGTCCATTCAGGCGCTGGTGAATGAGAAGTGGGGCACCTCGTGGCAGGGTTCAACGCCGCGCAACGGCAATCCTAACCCCATTTACTACCAAATCGCCAAGAGCGAGTTCGGGTCGAGCGGCAACAGTAACTGTTACTCCGTCAATCAGCCACCGCGCCGTGGCTTGGCCTCCTCCTGTGTATTTTACGACATAACACAGGGAGACATCGACGTGAACTGCCGCTACGATGGCACCACCCTCAGGGCCGGCTGCTATCGGCCCTCGAGCGCTACTAATGGGGTTCTCAGTACGCAGCCACTAACGACGGGCACCGTCACAGCGGCAGGAACGGGTTACAACAGCACGCCAACCTGCACTTTAGGGAAGCCCAGCAATCTGAACTCCTACCTCTCACCCACAGGCGGAAGTCTCTGGGCGGGGGGAACCCAGGCTACCTGCACTGCTACGCGATCTGGCCCAGGCGTGGGTAGCGTCACGATTTCTGGTGCCGGCGATGGTTATGCGGGGGGCACAAGCTGCACGATATCGGGTGGCGGAGGGACAGGCGGTACCTGCTCGGCGTCGCCGACTATCTCCACCGCAGCGGCATCCTACGAGCCTGCCTACGGCGCAACCCCCGGCTGGGATTTCGCCACCGGGCTCGGCAGCGTGAACGCCTATAACCTGGTTTACAACAGCGCCTGGTAAATTGGGGCGTACCTGGCGCCCGCAATCGGCGCGAAAGAAGACGAACAAGGAGAGGAATAAAAGAAGCGGGGGAGCAATTATGAAAAGCGCTAGCGGCCCGGTTTCGACGGCAACGCTCATCATTCTGTTTATGACTTTAGCCTCTTCGGCCATGATGCACGGCCAGGAAGGGCTGGAGTGGCGCGAGAAGGGCGTACCCTGGGACTGGACTCACCACCACCTCGTCTTCTCCCGTCCCAGCAAGGCGTTTGGTATCGTCAACGATCCTCGTTATGTCATGCAGCAGCGCAAGCGCGCCGCCGATGCCGCAGGTGCGACCAGGCCCGGTTTATCGCAGGACGCATCCGGGGCACCGCTCACGGTCGACCCCACGGCCAACCGGCTAGCCTCCCACGTTGGACACCAGGCCGAAGGCGCCAGGCCGACCGAGATGACTCTCGAGGAACGGCAGGCGGCTCAGGCAGGCAGCCGTAGCCTGCCTTCTGGTTTGATCAGGGCCATTATTGCTCCTCCAGTGGAAACGTCTGCGATCGAATCCTCCGATGCGGCTCTTGAAGGGTCCGAGCCATCCGATTCTATTTTGCCGGATAAGAAAAAGGACCGCATAAAAACTGACTGGAGTGAGACGGAAGACAGTGGCGGCACCACGGGCCTCGGCGAATTCCCCGCCACCTACACTACTGGCTCTACCAGTTGCACCGATTTCGCCGTCTTTAACACGGGTCTGGCGGGTTCGTCGTCGCAGGCTAGTATCATCGCCTACGAAAACCTCTACACGAACTGCTCCCCTCAACCCAAGACTTACTGGGCCTTCAACACCGGCGGAGCTGCGGTCAACTCGGTTGTTCTTTCGCTAGATGGTACGCAGGTAGCGTTCGTACAAACCGATAACACGACCGGCGATGCCGATCTCGTTGTCTTAAAGTGGGCTTCAGGAAGCGGGTCAATCTCAAGCCCAACGACGCTGACTTCCAACAGTTCGTATCCGACCTGCACCGCTCCCTGCATGATCGTTCTGCCCTTTCATGGAACCCCCACGGACACCTACTCCTCCCCTTTCATCGCTTACGGCACAAGCTCGAGCACCATCTACGTCGGCGACGATGTTGGAGTGCTCCATAAGTTCGCGAACATCTTTTCGTCCAGCACGCCTGCGGAGACAACGACAGCTGGATGGCCAGTGACCGTGAACGCCAATGCTTCGCTCGGCAGCCCCATCTATGATGCCGCGAGCACGCTGGTTTTTGTGGGCGACTATCTTTTCAGTTCGTCGTCTGGGTGCGAGCCCTCGGCCACCAATTCCAGCAGCCCCTGTGGCTACCTGTATTCTGTCACTACAGCGGGTTCTTCGTCGCAAACAGTGGTCAAGTCGGCGCAGTTGGATTTCAATATCGGAATTCTCGACAGCCCTGTCGTCGACTCCAGTGCTGCGAAGGTCTATGTCTTTGTAGGGGACGATGGTTCGACCAACTGTACCTCGTCCACCCCTTGCGCGGCCGTGTACCAATTCCCTGTGAGCTTCACTGCGAGCGCGACTGGTACAGAAGCTACAGTGGGCCCGGGCTACGAATTCATGATGTCGGGAACCTTCGATAATGCTTACTACAGCTCGTCTAACAGCACGGGGCACCTCTACGTCGTGGGAAACACCGGCCCTGCGAACAATACCCTGTATCAGGTATCGATCAGTAACAATGTCATGAGCACCAGCACCACTGCCGGCCCCGTTGTGTCCACGAACTACTCCAACGGGTATTACTCTGCCGCCCTGCAGATCAACGAGATTTATGCCAGCAGCAACGATTACATTTTCCTGAGCGTGCTGTCCTATGGGGGTCCGAGCGCTTGCGGCACGGCCTCTCTCGGAAATGGATGCGTCATTGGCTATAACGTGACCAGCGGCACAATCAGCGGGACGACCGCGGTTACCGGGGCCACAGCGGAAGCTGGCGGCACCAGCGGGATTGTTGTCGACAACGCTTCCGCGAATGCGCAAAACATCTATTTTTCGACACTCCTCAACCAAACCTGTACGACTTCAGGTGGCACAGGCGGCTGTGCCATACAAACCTCGCAGTCGGCGCCTTAGAACGGGCTAACAGGCGAGTCCGGAGCAAGCAATTGGGATCATTCGAAACGCCGTGAGCTCTTCATTCCGGCTTGAAGACACCATGCAGCTTTAGCGGCGAACCGAAAAGGCCGCAGGACGTAATAGAGGAAAGCGAGCGAGGATGGCAGCGCGAGAAATCGGCTATCCGCCAGGGTTGGAACCAGGAAACGAATGGCGAGATAGGGAAGTTTTTGAGCTGGCGTCTTGAGCAGCCGGAACAAGAAAAACATCCTCCTGGACTCCCAGGGCTGCGGTGTCCAGTGTGCGAGGCCAGCGCTGATACGTGGCTGGCGCAAAGGCGGGATCGATGGCGTACCGAGAAGATAAGCGCACGCTGAGAGGCTGTCTCGAACCGCGTCCTCTTACATCTATCTCAGCATGACCGCTAATGGCAATCAGACCTCAGCATGCTCGGGCGCCTGCATCTCCCTGCATCTATAGTTTCATTGTGACCAGTTCCGTCCCGAGCTCTGCCACAAAAGGACTCTCGGCCTCAGGCGGAAGCAGCGGGATTATTATCGACAATACCGGGACTGGAGGCGGCTCCCAAATCTATTTCTCCTACCTGTCGCAAGCCACCAGCTCCATAAAATGCCCGGCGCCAAGCAGCGCTTCCAGCGGCGGCTGCGTTGTACAGGCGTCGCAGTCTGGACTGAACTGAGCTCTTATGGGCAAGCCTTAAAGTGTCTTTGTGGCCTTTCCGATGGCCTAAGCACGGCGGGCTTAAACCCGTGCCACTAGCGCATTTCAGCCGATTTGACCCTTGCCAATAACGCCGTCCGGGTGTAAATTCTCTTGTAATTTGGTGGGCAGTCTCTTTTCTAACGCCACTCCGTTCAGCCTGTAAACCAGGTTATCCGGGTCCAAATAGTAATCCGGATCCAACAGCAAGATAGATCAGGGGCGTTCGGAGAACAAAACGTGAGGAACGGAGCATCCTTTATGAACCGCCCGCACTCGCTGGTTTGCCTGTCAATCCCTAGAGCCATCGGCGCACTCGTCATCGCTTTCGGCAATTTTGTGTCGGGACAAGATTCACTGCAGAAGCAGACGTCTGAGCCGAAGCCGACCCCTGAGTCGAATCCGGTCCTGCGACTCAACGTCGAGGATTGGATCGCGCAGGGTCGGGGCATCCCCGACGATTGGAGCCACCACCACCTCGTGTTTTCCAACCCCGGCACGGAAGAAGACGCCCTCGCCAACCGCACCTATGATCATTGGCTCAACGTCGTCAACGATCCGCGGTACGTTCTGCAGCGCATGAAGCGAGGCGCGGTAGCAACTGCGCTCGAAGCTGAAGCTACTCCTCGAGGTCCCGCTTCGTCGGAGCCCCGCATACACGCCTACGCCCAGCAGTCGAAATTGAAAGCCGTAAAGCGGGACTGGAGCATGGACCTGGGACCAGGGGTCGCGGCACACCAGACCGGAAGTTTCTCCGGCTCGCCTTTGTCCTCCGGTTCGATCACTGTCACAAACGGATCAAATACCTTGACAATGACGACCAACGGGACGGCCGCAAACGCGACCGGGACGTTCTCATCGCCTCCGTTGGCCAACACCACGATATCGATTACGAGCGGCTCAAATACTTTAACCTTGAGCTCAGCGGGGACGGGGACGGTCACGTTTACTGCAGAGCCGGCGCAGGGAGACACAATTACTATCGGGTCCGGCAATACCTATGCGTTTGGTCCAATTACTTATTGCGAATCTGTGAACAACTGCGTTCAGCGGAACACGGCCGCGAATGAGGCACAAAATCTGCAGGCTGCTATCAACAATGATGCCTCGCAGTGTGCTGCTGATTTCGTTTTTACAAGCACCTGTTTCCTCAATGGGACATCTGGCGCCATCCCTAATACCAGCGCTACAGCGTCAGTCTCCGGCAGCGTGATAACCCTGGTCAACACTACGGGCGCCAGCATAACCGTCGGCACAACTAGCTCCGCCATTACCTTAAGCCCCAGCAGCATGATTCCCGCTCCCAGTACGAACGCGTGTTCCAGTTCGACGACGGGGACGTTTGCACCGAGTTCCAGCACTACAACTTTGGCCTCGAACATGGCCGCCGCGATCAACTTGTGTCCCGCCGCCGCCGGTGTGAGCGCGACGCAAAGCACGGATACGGTGAAGGTGACCGACACGACTCCAGGCAGTTTTACTACTTTTTCGGTCAGCGACACGAATAACTCAGGCATCTTCTCCTGGAGCTCTGTAACCGCGGGGACCAACGGCTCAAACGCCTGCACGAGTTCAACCACCGGGACCTTCGCGACCAGCAACAGCACGACAACGTTGGCTACGGACCTCGCGGCCGCGATTGCTTTGTGCCCTGCGGCTGCCGGTGTTACGGCAAGTTCGAACGGGACTACAGTGACGGCTACTGCCGACATTGCAGGAACCCCTGGCAACCAGATCGCGCTTGCAAGCAACACTTCGAGCGCTTTCGCCTGGGGAGGCGCCACCCTCGCCGGCGGTCAGTCGGTGGTGGGACCCGGCCAGTACCCGGCGAAGTTCTCGTTCAGCACCACCACAGCAAACTGCGGCAACGCCACTGCCCCGGATTACGTGGTTTATAACACGGGTACGCCAGGCTCGACCACACAAGCCAACATCGTCGCTTACGACAACATCTATTCCGGGTGTTCGGGAACGGCGCCGACAGTCTACTGGTCGTATTACACAGGAACGGGCTCTGCGCTGACCTCTCCCGTCCTTTCCTTGGACGGCACTAAGGTGGCTTTCATTGAGACGCCCGCCAGCGGAGGTGCAGTACTCCGAATTTTAAAATGGGCCACCGGAAGTGGTAATGGCACTGACTACAGCGCCCCGGCCAACATAACCTCTACAGACAACCATACGAACACGTACGCAGGCGCCATGGGCAACGAGGCTTGGAGTGCCTGCACTTCTTCTCCTTGCATGATCAGTGTGGCCTTTCAGACTGAAGCCAATCCGGACACCACTTCGCCGCCTTGGTATGAGTACGATACGGACGTCTTGTGGGTCGGCGACAACGCGGGGTATCTCCACGAGTTTACAGGAGTGTTTAACGGGACCCCCGGGGAACTGACAACCGCGAGCGGTGGGACTTGCGGTGCGTCCTGCGTTTGGCCGATTGCCGTGAGCACCGGCGCCCTGACCGGCCCCGTCTACGATCAAGCGCATTCGTTATTGTTCGTTGGCGCTTCCGGCGGACATCTCTATTCAGTCAGCGCCACCAATACCACTGCGGCTGTCGAAACATCAAACCGGGTAGGCTTCGCTACCGCGGACATAACAGATCCCCCGGTTGTCGACCCTGCCGCGGGTGCTGCTGGTGAGGTGTACCTTTTTGTGTCGGGCGATGCCGCCACTAGTCCTAGCAGTGGCGTCTTTCAATTCGCGGAGGGGTCAATCTCTTCCTCCTCGGGCACCGAGGATAAGGTGGGGACGGGTTCAACCGGGTCAACTCCTCTCTACCAAGGTACCTTTGACAACGCGTACTTCACCTCCTCCAACACCTCGGGGAACATGTGGGTCTGCGGCCAAACTGGCGGCGATCCTTCCTTGTACACAATACCGATTGCCAGTGGGGGAACGATTACCGCCGCAACGCTCACCGGGGTAAATGTAGTAAGCGCTACCCCCGCAACCTGCTCTCCGGTTAGTGAGTTTTGCAATAATGGCGGGGCAGCATGTACGGCATCGGCAGGCACCGACTACATCTTTGTCAGCCCGCAGACCCAGCCGTCTTCGGGCCAGGTGACCGGTTGTACCGCCAGCGAGGGCTGCGTGATAAGTTATTCCCTTAACACCGCCGGCACGACGGCCACTCTCAAAGGGGCGGGACCATCTCCAGGTGGCGCCAGTGGAATGATTGTGGATACGCAATCCACCTCGGAGACCGGCACGCTACAACTTTATTTTTCAAACCTGACTGAGAGTCTGGCTTGCGCCGGAAAGGGCAGCGTTGGGACCGGTACAGGCGGATGCGCCATACAAGCGTCACAGACAGTACCTTAAGTACGGGGAATTGTGTGTTAGCAGTTCGTCCGCAGAGCGATTTACGACGCTCTGGTCGAGCGCGCCACGCGGTTCGCTCCGGCTCGAACCAACCACCACGCAGCCTTGGCGGCGAACCGAACGGGCCGCAGGACGTAATAGAGGAAAGCGAGCGAGGATGGCAGCGCGAGAAATCGGCTATCCGCCGGGGTTGGAACCAGGAAACGTATGGCGAGATAGCGAAGTTTTTGAGCTGGCGTCTTGAGCAGCCGGAACAAGAAAAACATTCCTCCTGGCACTTCCAGGGCTGCGGTGTCCAGTGTGCGAGGCCAGCGCTGATACGTGGCTGGCGCAAAGGCGGGATCGATGGGCGTACCGAGAAGATAAGCGCACGCTGAGAGGCTGTCTCGAACCGCGTCCTCCCACCCCAGTCGCTCCGCTTTCTGCTTAATACTTGCCCAGTCGAGGCCACCTCTGGAACAGAACCGGTCTAGATCGACGAACCACTTGAGCGAAAGCCTGCCGTGTTTTGCAGCGTGCGTCGCAAGGTATAGAAACTCCCAGTCCGGGCTTAAGGCGAAGGCTGGAACTCCGTAAAAACTCTTGCGGATGGCATCTGCCCAAATGTTTTTTAGCAGGTCACGCTCCAGGCGCCCTCCCCACAGCAAGCCCCAATGTAACTCGAGCAGATAGGTGCAGAGCTGGTCTTCACGCATCAACTCGCAGTCCTTGCCATAGCGCGCCAGGAGATTCAGGAAGAAGGGCTGCGTGATCTGGGAATGGTATCCAACAGAGAGAATAAGGTTGTGGGCGGCGATCACATTGTTCGTGGGCACCAGAAGGTCAATGTCAGTGCAAACGCGAAATGCGGAATCCTCGTATAACGTCTCGGCAAGAACCGTACTCTTGAGGGGCATTACCGGTATTTTGGCGTCCACGAGCAACCGAAGCAGCCGGGCTAATTCCTTGGCCAGGAGATCGTTACGAATCGCATTGACGGCCAGGAAATTCTCCAGCTCAGTTCGGATAGTTTCGGGCACGCTGGGAAACCCTAAAATCTCGAGTTGGCGATAAAGAAGGGGAGCGATTTCGTATTGGTAGGCTTTTTCTAAAACTAACTGCCATTGTAGAGGAGACACGAGAAGCTCCAGCGTCTGCTTCCGAACGGCTGCGAGGTCACGGCGCAACAGCAGCAGGCACAGCTCATTCTCGAGGGTCATGTCCTGACGCATGATTTTCTCAAATGGCTGACAGCGGCGAACCCAACCATCGTACACTGCCACCGATCGGCGTCCGGCTCCATCAGATGTAATTAAACGTTTTTTCCGTCAATTTGCTTGCTAAGAAGGTGAGATTTCAGGACAACTTAGGGAAAGGGAGCATCAATGCGCATCGCCGTCATCGGCTCAGGATATGTCGGGTTGGTAACGGAGGGATGCCTCGCCAGCATCGGGCACGATGTGGTATGCAACGATTTGGGAACTCTTTGCTTACCTTGCCTTCCAACTGCTTAACCAACGTCAATCTTAGCGACATGGAAACCTGTTACAAAGTGTTCCGTCGGGAAATAATCCAAGCGATTCCGATCGAGGAGGACCGATTTGGCTTTGAGCCAGAGGTCACTGTCAAAGTTTCTAAGCGCCGCCTACGCATCTCGAAGTCGGCATCAGCTACTGGGGTCGCAACTACGAAGAGGGCAAGAAGATTGGCTGGAAGGACGGTTTTCGCTGTCACTGGTGCTTGTTAAATAAAATACTCGATCAGAGAACCGGTCACACCCGTCTTTGCCCGTCAGGATTGCCTCGGCTCGCCCTCAATTGAAACAAAGAACAAGGCAGCATGAGCAAGTTCTTGCTCTCTATCCAGGACAGGACCCAGATCGATTGAACTGCAGCTTCCGGAACCCCCCATGGACCAATTCCAATTAGGCTAAAACACCAGCATCACCACTCTCACATTTTATGCTCATACTAGGGTTGTCATCGTTCAAGCACGACACTGCCGCGGCTCTGTTTGAAGACGGAACCATTAGGGCGGCCATCGAAGAGGACAAGCTCACCCGCTCCAGAAGCACAGGACTGCCCGAGAATGCAATCCGGTTTTGCCTGGAGAGTGTGGGAGCAACCTGGCGCGACCTGGACAGCATAGCGGTGGCGGCCCGTTCCTACCATGGTTGGCGAAACCGCTTTTTATTGCCTGCGCAGTGGGGCGCCTTTTCGCCGACGGCCGCTGTCTTTCACCAGGCCAATGAACTGGGAGTGTTTGCTCACGAACGGAGGGAAATGCGAAAGTTGCGCTCAAACATCAACGGCATGGGCTCAACCGTCGTAAACTTCGAGCATCACCTTTGCCACACCGCAAGCGCCTTTTTCCTTTCACCTTTTGACCGAGCTCTGATTCTGACCATGGATGAAGAGGGGGATGGCACCTCCGGCATGATCGCGGTCGGTGAAGGCACGCGCATTCGTGTGTTGCACAGGATCCCGTTCCCGCACTCGCTGGCGTGGATTTACACCCAGATCACTGAGCTGCTGGGATTCAGGCCGCACCACGATGAGCACAAGACGCAATGGCTGAGTTTAGAAGGCGAGCCGGTGTTCAAGAATGTATTTCTTGAGATGCTTCGATGTGGGCGGAACCATCTCCCCCGCTTAAGCAATGGATATGTGAATCTGGCCGGCAGCCCAAGTTTCTCGAGCAAGTTTTATCGCCAAGTTGGCCTCGAGGCGGGGAAAAGGGAACTGACGGAGGACCTTCGCCGCAGCCTTGCCAGCAGCCTCCAGGAGGCTTGCACGGAAATAGTGGGCTCAATCATTGAGCACTACCGCAAGCGGGAGGGTATCCAGACGGTTTGCCTGGCTGGCGGCCTTTTTCAAAATGCGCTGTTGGTTGCAAGTCTGGAGAGACGATTGGGCATCAATGCAGTCTTCGTCCCACCTGCTCCGGGCAACTCTGGTTGCGAGGTAGGCGCGGGCATGCTCGTCTGGCACCAGGCGATGCAAAAGCCACGCCTTCCTGCCTTG
>Ga0302325_10004333_pt1 | contig 32870 bp, 27 predicted proteins | sample Palsa_T0_2_FD_201948 | JGI IMG/M metagenome (GOLD analysis project Ga0302325, IMG submission 201948) | Peat permafrost microbial communities from Stordalen Mire near Abisko, Sweden - Palsa_T0_2 | ecosystem: Environmental > Terrestrial > Soil > Palsa > Peat permafrost | place: Sweden: Abisko... | reverse complement strand
CCGTCTCTTGATTCTTGGCCGCGAAGAACAGGTCGTCGACGAAGGCAAAGATGCGCGAGTTGGAATCCTCACGCAATGCGGGTAAAGGTTCGGGATCGACAGGCGCAAAGGGCGCGGCGAAGCCGGGACGAGGGCCCCGACGCGCGCCTTGGCCGTTGCCGTTACCCGACAAAGCGGCGCGATAGCTGTGATCCATGGGCGCGGTGTAGATGCCGTCCTGATTGTGGCGCGACTGGCTGGGGCCGGCTGGACGGTGCCCGCGAGCATTGTTAGGGCGGCGTCCGCGACGCCGTCGGCCTCTGCCTCCGCTGCCGGAGGGTCTTCCTGGTCCTGCGTTCATAGTCCTCTCAAAGCTGCTGGGCCGGGTACTTGACCCGGCGTAGGGTTGCAAAAATCCACGCTTTCAGGTTCCCCATTTGGTTGCGGCAGAATCTGACAATGTTGGCGCACAGCTACAGCTACCTTCTCGCGGGGGCCTATCCACTTGCTTGCTCACACTACTCGGTCACACCCTTCAGCCATCTCTCGCGACCGCGTTCGGGGAACATGGCCAACTCGCCATGCGGGATTGCGGGTTGGGCCGGACGCAATCGTGAACGCAATCGTGATCGACCGCTCTCTGCTGAAGCAAACTCGTACTGGCGAAAAAAACTTCTAAATTTTGCGTATTCAGTTATCCGTTATCGGAGTCCGTCGCGCCGCCGGGAACGGCCTGGGGCGCGGAAGGCCTACGCGGGAACGAGGCCAATGAGAACAACCTAATGGTACTCGCACCGGTGCAGGCGCGCAAGGGGCAAAGTGGTAGCATTTTTGCACAGGAGGCCATGACTGTCCGGCTTCGGGTCTCTCGTTCGTCATCCGTGGCCAGTGGCCAGAAACTTCGGCCTAAACCGGCGTACCCTGACCACTTCTAATAAGCTGCTTACGGCGCGGTTACGTTGAGAGTGATCGAAAGTGAGCCGGTGATCGGGTTCGCACCGCCGGTGGTGGCGTTGATGGTCACGGCATACGTTTGGGCGGGCGTTCCTGTGTTCGTCGGGCTGATGCTGGTGCCGCCGCCACCGCTGCAAGAGCCCAACCCCAGCGTGGAGAGGCCGAGAACCACAATCAGGCTGAGCAGGCGCAGGCGGTGCGTGCGCGATCCCGCCGCAAGAACAATTCCGAACAGGCCGGGGAGCAGCAAGGCATAGAGGAAGCGGCTGCCACCCAGCGGTGGACGCAACTGCGCCGTCGGGGCTGTAGTCTTGAGGTTGACCGAGACTGCGATCGCATTGTCGGGCTGGCCGGTGTTCGGGACTTGGCAGTTGATGTCGCTCGTCGGAAGAGAAGGGACTCCGGTGCAGGTATAGGTGAGCGGCACAGCGGTGGTGGCACCGGCGCCACTGCCCACGATGAAACCGTTCGTGCCAGCGACAGCGACATTGACCTGAGCGCTTCCCCCCACAGGCACAGGGAAGGTTACGCCGTTTGTCGATGAAAGTGTGAAGGTCTCAGTGGTCGCGGTCACGGTCAGGTTCACCGGCGCAGTCTGCGATTCGCCAAATGTGCCGCTGGCGGTGCCGGTAACGGTGATCGTCTGCACGCCCGTGGGCACGGTCATGTTGGCCGCAGTGGTGATGGTCAAAGTGACGGGCACGGAGTCGGTGCCGTCGAGCGTGACGCTCGCAGGACTGAAGCTGCAGAGCGCACCTACCGGTAGACCCGCCGTGCAACTGCCCGGGGCGGAACTCGTGGAATTCGTGAAGTTAATGGTTGCAGTGGAATTGTTCACCGGCGCGATGGTCAGGACGGCCGTGGCTGTTTGCCCGGCGGGGATGGAACTGGGAGACAGCGCAGTGGTGACCGCGAGAGTGAACTCCGACGCCGTCTCGCTGGCTTTCCAGGCAACGGCGAGGGCATTGGCGTCGACGGAGCCGAGACCGGTAACCGGGCTGTAGCCAGCACCGGCGCTAAAACCGTACTGGAACGGCGAAGTCGCGGGGCAATCCGGAGTTCCGCTGGTGCAAGGCACGATGTTGTTGCCTGTAGTCACATCGTGAAAAGCCGTGGGGTGGCTGGCCGCTAGACTGTAGAGCTGGGGATTTACTTGCCCCAATCCTGATGCACCCAGGGACTCGTTGAGCAGAGCAACGATGGCAGCAAAAGTAGGAGCCGCGCAAGACGTGCCACCGACTACGGTAAGGTCTCCGCCGGCGCCGGTCCGGAAACCACTGGTGCAGCTTGCTACGATTGCGCCGCCCTCACCATCCTCGGAGCAGAATAAATAGCCATCGTGGAAGGGCGCCGCATTCAGTGCGAGGTCAGGCACATCGCGTTGACCGTCGCGGGGTACGCCGGTACCAGTCTGCCATGCAGGTTTCTCGAAATAGATACTGGCGCCGCCACCCGAAGCCAGTAGGCCATGATCCGCGACGGTGTCATTCCAGGCCGTCGCCGGGATGTATTCAAGAGCCGAGGAGATGGTATCGGTGCCACCAGTCGTGCCGCTCCAGTAGGGGGGGTCGGCGGCGGCATTCCCGCCGGTCACCGGGGTGTCACCGTTCGGATTGTCCCCGTCGAATTCCGTCCCGCCCATGCTGGTCACCTCGGGAATAGAGCCGGGAAGGTCGACGGCCAATCCCCCGCGGGCCGATGCGCTGTCGCTTGCATCGCAATCGGCGGCGCCGGAATCGCCTGAAGCGGCCAGGATGGTCTGGCCCTGGGCGCTCGCTTGCTGCGCCCATCCCCGGACGGTCTGCGGGAAATCAGCGGGCAGCAATTGCTCGCAGTAGCCGTAGCTGGTGCTGATGACAGGGGCATAATTACTGTCGACAGCCTGCTGAAGGGCGTCCCATACGCTGTTCGTGCGGTTGGCGCAAGTTTCGCCCGCAAGCAGACCGGCGTAGACGAAAACAATATTGGCATTCTTGGCGACCCCGCCGGACCACTCCAGATCGAGATCCGATTCACCCTCATCGCCCGGGCAGCGGGTAGGGGTCGAAGTACTGGGGTAGAGCACATACTGCGGAGACATTGCGGCAAGACCGGCGGCGCTGCGGAAGTTGCTGAGGTCGGTCGCGCTGACGGTAGACTGTCCGACGATCGCGATCGTCTGGCCCGTGCCGTTGATGCCGGCGTTGTAGAGGGGCTGAACATCGTAGATGGTGGCGAAATCTCCGGGCGTCAAAGAATGATCGCCGGAAAGATGATTGGTGAAATGCGGGTCCCCATCACCCGAGGACATCCTCGAGAATTTCGCCTGCGGCTTGGGAGCGAAGTCGTGAAGATGTCCCACCCCAAGCACCACTCCTGCAAGCGCGGCGGGCACCGAGGGGTTGGTGGCGTTGGCGAAATGGATTACGCTGTCGACCAGGTAATCGTGGATCCCTGTGCGGAAGACCGATTCGATCTGCGCTACGGTCCCGTCAAAGGAGACCTGGTTCCGGCTGTTGGCGACCGAGGTCACGGTGAAACCCTGGGATTCGAGCCAGGCGACGACGCGTCTGATGTCGTCTCGGGTCATTCCGAAGCGGTCGGCGAACTGCGCTGGCGTGAGCCATTTGTGGTAATTCGGGGAGGAGCGATCCTGCTGCTGGGCCAGCAACTTGTTCAGATCCTGCTGCTGGGCGGCGGAGAGTCGGAAAGCCAGCGTTACGCCGTAGAGGAGCTTACTGCCGTCGGTTTGGCCAAGATCAAAGCGCGGCTGGGCAAGACCGTGCACGTTCCCCGTAAGCACCACCATCGAGGAGCCGATGGGTCCGGTGATGCGATCGGGCTGCGCGGCGAAGCACAGCGATGAGGCTAGAAGGGGTAAAAGAAGCTTCCAAGATCGCATGAACCGCTCCATCGGCAGTTGGGGTTGAGGGGCTGTGTTCCTTAGCTTACACGGCTTTATTGCACTCTGATCAAGTTTTGTGGAGGAGGGTTGTACGGCGTTACCAAAATTACAAAGTCGCTTGGTGCGGCGAAAGCGAACGATGGAATTTGGATCACATTCCGAGCAAGTTAGGATGGCGTTTGGCATATCCGTGCTCTTGCGCACAAGGGCGGCCCGGTTGTGGTCGATGCGGTAGTCGATCCTTTCGCCCTATCGCTCCCGTCGCATGTTCCTTTCCACACGGCCAAGGGCTTCACCCTCAGCATGGCCAAACAGGTATGGAGCGGGAGGATGGACGACGTGATCAAGACGATCGAACGGAAGCTCAGGCTGGCCTGAGCAAGTCTCGAGGGCCTTGCATTCTGCCGAGCCAAGACCGAAATGAAGACCGACACGACGGACAACCGTGCCGTAGGCGATCCGGCAGCGACGGTGGCCCCCCAGATCGTTTCGCAAATCGAAGACGCTCCGGCGCGCGGTATTTTGCCGAATATCAGTTTCGATCTCGCGGCGAATCCCAACTGTTCCACCCTCGACGCGCAGCCGATGGAGAAAATCAATGATCTTCTCTTTCGGCGATATCTCCGCAGAGCGGACCTCACGTTCGTGGAGTGGACTGCGAAGAAAGGCGCTGTTGTGCCGCTAACGCACCACGTCAACGCACAAGCCGCGTGCATTACCGATGGCCTGGCTGAAGTGTATTTGCAAGGACGAAACTACCTCATGAAAAGCGGTGACACATTGATTGTCCCGCCGAATGGGCCCCACGAGTTCGTCTTCCTCGAAGATACGATCGACGTCGATATCTTTTGCGCCTGGGGGGCACGATTGGCTCGCCGGAACGGCGACCTATTTGTGTGAGAATTAACTTCGTCGCCTATCCAAGAAGGCGATATTCTCTTTCCTGGCAAAAACTAATTCCTTGCGCAATGACAATTGCATCCAAAACCTGAGGTACGATCCCAGGATTGAAAACTTCTTCGAAAGGATTTATGCGCTCGTTGGCCAATCCATACTCTCTCTTCGCAGCGGCGATTCTGCTGCCTGCAGCGCTGCTGCTGGCAGCGGACGTAAACACAAAGTTCCACGACGCACCGGCGTCGGCCCGAGCCATGAAGAATCCCTACGAAGGCGACGATGCCGCCGCGCAGGCCGGGGGACCGCTGTATGCAAAGAATTGCCTGTCGTGCCACGGCAAGCTGGGAAAAGGTACGGGAAACGTGCCATCACTCGTCGATGGCAGGCTCGATTCCGTGACTCTCGGTGAAGTGTTCTGGTTCATCACTCGAGGCGACAAGGATAATGGCATGCCTTCATGGGCCTTTTTGCCAGTAAAGCAGCGCTGGGAGATCATTACCTATGTGACATCAGTCTTACCGGCGCTAAATGCGGAGCCGGAAACCGCGGCCGCACCACCGGACCCTGCAACATTCAAGCTGAAGGCACCGCTGCCGACCCCACCCTTCGCCGACTTCCGCTACGAGACGCCGGGCACAGTTCATAAGATCACAGTCAGTGATCTTCCGCCGCCCTATACCACGCGATCAGCGGACAACGGTCCGGACCTGGTGGCGCGGCCGGAGAACGTGTGGCCGTCGGCGCCGGCCGGATTCAAGGTGGAGTTGTATGCGACGGGGCTCGACAATCCCCGGACGCTACGTACGGCCCCGAATGGCGATATTTTTCTGGCGGAAAGCAATTCCGGGCGTGTCCGGGTGTTCCGTGGGCTGACCAGCGACGGCAAACCCGAACGGTCAGCCATTTTCGCGAGCGGCTTGAAAAATGCGTACGGTCTGGCCTTCTATCCTCCCGGGCCTGATCCGGAATGGCTTTACGTGGGCAGCACCAAGGAAGTCGTCCGCTTCGCTTATCACAACGGTGACTTGAAGGCGAGCGGATCGCCGCAACACATCGCCGATCTGCCAGCGAGCTGGTCCGGGCACTGGACGCGGGCGGTGGAATTCTCGGGCGATGGCAAGAAGATGTTTGTCGCAGTGGGCTCGGCATCGAACGTGGATGACCCGGACACGCATCCCTCAGAAAAGGACCGTGCCGACATTCTGGTGTGCGACCCCGCGAACTGCAAGTTGACCGTGTATGCCTACGGCATTCGCAATGCCGGGGGCGGAATTGCGGTGAATTCGCGGACCGGCGAGCTATGGTGCTCGGTGAATGAGCGCGATGCGCTGGGCGACAATCTCGTCCCCGACTACATCACGCACGTGCAGGAAGGCGGATTCTACGGCTGGCCGTGGTGGTACATGGGCGAGCACCAGGATCCGCGGCATCAGGGCAAGCATCCGGAATTGAAAGACAAAGTAATCGTGCCGGACGTACTGCTGCAGCCCCACAATGCGTCGCTGGAGTTGACTTTTTATGAGGGCCAGCAGTTCCCTGCCGAGTACAAGGGAGACATTTTCTCCTCCCAGCACGGCTCCTGGAACAGAGCGGTGCGCACTGGCTATGAAGTGATCCGCGTGCCTCTGCACCAGACCGGCCACGCCAGCGGTGAGTATGAAGACTTTCTCACCGGCTTCGTGCTGCCGGATGGCAACGTCTGGGGACGGCCGGTAGGCGTGACGGTGGCTTCGGATGGTTCGCTGCTGGTCAGCGACGATGGCTCGAAATCAATCTGGAGGGTCAGCTACACGGGAAAGTGACGTAGCGCACAGGGACGACCGGGACAGCCCGGCCTTCGAGCAGATTGGCTGCCGAGGAGAATTCACAGGCCGCCCTCAGCACGACCCTACATGGGATCCATCCTATTCGATGGCGGCGCAACGTTTTCGCGTCTGGGCGCCGTTTGCGTCGGCCCTGAAAGTCCAGGGGGATTTCAACAACTAGCTAGCAGCCTGGCCCGCCTCTCTATGCAGAAGGAAACGGCAACTGGAGCGTGGATCAAAGCGGCACCGTAGACGGACAACCGTACAACTACCTCATGACGAATGCGGCCAGGGGGAGCGGTTTTTGCCCACGTCGATCCTTACACCCGTTCGTTCAAGACCCGGGGCGGTCCCAACCTGATTGCGCCGAGCGATATACCGCACCCCGACGCCTCCTACACAACTCCCTCCTTCCCGGAGGCGGAAATCCTCCGTCGTGCACAAATATCTTGAACCGCGTCTCCTCTTGATTAACCCGGCATCACTGTACTTTGATTTGACTGGGCTCGTAGGCGATAATTTCAGGGGCACCTTTGTAGTCGCTTATTTTTCCGGTCACGCAGATGTGCTTGCTGCGGTACGCTTCCTCGGGATCGCCAAACTTCGGGCGGTTATTCCCCCAGATCAACACCGTGAAAATCTGGTTTGGGTATGGTTTGTCGAGATTGATGAACGTCGGATTTCCGCGACTACTCGCTGCGTAGCGCGTGCTGGCTACGTCCCCGCAAACAGTCGCCTTCTCTCCAACGTGATCCTTGGCCTGCGCCGCCGAAATCGAAGTTTGGGCAAGGCCCAATGCGGCCCATAGAACGATGACAGACGGAATGACGAGTGCTCCTGTCCTTGTCGATGTCATGTCATTCTCCTTATCACGTTGCGCTGTCCAGCCAAGCCGTGTACCACAGGTTTAACAACATCTGGCTGCCAGCCGCGAGTCTTTGGGCTGTGAAATCGAACGCCTCACGCGACCCGGCGTCACGAAACCCGCCCGCTTTGTCCAATTCATAGACTCTTTCGACCAGTCCGTTGGAACTCCTTAGATACTGCATGTAGCTGCCGAAAGGATCAGCTATGTGTTGCGGAGCGTGAACCAAAAGGGCGAAGTCGGTGGCTAGGATATTTCGAGAAACATAGGCGGTCTCGAACTCAGCATGAATGCCTCCGCGAGACGCGTAGCCTTTCGGATTTGCGCCGACCCAACCGTTGTAGTGAATGGTGGTATGGAGCGGCTGCGATCCGTCCGCGACATAATGACCCAACCACCCCGCGTAAAAAACGATGTTGTGCTCGACAAACTCTGTGGGCTGATGACGTCCGCGGAGGCTACGATATTCCCGAAACGCAATCTTCAACCGCCCGAAGATTTCCATCACGATGTAGGGTTGGAGGCCGACTCGTTCTGGGAGGTAATCGTCTGGGTTATCCTTGGTCTGCGACCGTTTCTCATAGAGCTTCTGGTAGAACTCGTACCGACCTCCCGGCAAATGATCCAGCCAAGCAATTCTCTCTAGGTCGATGTAATGATCGGGATCCTGTGCGCTCTTCAGTGCTGGGTCGGAATCGTCCCGCCATCGGTCGGGTTCAGGACCTAGATATGCTAGTTCGGCAACTGCGTTTCGCAAGAAAGCTGGCACGTCTTGCGGCAACTTCTCGGCGGCAACCCGGTTCACATACATGTGTCCGTCGCTGCCCCACCCCCATGCGGCCTGCTGTAGTAGGACAGAGGCGAAGAGGAGAAAACCTAGTCCGAGGCGGTTCATTTTCAAAGATTACCTTCCTATCACCAAGTCCTGCTCAGTCGCGTTCAAGAGCGATAACACATCATCCACATTCCGCGACCGGACTGGCAAGACCTCTCTAATGCATTCCTGGTCGCCAAGGTGCCGCGGGGGGAGCAAAATGTCGATCTCCATCTTGAAACAAGGTTGCACATCCGGTCCTCAGCCTGGAAGCGTGCCAACCACCTTTCCTATAGATCAAGTCAGGCGCAGTGTCAGCGGCGGCAGCGACAACCCCTCGACCTCAACTTTCCAGAGATCGCCTCGGTCGGCGGGATGTCCGGCCGTTAGCGTTCCGGAACTGACGATTTCCCCAGCTCTCAAGGGCTCGGACGGGAATCGCCGCGCGATGGCTGCGCTGAGCTCCGCCACGCAGAAAGCCGGGCTCCGTAAACTGTTCCTGCCGGATCCTTCTTCGACAAACTGTTCGTTCTTAGAGCTGGTTGAGCACGACACACGTACCTTAAATCGTGGTAGCTCGCCCACCAACGCGGCGATGCTGTCCGGCCGCACCTGAACCCGCTCTCCGACCACGAGCGCAGCATGGAGTCCAAAGCAGGCAACGAAATCACTGGGCTGAAACTGCCATTCCGGAAAGGGACAATCAATGATTTCGAATCCCACGGCCAGCCAATCCGTGGATGCGAGCACAGTGGTGGCAGCAGGGGCTCCAACGTCGTCAACAAGTGTCGGCTGTTTCAAACCGAAAACAATCTCGGGCTCGATCTTCAGCGAACGAGGATGTGCGATCGACAGCGTTGCGGAGTTGCGGTGACTGTAATGGACAGTGTCGTCGTACATGTGGGCCCAAACCAGGGTTTCAAGTTTGAGCACGCGCCACAGGGCCTTATTGGCATAACCAACCTTGCGCCCGACCGCTTTATGTCCGCCAGCTTCGCGGAACTGTTTGAGGACTGCTTCCACCTCATAAGCGGTGTTGAGATCGAAACCGGGACGCGCGGAGAGAAGGGTAGGAACCATCACGCCCCTCTCGTAGGCGGACAGCAATTCATTCGCCAAAGCCTCAGCGTCGTGGTGCAACGTCAGATCGTGCGACATAGGTAAGTTCGGCTTTCGCGGTACCATCTCACTTTGCCGTGTACAGGCGCACTATCGCTATTCGACACAACGGGAACTCCACCGTTTTGGAATCTTAACGTTCTGGAATCTTACCACCAGCGTTTTGTCGGCACCGCGCTCCCCAGCTCGCACTTCCGGTAGAAACTCAGTGCGAAGCGAATGCTCGCCTCTCTTGTTTCACGCAGCGCGGTTGGGGTTAGAATTCAACGCAGGTCCTCGGAGAGAGCGGGGTGAAGCGATGGCCGGTTCCTAATCTGACAACAGCAGCTGTTACGCGGCGCTGTGGGTTCGCTCGAAGCGGTGGTACCTTACAATCGTCAGCCAGCTCCAGAGTTCCGGTGGCCAAGAAGATCGTTGTTTACCTTAGCCCAGCCATAATTGGGAGGAACACAATGAAGGCCCCGGCGCGATTTTCGGCATTGGCTATCGTGCAGCGACGTTCCAACCGACATTTGTTCTCGCATTTCTGGCTGTTGTGTCTTATTAATCTCGGGCTGGGCGGCGGGCCTGCCGATGCCCAAAACACGCTTGTCCTAGTGGGAGCCGGCTCTAGTGTACTGACGCCTCTTTATAGCAGGTGGACACAGGAGTTTAGCAAGCACAACCCAAAGATTCAAATGCGATACCTGATCGTCGGCACCAGTGAAGGGATCAAACAGATCGCGCACGGCGCGGGAGATTTTGCCGCTGGGGAAGCGCAGCTTACGGACAAAGAACGAAAAGAGGGCAGTCTGATCGAATTGCCGGTCGTGCTCATCGCGATCGTTCCCATCTACAACCTGCCGGAGACCCACCAGGAGCTGCGGCTTTCGGGCGAGGTGTTGGCCGAGATTTTCCTCGGCGATCTGAAGATGTGGGATGCGCCACAAATCGGGAAGCTCAATCCAGAGATCGCTCTGCCCAAACTTCCGATCCAAGTTGTGAACCGCCCGGCAGGGAAAGGATCCAACTACGTCTTCACTGACTTTCTTTCGACGGTGAGTTCCAAGTTTCGCGACCAGGTCGGAATCACACCTTCGCCGAAGTGGCCAGTTGGCGAACCGGCCGAACGCAGTTCCGATATGGTGGACAAAGTGAAGAACAGCCCCGGCTCCATTGGCTACGTCGAGTATCAATATGCGGTGAAGAACAGCGTTCCCCAAGCCGCGGTGCTGAATCGCGCCGGTCGGTTTGTCAGAGCTTCCCCCGAGAGCGTGACCGCGGCCTGCCAAGCGGCCGAGGCGCCAGGCTGGAAGAGCTTCTCTGCCTCGTTGATCAACACGCCCGGATGGGATTCTTTTCCCATTACGAGTTTCAGCTGGATTTACCTAAGAACTTCACCGTCCGATTCCCTTCGCGTTGCCGCGTTGGGCAATCTCTTGAATTGGATATACAGAGAGGGCCAGCAATACGTGACTGCGGAAGGCTACTCCGCACTGCCCCCGGCGCTGCTGGGAGCTTTGAGAAGAAAAGTCCAAGATTTGCAATGAGGTTTGCTGCCTGGGCCTGATGTCACCTGATTCGATTCGCTGCATTTCGCTTCGGAGGACTCATGCGAGTTTGCTTCGTCTACGCTTGTATTGCGTGGCTAACGCCTCTTGCCGTGGCGCAGCAGCCCGCCACCCCGCCTATGACTGGTGAAGCTCGACCGTCGAGCGGCGCATCCGCCGACTCGGCTCTGAAGGAAATGTTTGAATCGAAGGTCAAAGTTGAATGGGAGGCGTTGAAGAACAAGGACAAGAAAGCTTACGCCGAATTGTTAGCGGACGATTATCAGGGCGTCGAAGTCGATGGCCGGGGTGAGCGGACTAAGATTCAAGCTGTAAACGAACTGGCAGACACGAATGTCTTCAACTATACGCTGTGGGGGGTCAAGCTGATCCCGCTGGGACCGGATGCCGCTCTGGTCATCTACGAGTCCACCATGCAGTTCCCCCCGAAATCGCTAATACGCTTTTCACGCGTGTATATCAGTGAACTCTGGGTGAAGCGCGCCGGACAATGGAAGGAACTGCATTATCAGGAAACGCACGTCAAGTAAACCTCCCCGCAGATTAAATTGCAACCGCTGTAATCTCGCTGCCATCTCAAAGGTGTGTGAGAGGAGGCATCGCTATGAGAAAGTTGTGGTTCGCTCTGCTGCTTTCGGGAAGCTTTCTGCTAGCGCAAGACAATCCTAGTCAGCAGAACTCGAAGGATTCCAAAGGACAGGTGACGATACAGGGTTGCGTCAGCCGAGCTAGCGGCGACTACATACTTATGAAGCAGGACCCAGCCGTTACTTACGAACTTCAGTCTACAGGCAAAATAAAACTTCACCGCTTCCTGGGACAACGAGTGGAAGTAACCGGGAAAGAGTCACCGTCGATGGGCACAAGCTCCGACGCCATGACTAGAGTCTCTCCATCCTCGGTAACGTTAACCATCACCTCGATCAAAACCATCGACAAGGAGTGCACAGCAGAACAAATCCCACATTAATTTTCGACGAGAGCTGTTTACGCTCTTACTTGGTTCGCCGCTATTCGAGGCAGGGTATCAGTCGCAATCCGGCGGCATGGCCATGATTTCGGATTCGGAATCACAGGGTGGCTTTTTCTTCGATGGCTCGAGTAGCGCCGGGCGATTGTAGCGGAGAATCCATAAGCCTTCGTTGTTGGTGAGGTAGATCAAACCGTGGCCGCCGTCGGGAAGAAGGCTGGTGACTTTATTGAACGTCTCCAGAGTTTTTGGATTGCGCGGGTCGCTGAGGTCGAGTACGCGAACGGTTTCGGTGGGATGGCTACTGCTGGTCAGGGTCGTCGCTGTTCTTTCCGGAGTTTCCGCGATCGCGACATCGGGGCTAACTATTTCCAAGTTTCCTGTGGTCGCCTGATTCGATTCCGCTGTGCGTTTCAAAAGGTTCGGCTTCTCCGGCTTGCTCACATCCACGATCATGAAGCCTTGCTTGCTGGCCAGTTGAATGTATAAGTAGTGTTTCTCGTTTTGTCTTTGTCTTTGCAGCAACATTTCATTTCCGGTCGCCTGCGGCAAAGGCAAGTGGGCGATCACGGTCGCCGGGACATCGGTGGGTTTCGGCGTTGGTTGCTCACTCGCACTTGCTCGTGGGACAGACAAAACGAGCAGCGATACCACCAGTACATTGAAACGCTGACACAGTCGAGAAGAAATCTCCATAAGTCACTTCACAATTCACCAACGCGAAAGTCGACCTCGGCTTCGCGTCCAAGCCAACTATATCACCGGTGGGTTGCGGCCCTCACTGTTCCCCTATGACATCGATGCATCCATTAGAAGTCTGAGTCCCGCAGATGGCACCAGCTTGCTGCGGCATAAAAACATGGTTGGTCTTGGGATCGACTGCGATGCTATGCGCGTTGGTGTTGACCGGAAAGTTGACCAGGAACTGGTTAGTTCCGGCATCGATGACGCCCATCTGCGGCGGCGACATGTCGCGCCCAGCGAGATAGTATTTGTTGTCTCCCGGGTTGTACCAGGTCTCGTCCACTGCACCGGTATTGAAGACTTCCACACAATTGGCCACCGCCGGCGCGTTCACTATCCCACTATTCGACGGTGTGCAGCTTACACTGTTGCTGGTCGTGTTAGTGATGACGTACTCATTCGGCGGAAACGCTTCGCCGTCGTGGTCGGCGCAAGCTACAAGGAAATTGTCTCCGGGCCCCGGAGTAACGCCGGTGGGCATGCAACCGTAAACCGGATAACTGGCGATGACAATCGGACCGGTCGGGCTCTTGGGATTGATCACATCTACGCTTCCGACGGGTAGAACCGCAGTCGAGTTCCCGTTCGTAAGGAGAAAGTAGCCTGTGTTGGGGTCCCAGGCGTGTCCGCCCAAGCCGGCAGGAGAAATTGCGCCGAGGCAGTTCGCAGTCGCCTGCGGCGTGGGGTTGCACAGCGTATAGCTGCCCGTTCCGTTGTCGATGATCGGGCCGTGATGGCAGGGGATGGTGGCGCCGGCGGCCAAATATGTAGGTCCGCCCGAGACGCCGGAATTTACCTCGGGATTGGAAGGATCAGGACAGGGGAACCCGGGTTCGTTGTCGACCAGGACACCATTGTTGATGGGGCTTGCGCCGTCGTAGTAAATCTGGCCGAGGATGCAGGATGGAGCATTGATCAGACCAAGCGCGTTACCCTGTGGAGGGCCATAGTAGTAGAGCGACGGGGCGCCAACCGGCTGGCAATTTGAGGTGCGGGCGATGATCCCGGAAACGTCGATGAAGGTGATATAGGGCAGTCCCGGATCACCATTGATAACCGCGAGAATCTGGTCTTTGGGATCGTAAGATATTTCATCGCCGCGGAGATCCCCGCAGGTCGGATCGGAGAATGCGCGTCCGTTCGCGGACGCGGCGCAGCCGGCGATGCCGGTGGTGTTTCCGAGCGTGCCCGGGGCCTGTCCGGGCCAGGGGGCGGAGTTGCCGAGCTGTCCATCGAAGTCGGGTGACAATCCCGTCGGGATTACGGCGAGAACTGGTGGGGGAGTGCCCGTCGCCAGATTCATCGAGGTCAGGTCGAAGACAACGACTGAGCTGCTGCCGTTGCCGCTGAATAGAGTGCCGCCGTCGGGAGTGACGACCTCACCGTTAGGACCGGAAAGTGGGTTGATCTGATTGGCGCGCGCGGCACAGCATTGGCCTCCCGTAAAGCCGCCGAAATTGTTATTGGCGCCGAAACCTGGAATCGAAAAATTTCCTGTTCTGCAGCCAAATCTTGTCCAGTTACCCAACACGGAAACGATAGGAGGAGGAGGCACATCCCCTGGAGACCCGGGAGTAGCGCTCGGGGGCGCCTCGCATGGACTCGCGTTGTCTCCGGCTCCCGATATGCCGTTCATGCCGGCGATGGAATACACACCGAGGTCAGTGGCTGTGTCGATAACCTGGACGGCGATGCCGATGCGATCGGAAACGTAATCGAGATTGTCCGTGCCTGCCAATCCGCTGGAAGGAGGAGCCGATATCCAGCTAATGTCAAAGGAGTTGAAGGGCCCTCCGGGCTCGCCCGTGGGATTGTGTTCGGGCACGGCGATGACATCGAGGACAGCGTAACTGCCACCGGTAGTGGTGCCGCACGTGGGACAGTTGGGCACTCCCCCGCAGCTGCTCAGGATCAGAAACAGCGCGCTGACGAAAATGGTAAGCAGAATCCTCCGTCTCATCGAATTGCCTCCTGCGATTTTCCCCTCTGGGCCGTTTCTCGCCAGCCGGTGTACTAACAAACTGGTTGACCGTTTCATCCCACAACGACTCCCTGATCGGACCGACTCTAGAATCTGAACTGCACACGCTGCTCGACCACAAAAAAGTTTTGCGGCACCTGCCCGATTACGCTGGGGTCCTTCAACTGATCTATGTTGAAATTGAGCTGGTACTTCGTCCAATAATTGGGATACCAGTTGAGCCCAATGGTGTATTCGTTGGTGTGATCGTTAAACGTCGGCACCAAGCCCGGCGTGTAATAGGTCAAGAGGCTCATACCGGGTTCGTTGGCGTGGATGCCGGTGGTTCGGAAAGCGATTGCCCAGGCTCCCCATCCCCGTCCTTGGCCACCTGGCGTGTCGGGACCGAACAGCGGACGGTGCACCCGGGGAGTACCGTTTTCCGGCTGCTTTTCTCCGGTCAGCAGAAAAGTTGCATCCACGTCCCAAGCCTTGGCTATGATTGACGGCAGACTCAGGAAGCCAAGTCCTCCCGCCTGCAAAGAGCCGACACTGTTTCGGGACATATTGAGTTGGTCGAATTCGCCGCGCACTGCGAACCGGTTCTTAATGTAGGTGAACTCACCGTTGTAGCGCTGGATGGGTCCGTTAATGGCGAACTGCGGGAAGAAAGTGTAAGCGCCATCGGGCAGCGCGGCGGTGAAGCTTTGATCACCCGACAGACCCCGGGACACCGCACGGTCAATGGACCCGCCGAAGGCAAATTGCTTGAGCCAGTCATTATTGGTCTTGCGCCACGGGTAGAAGCGAAGCCGCCCAATGACCTCCGGTTGATTGGTGGTATTGGCAAGAGCATATCCTTTCCCGTTAAATGCCCCCACCCAGTACTGCATGACGCCGCCGTCAATGTCTCCATGAAAGGCAGCGCCGGGACTGCGGTACAGGGAGGCTGCCGACGGGTACAACATCGATTGAAAACCGCGTTCGACGAAATCCAGATTGGTGTCGCCGATTCCTGTCTCCTGGGCAAATGGAGCCTTGAACTGCCCCGCTTGGAATTGCAACTCCGGTCTGATTCTTACGTTGAGGTAAACGTCGCGCACAACCGAACCGGAACTCGCGGCCGCGTCAATGAGGAGCGCAAAATCAAAGTGAGAACCGTAGTTGCCTTGAAATCCGAAGCGGGCATTGCGCAGGAGAAATGTGTTCGCGGGTGAACCGTCGCCACTGTACGCTCGGTAGTCGGTATTCACGTAGCCATAGGGGCTGAGGCTGAACTGTCCGTCCGCACTCCGGATGTAAAAGTGTTCCCCGTTCCATCCCGCGGTCAGAGGGGTATCTTTTTGCGGCGTGGAGGACTGAGGCTGATCCATGAGCGCCGTCTCTACCGGAGGGTTGGGCTCCACAAGAATCGCAGGCAGCAGACGAGCAGAGCCGTTACCCGGAGCGCGAACCGGCTGCGAATTGGCCTCTACAGGAGCAGCGTCTGCCACCGGCCGAATCTGGGCCGACTCGGCATCGGTTTCCTTCGCCTTCGCCTCAACCAACTTCTTGACCATCGCCTTCAGTTCCTCGATGGTCTGACGCTGGGCTGCGACCTCGCTGCGCAACTCGTTGACTTCTTGCTTGCTCGCGCTCTCGGAGCTCGATCGACCCATCTTGCTCGCCGGGTCCGTGGCTTGAGCATGGGCCAGAGAACCATTCGCCACGAAAACGATCAGAAGCACGAACAACGTTTTTAGCGAGCGCATGTGTTTACTCTCCCGCGATGATTTGCAAAACCGGCCCACCGTCAAGGCACGCGCACACGCAGGCCGCAGACTGCCTGATTCGTTCGGACCACGAAGCGAAAGATCGATTGCGTTACTCTGAGTTCTCGTCTTGTCTGAAAAGCGGACCAGTTGCGACTTCGGCGGTTTATCACACCTAAAGATCGACTGTCAAGAGCAAATGTTTCGCATGTTTCGCATGTTTCGCACGCCGCAACGGATAGCTTGCGCACCGATTCACACAAGCGACGTTGTGCCAGAGAAACGCTAGTAGAGTGAGAGGCATCGAGAGAGTACGTAAAAGAGGTGCATCAGAGAAAAAAGATCGTCAAATTTCGAAATGAAAATTTCGGGTCGGGGACGAAATATGAAAAAAGAAATCGGGGGGAGTCCGCTCACTGATCCTGCTAAAATTGGCGCCCGTGTGTGCGTGGTTGCTACCGGGCAAGTTGCTTCCGTTCGACTTCGTTCTTCTGGTACTTATGGGTTTACACGTCGGTCAGGCCATTTTATTGCTCTTAGCGGCCGGGATCGCTGGCGCACTGAACGCGTTGGCCGGCGGCGGCAGTTTCATCTCCTTTCCCGCGCTGCTGTTCATGGGCATCCCCGCCGTGGAAGCCAATGCGACCAACACGGTCGCGCTCTGGCCCGGGTTGGCGGCCAGCGCCGTGGCTTACTTAAAACGGCTGAACGCACCCCGTCGCGTATTGCTCCCTCTACTCGTGACTAGTGTTGCCGGGGGCTGGGCGGGAGCCATACTGTTGCTCAAGACCCCGCAGCACACGTTTCTGCGCCTCGTTCCTTGGCTGCTGTTCGCCGGCACTTTGCTGTTCGCCTTCGGCAATTCGATCCGCGCCGTGGTCGGCAAGACGGCGGTCCTTAACGATCTGCAGGACATATCGGGGCAGGCGATCGTAATCGGTTCGATCGTGGAGTTGCTGGTTGCAGTCTATGGCGGATATTTTGGCGCCGGCATCGGGTTCATGACGCTGGCCATGCTCGCGGTAATGGGGATGCATGATATTCATGCTATGGGCGCGATCAGAACATTGCTGGCCGTCGCCATTAATGTGGCGGCAGTGATCACCTTCATCGTGGCTCATGCGGTCTTGTGGCCGCAGTGTATCGTGATGACCGCTGGTTCTCTCGCCGGGGGCTGGTTCGGCGCGCATTACGCGCAGCGGGCTGACCCTAAGAAAGTGCGCGGCGTTGTGATCGGCGTGGGCGTCGTCATGACCGCATACTTCTTCGTTACGGTGCGCTAACCCCTTCCATGGGAGAGGTTTTTGTTGGTTTGTCTTTGACCCTCATTTTTTTGATCCCTCGGTCATGATCGGCTTATCATCCAAGGACTCGCGTTAAAGGCGCCAACCAATGACTCTAAAGTCGGTTGTGACACTTCTTGAGGTTTTACATTTCGCAGACAGCCATACCGCCGTAATCCTTCCCGAGCTTGGCATTCGCATCACTTACGATTCGCTGCGACAGCAGGTACTGGCCATGGCGGATGCCTTGGCCTCCGCCGGCATTCGCCGCGGCGATGCGGTAGCGATCGCATTGCCCAACGGCTTGCCGGCGATTGTGAGCTTTCTTGCTGCCTCCATCGCCGGTACGGCCGCTCCTTTGAACCCGGCCTACCCCTATGAGGAATTTCTTTTTTTCCTTGGGGACACGAATGCCCGCATCCTGCTTTGCCCTCCGGTGGGCTCGGAATTCGCGCGCAGCGCAGCGGCGGACCGCAAGATTCCCGTGGTCTCGGTGAGAATGAGCGACCAGGGCGAGGTTCATCTCGTCGATGCCGCCACTGGGAGTTCGGCAGTCGAGCCCACCGCTGACGACATTGCCCTGGTCCTACACACCAGCGGAAGCACGGGGCGGCCAAAGCGTGTTCCGCTACGGCATTTCAACCTCGCGGTCTCGTCGGCGAATATCGCGAACACTTACGCACTGTCGGAGGAAGATGTTTCGCTGTGCATCATGCCGCTGTTCCACATTCATGGGTTGATTGGCTCAACCGTGGCAACGTTGCTTTCCGGCGGCACCGTTATTGTTCCTACCAAGTTCAACGCCCTTTCTTTCTGGCGCACCGTAGGAGAACATCGCGTGACTTGGTATTCGGGAGTGCCCACGATGCATCAGCTTCTGCTAGCCCGAGCTCACCAGAAGCCGGCGGAAGCTGCTACCCTGCGCTTCATCCGTTCCTGCAGCGCACCCCTCTCGGCCGAGCTCATTCATAAAATTGAGGAGCTCTTTGGTGTACCCTTCGTGGAAGCCTACGGAATGACGGAGGCTGCCCACCAGATGACCTCGAATCCCTTGCCCCCGCGGCATCGCAAAGCCGGCTCTGTCGGTGTGGGCACCGGGCTGCGCATCAGCATCATGGATAAGGAGGGCAAACACCTCAGCACCAATCAGAGGGGCGAAGTTGCGATTCAGGGCGCTAACGTGTTTCGGGGATATGAAAATAATCCCGAAGCCAATGCTCGCGCCTTTGTGGAGGGATGGTTCCGAACCGGAGACGAGGGATTTCTTGACGAAGACTGCTATTTGCATTTGACGGGACGAATCAAAGACATCATCATCCGCGGCGGCGAGAATATCGCGCCGCACGAAGTCGATGAAATTTTGCTGAGACATAGCGCCGTCACCGCGGCGGTTACGTTTGGCTGTGCGCATCCCGTGCTGGGTGAAGAAGTGGCCGCCGCCGTGGTCTTGCACGAACCAGGGGGCGCTACCGAGTTAGAACTAATCAAGCACTGCCGCGAGTTTCTGGCAGAATACAAATGTCCAACCAAGATTTATTTGGTGAAAAGTATTCCGACCACCGCGACCGGAAAAATTCGCCGCCGCGCAGTCGCCGCCGCGCTAACCGATGACCAGCGTGCATAATCAAGTATGAGATTTCTGATCGCAGGGGCGGGCGCAATCGGAGCCTATATCGGCGCGCGCATGGCGCAAGCCGGATTCGATGTCACGCTCTTCGCGCGCGGACCGCATCTTCTCGCTATGCAGGCGCACGGCGTGCAGGTGAAAAGCCCCGAGGGAGATTTCGCGGCGCGGCCCGCCATCGCCAGTTCCCTCGAGGAAGTGGGACGGGTGGACGTTGTGTTTCTCGGTGTAAAGGCCCACGGCTTGCCGCAACTGGCGCCTCATTTGGCGCCGGTATTGGGGCCGGAAACAACAGTTGTCAGCACCCAGAACGGAATTCCATGGTGGTACTTCCAGGGTTTCGGTGGCGAATGGGAGGGACTACGTCTGGAACGAGTCGACCCCGGCGGCGTGATTTCCTCCGCCATCGAAGCGCATCGGGTGGTGGGGTCCATTGTTTACTTTTCGACTGAGATTCCTTCACCCGGAGTGATTCAACACATCGAGGGCAACCGCATTTCTCTTGGTGAACCAGAAGGGTCCCGTTCTGATCGCTGTCGACGAATTGCCGAGGCGCTCATCGCCTCCGGCCTGCGTTGCCCGGTAACTACTCGCCTCCGGCACGAGATTTGGGTGAAGGTCCTGGGCAACGCTTCCTTCAACCCGGTCAGCGCCCTGACACGTGCCACACTGGCTCAGATGGTGCACGATCCTGGGGTTTGTTTGGTGATCCGCAATATCATGGAGGAAGTGGAAGCGGTCTCGCACAAGTTAGGCATGGAGCTGCCTGTGTCAATCGATCAGCGCATTGCCGGTGCGGAAAAGGTTGGGGAGCACAAAACCTCCATGCTGCAAGATCTCGAAGCGGGGCGACCGATGGAACTGGAAGCGCTGGTCGGGGCGGTAGTGGAACTGGGCGAACGCGTCGGTCTCCCCATGTCCTACACGCGCACCGTGTATAGCTGCACGAAGCTATTGGCGAAGTGTGCGCTTGGGTAGCGACCAAAAAGCGCGGAGTACCAGACACTCCAGAATACTGACGGCGTGACGCCGGCGGAACGAGGGTCGTGGCCTCGTTCTTTTCGGCCCGGCCGTTCACCGGTAACCTCGCGTCGAAGCGAAAGTAAAAATATTTGCAGGGGTTTGACAATTAGGGATATACTCCCATTGTCGCTGGTCCACTTATCGGACCATTTGCTTATGGTAGCTCCGTCTAAATCCGATTTCGAGGTAATCCGAAGGAACAAAGTCTACGAAGAAGTCGCCAAACAAATCGAACGTTTGATTCTCAAGAAGCTGCAGCCCGGTGACAAACTGCCTTCGGAACGCGAACTGGCGGAAATGCTGCAAGTAAGCCGCAGTTCCATTCGAGACGCGATTCGGGGCTTGGAACTGATGGGCTTGGTTGAACCGCGCCAAGGCACCGGCACAATCGTTCGCGAAATATCGGCGGAGGCGTTGGTCAATCCTTTTGCGAATGTCCTCAAGCACCGGCGGGAACCGGTCGGCGAGCTTCTGGATTTTCGCAAGATGCTCGAGCCGCCGTTGGCTGCGCGCGCAGCTAAGCACGCTTCTCCCGAAGAAATTGCGGAGATGGAAGAGATTCTGCGACGGCAAGAAATAACGCTATCTCGCGGCGAAGTCAGCATTGCCGAGGACGCGGAATTCCACTACAGCATTGCGCTGGCTTCGGGGAACAGTGTGGTGCTGAAGGTGCTCGACATTCTCATGGAGCTGTTGCGTGAAACGCGGGAACGCTCTGTACAGTTGAAAGGGCGCCCGCAAAAGTCGCTCGCGGGCCACCGCCGGATCCTGGCTGCGATCAAGCGTCACGATGCTGAGGCTGCAATGGCGGCAATGCGGCGGCACATTGAGGACATCGAAGAGATCGTTCTTGAGATCTGACCAACGTAGAGTTCTTCGCGTAGGCCGGCGATTGGCAATTGCGTGGAAAAGCGATCGCGTCACATGGACGTCGTAATGGGGACGATCAGATTGACTGACCTGGGCATTGACATGAGCCGTGCGGCCATCGCGCCTCACCAGGACACTCCCGTGGCAACTCTGACGCTGCGTGTTGCTGAAGCGCGTGTCGAGGACATCGGCCGTGCGGTTGCCCGACTAGCGCCAGCCGACCTGCTGCGCCTGGGTGCGCAAGCGGGCGACGTGCTGAAGATCACCGGTGGTACCATCGGCGTCGCGCGTGCCGAGCTCTCGCACGAAGGCCACGAAGGCACGGCCCAGATGGACGGCACCTGCCGCAGTAATTGCAGCGCGGGGTTGCAGGAGCAGGTGACGGTGGCGCTCATCGAGCACGCTCAGGCAGTGGCGGTTCGCTTGTCGCCGTTGTGGGTTGGGGCCGCGCCGGCGACCATTGCGCCCGATCAGATACTGAAGGATCTGGAAGGCGTTCCGGTCATCGCCGGCAGCGTCGTGCGTGTGCCGACATTTGCCAAGGCGGTGAACTTCCAGGTGGTGCGCACGATTCCCTCTGGACCTGTAGTGATCGGGAAATCCACCGACCTCCGAGTCGTGGAAAGCGAGGAGAAATCGGTCCGAATTCCGGCGGTATCCTACGAAGATATCGGCGGACTGGAGCGCGAAGTAGCACGCGTCCGCGAAATGGTCGAGCTGCCGCTGAAATACTCGCGCATCTTCGAACGTCTGGGAATTCTGGCGCCAAAGGGCGTCCTGTTGTACGGCCCTCCGGGCACGGGCAAAACTCTGCTGGCCCGCGCCGTAGCGGCCGAAAGCCGCGTGCACTTCATTCACCTCAACGGTCCGGAAATCATGCGGAAGTTCTACGGCGAGAGCGAGGCTAAACTTCGCGAGGTGTTCGAGGACGCGGCGCGCCATGCGCCGGCGATCCTTTTCATCGACGAAATCGACGCAGTGGCTCCTAAGCGCACCGAAGTGGCCGGAGAGGTCGAAAAGCGTGTCGTGGCGCAGCTTCTAAGCTTGATGGATGGCTTTGTCGCGCGCGGTCAGGTCATCGTCATCGGCGCGACCAACATCCCCGAGGTTCTGGATCCGGCATTGCGGCGTCCCGGTCGCTTCGATCGCGAGATTGAAATCGGTGTTCCCAATACTCAGGCCCGGTTGCAAATCTTGCGGATCCACACGCGCGCCATGCCGCTCGCGCCTGACGTCGACCTGCAGGAGGTCGCCGAGCATTCTCACGGTTTCGTAGGTGCCGATCTCGAAGCGCTGGGTCAGGAAGTCGGCATGATCGCGTTGCGCCGCTTTCTTTCCGCCTCGCCGCTCGAGACTGGCGGGGGCGTTTCCGCGGATCTAGCTGCGCTGCAGATCACGCGCCACGACTTTCTCGGTGGTTTGAAGGAAGTCGAGCCCAGCGCGACTCGCGAATTCTTTATTGAGAAAAGCTCATCCACCTTTGCATCCCTCGGAGGGCTCGACGAGGTGAAACGGTTGCTTGATGGCGTCGTCGAGCACTCCCACATGCGCGATGAACTCTACGAGCAGGTTGGGCTGGCGCCGCCGCGCGGCATCCTGCTGACCGGACCGTCGGGCACGGGAAAGACTGCGATGGCGCGAGCGCTCTCGGGCGAAAAGCAGATTCCTCTTATCGCCATTGACGGCCCGCAACTGTACTCGAAGTGGTTGGGCGAATCCGAACGAGCGCTGCGGGAAGTTTTCAAGAAGGCGAGACGGACGGCACCGTGCATTCTGTTCTTCGACACGATTGACGCGGTCGCGCCCAAATTCGGCGTTGATCAGTTTGGTACAGACGTTTATCAGAGAATTCTCAGCCAGCTTCTGCGTGAAATTGACAACTTGCGTGATGTCAAAGGCGTGATTCTGCTGGCGGCCACCAACCGTCCGGAGCGGATTGAACCGGCCTTGTTGCGAAGCGGGCGCTTCGACTATATACTCCCGTTCGCCAAACCCGACGCTGCCGATCGCGCTGCGATTATGCGCATTTGCTGTAAGCGTGTACCCTTTGCACCCGACATTGATTTCAACGAGTTCGCAGACCGGATGCAGGGGCTCACCGGCGCCGATATCGAAAGTTTGTGCAAGAAGGCAACCTTGTCGGCGATTGTAGAATTTCAGAACGGCAATCACGACGCGCCTTTTGTTGTCTTGCGCAGCGATTTCCTGGAGGTTCTTGAGTCCGATCGCGGCAGCCCCAAGCAAGTGGCAGTCATCAACCAACGGAAAAGAGTGCGCCTGTTCGGCAGCGCCGGGGAGATATGCCCGGACGGTTCGGACTAGTGGTATCAACCGAGCAAAGAACGAGGATTGATTATGAGTTACACGGAACTTACGGTGTGGACGCGCGGCATCATTATGGACAAAGAAGGCCGCGACATCGTCAATTCCATCTCCGCTTCCGCGCGCATTGAGGGCAAGTACGCGCAGGCGATGGAAAACTATGTCGATAATCCCGATCGCACCAACGCCCCGACACGCAAGTACTGCCGCGTGAGCGACGAGGTGATCGAGAATGAGCTCACTTATGAGAACGAGCAGCCCAACATCGTCGTGCTGGTCGAGGGCACGATGGTCAAGGGTTGGGATTACATGCGTGGGATGCCGCCAGGCGGGACACTCGTCATCAACACACACTACACGCCGGAGTACATGATTCGTTTCGTCCCCGGTGCCGAACGGCTGTCCCAACTGGTCTGTGTTGATGCCGCTCACCTAGCCGACCACAAATGGCTTTACTACCGACTGGGCGAACTCGGACTCGACCGCCTTTCGACAGAGGGCGCAGCCGAGCGCAATAAATCAATCGCACCCGACATCGCCGCTCCGCTCATTGCTGCGGTAGTCAAGACCACCGGCATCGTCAAGATGGAGACGATTGAACCGATGATCGCGAACAAGCGGGCATTCGAAATGGCGCTCGACGAGTTGCACATCATGAAGCTGAACCCAGTGGCTGCATAGGCCAGTCACTGCATTAGGAAGGAATCGAAGGATCACATGTCGACCAAAGGCACACACATCCCCGAGCGTTTAAAGATTCCGTTCGCTGGCATCACGCCCGCGCCAACGCAGGAAAAAGGGCAGGATCTGTTCCCTACCGGCAATTGGCGTTCGATCCGCCCGGTTTACCGCGACAAGTTACCGCCCTGCAACAACGCTTGCGGAACCAACGAAAAGATTCAGGGTTATCTCGACTTGGTGAAGCGCGGCAAGTATCTGGATGCCTACGCTCTCATTAAGGAAGACATGCCCTTCCCGTCGGTCACCGGCCGCGTGTGCTACCACCCGTGCGAGCAGGCCTGCAACCGTGGTAAGTACGATGAGGCCATCTCGATCCGCGCCGTCGAGCGTTTTCTCGGCGATCTAGGGCAAGCCTTGAAGCGAGACGTGGTCAAGGCCGGCAAGTCCAACGGCAAGAAGGTTGCCGTCGTCGGATCGGGTCCCGCCGGCCACAGCGCCGCGTACCAATTGGCGCGCCTCGGCTACGGAGTCACCATCCTCGAGAAGTCCCCGAAAGCAGGGGGACTCAATCGCGGCGGGATTCCGGACTGGGTTCTCCCGCAGGATGTGCTCGAGCGCGAGATCAAACGCCTGGTCGAACTCGGAATCACGATTCGAACCAACGTCGAAGTCGGAAAAGACGTTTCCTGGGACGACTTGAAAAAGGACTACGACGCTGTAGTGCTAGCCGTCGGCCTCACCGAGCCCAATAGCGTGCGCGCCGAGGGCGAAAATAAAGATGGCGTGCTCTATGGGCTTCCTTTCCTGCGCGATATCGGCATGGGCACATCCAAAGTCAAGTTGGGTGCGCGAGTCGCCGTCATCGGCGGCGGAAACACCGCAATCGACTGCGCTCGCGAAGCGTTGCGGCAGGGCGCGGTCGAAGTCACCATGATCACGGTCGAAGGCAATCGCGAAGAGATGCCGGCCTCGCCGGAAGATCTCCACGACATGCTCGAAGAAGGCGTGGAATTGATGCACGGGCACGCGGTGACCGCGGTCCTCGGCAATGGCAAGGTTGAGACCCTGCAACTGCATCCGGCGCGCTTTTCCGGCGCCATCAACGCTTCACCGATCACTGTGAATCGAGAAGTCCCCGCCGAGCAATTCCACGTCGATCACGTGATCATCGCCGTGGGCCAACATGCGTCGCTGGCTTGGCTGCCAGCCGAGTTCAAGACCGAGCGCGGGACCATCAAGATCGACCGCTTTGGACGTCTCGGCGACACCAACTTTTTTGCCGCCGGCGACATCGTGCAACTCGGTTCGGGTCAGCCACTGATGGTGGTAAACGCCGTCGGCGATGGCAAGCGCGTTGCGTTCAATCTGGACAAGGTGATGCGCGGCGAATCGCTGGAGCCACGGACAATTCCCATCGACGTCATCTTCGATTTGAATCGCATGAATATGACGTATTTCCCGCACTTCCCCCGCGTCCATCAAACACTGCTGCCCCCGGCCAGCCGGCGCAAGACGCAACAGGAAGTGATTCAGGCCTTCACGGAAGAGCAAGCGGTCGAGGAGGCCGGCCGGTGTTTCAGTTGCGGCACCTGCAACGCGTGTGACAACTGTTATCTCGTCTGTCCGGAGCCCTGCATTGCCCGTCCGGCACGGTCGAACGGTCTCTACAAGATTCTCGTGGACTATTGCAAAGGATGCCGCGTCTGCATTGAAGAGTGTCCCACGGGCTGCCTCGAAGGCGTGCCCGAACTCGATTTCGATACCGGCGTAGTACGCATGGATACAGCCTTCGCCATCTCGCCCGGCCTGCATGGACGACAGGCGGAGGAATTGAGGCATCTTGGCGAGCGCGCCGCAAAGAACATCTAGAGCGGAGCATTAGAATTGAGAATTGCAGAGCATTGGAGCAAATCATGGCAACAGCTACCGCAGCAAAAAAGAAGATGGTCCGCATCAACGGTTGCGTGGCGGCAGCGCAGGCCGCGAAGTATGCCGATGTCGATGTGATCGCGGCCTACCCTATCCGGCCGTACACGGCGACAATGATGGCGCTCGCGCAAATGGTGGCCAATGGAGAACTCGATGCCGAGTACATCGTGGCCGATAGCGAGCACTCGCAACTGAGCATCTCGCACGGCGCATCGTCGTGCGGCGCGCGCGTCTTCACCGGCAGCTCCGGTGTAGGTGTGCAATTCGCCTACGAACTCTACTCTCCGATCTCCGGCAGTCGTATGCCGGTGCAGATGATGATCGCCGATCGCACGCTCGACCCTCCCGGCGATTTCGGTTCCGAGCATACCGACGCGCTCTCCACCCGCGACATGGGATGGCTCATGGGCTGGTCATGCGATGCCCAGGAGGCATTCGACAATCATTTAATGGCTTATCGAATCGGTGAAGACCCGCGCGTGCTTTTGCCGCAGATGGTCTGTCAAGACGGCTTCTTCGTCTCGCACATCACAAGCGACGTTGAATTGCCCGACTCGGGTCAGGTGAAGGAGTTCCTGCCGCCCTACAAGCATCCTTACCCGCTCGATCCGCGGCATCCGGTGTCACACGGCCCTCAGATCATGCCCGAGCAGGGTCCGCCGCTTCAGTTGGAGCGGGCGCGCGCCATGGAAGATTCCATGGCGGTGATCGAAGAGGTCCACGACGAGTTCGCGAAAATCTTCGGCCGGCGCTATGACCCCTGGGTCGAAGAGTTCATGACCGATGGCGCCGACGTTGTCTTTTTCCTGCAGGGCGCACACGCCGTGACGGCTCGTTTCGCGATTCAGCACATGCGCGATAAGGGTCTGAAAGTCGGTCTCGTACGCCTGCGGACGATCAGGCCATACCCCACCGATCGCGTGAAAGAAGTCCTCAGCAAGTTCAAAGTGGTCGGCGTGATCGAGACCAACATGGGACTCGGCGGCGTTAGCAGCGGCGGCGTGCTCTATGGAGAGGTCTGCGCGGCTCTCTACGAAAGTGACCGAAGGCCACTCGTCCTGTCGTTTATGGCGGGCATGGGTGGCGAGGCAATCGTGCTGAAGGAATTCTATTGGATGGCTGAGAGAATGTTGGACGCGCAGAAACGCGGCAAAATCGAAAAGCGCACGCACTGGGTTGGATTCGAAGAATAAGAAAAGTGGAGAGCCGGCGGGACGCCGGCTCTCTGCAGGAGGATTCATATGGCAACCATAGAAGTTCAACGGCAGCTGCTGCCAATTCTCGAAAGCCCGAATCAGGGCGCGCGTTTCTATAACCCTGAATTGCCTTCGTCCGAGCCGTTCGTGCCTGGCCACCGAACGTGCGCCGGCTGCGGGCCTTCCATCCAGTACCGGATGACGAGCAAGGCAGCGGGCGACAATACGATCCTGGTTGGACCGACGGGCTGCATGTATGTTGCGAACAGTTCATATTTGTGCACACCCTACAATGTGCCTTGGGCGCACACGCAGATTGGCAGCGCGGGCAGCTTCACCGCGGGCGTCGCGGCCGCCTATGAAGCCATGATCCGTAAAGGCAAATGGAAGGGCGCCTACCCGAACATTATCTGCGAGGCGGGCGACGGAAGCGCGTCCGACATCGGCCTCGCCTCAATTTCAGGCGCGCTCTATCGCAATCACGACTGTCTGATTATCTGCTACGACAACGAGCAGTACGCGAACACCGGCATCCAGGCTTCGTCGCGAACGCCCTACGGCGGCATGACGACCTTTTCCCCTCCCGGCCCGCTGGTTCCGGAGGCAAAGAAATTGTTTCCCAAAGACCTGGCTCGCATGATGGCGGCAGGCCATCCGCACTGCTACGTAGCGACCGCGAGCGTCGGCTACCCCATCGACTTGATGAATAAAGTACGCAAGGGACTCAACCACAAGGGCGCGGCATATCTGATGGTTTACACCCCGTGCCAGAAGGGCTTCGTGTACGAGACACCGCGTTCCATCGATCTTGGCCGGCTAGTCGTCGAGTGCGGGCTCTACCCCATTTGGGAGTGGAACCCAGAGAAACGTGAGTTTGATTACAGCTTCCGTCCGCAGAGCATGCGGCCGGTATCCGAGTATTTGAAATTGCAGGGACGCTTCGGCCATCTCCATGCCGAGCACATCGCTACTTTGCAGAAGTTTGCCAATGAACAGTGGCGAATGATGGGCGTGGCGTTGCCCGAAGCATTGATCCAGTTTGCCGATGCGAAAAATCTGGTCAATATGGCGTCGGCGGTAGAAGCCGCGGCCGTGGCGGAGACTGTATGAACCCTACAAACACCCCTCCATCTCCACCTGCGGCTCCCGAGCCCCAGGAAAGCTATATCGTCAGCGAAGGGAAGAAGCGCGGGTCGACGCGCGACGTCCGGACGGATGCGGCGTTCGATCGCTACTACACCGTCCTACGCGTACACGCGGGGGACGCGATCCTCACCGACAACTGGCACACGAATGAAGTTCTGGACCATACACGCAACAACTTCGAGGGCTACACCTTCGCGATGCGAACATTGGAGGCCTGGGGCGCGATGATCGAGAATGACCGCCGCGCCAACTATATTGCCGGTGGGCGAGTGTGGGTCATGGATCTGGAGCCCTGCGCCGCCAAGAAGCCTCGGCTGCCGGGCGCCGGAGCCGGCAAGAAGTAGCGTACCCTTGCGCCGCATCCTGCTCATCGACGACACACGGGAGATCGCCGAGCTTCTGACGTTTGCGTTGCGTGACCACGGCTACGAGGTCTTCGCAGAGGGATACTCTGCTGCCGTCAACGAACTGGTTCGGGAGTACGTCGCCGATGCGCTCGTGCTGGATTGTTCCGCCTACGCCATGAGCGAGGCACTCTTCGACGCCTTGCGTCATCATCCGGATCATACCGAGCTTCCCGTGGTCATCATCAGTGACACACCGGAGATGGCCGACTCCAGCCTCCGTTCTCGGAACGCCCGAAGAGTCTTGCTCGTCCCGAAACCGTTCACCGGCGCGCAAGTCGTAAGAGCGCTCCATGATCTATTGGGATAAAGCCGTGGTGGAATAGCTATGCCATTGTGGAGCATGGACGAGTGGAAATATGTCGAACGCGAGATCGTCAGCGATCCGAAGGGCAGGCAATGGACTGTAGCGCTGATGGATGTGCTCGGTCAGGAAGGTGATCCTGACTTGCCGAATAAGTTGCTCGAACTTCAGTATTCGTCGGGTCGATATTTCACCCTCGTCTACTCGGCCAGTGGAGCACTCCAACGGGAACACGGCTACCCCTCTCTAACAGAAGCGGAAGAAGCGTACCGAGACCTGCTCGTGGCCGTTATCGATGGCAGTGTCGATCCGACACAACCAGTGTTCCGTCAGGATTTAGAAGACTGATGGTTAGCGCTTTCGATTAACCTTCCGTAGGGCAGGAAGGGGCAGGCCCGACGCTTCACTGTATTTGCCGCGTATCTACCGGCCGGGGTCCAGATCTCTCATCACGACATGAAGCACCTGTCGGACTTGTCGCGCATCGCGCTCGTAAACCGTCGCGCTCGGGCCGCTTCTGTCGTCGTTAATAGCATCGTTATTGGCGTCGGTATGATCTCGATACGTTCGCGCGACCCGCGGGAGACGGGCACAACCGCCGCGAATCAGTCCCGCCCTCTCGGCGACGGCGAGCCGCAGGTTGAACGACCAATCCCCAATCTTGTCGGCCAATTTCCCCGCCGGCGCGTCCGCGGCAGCCAGCGTACTCAATCCCTTATGTTCCAACGCGTCGGTTACGATGGCCTCCAGGATTCCGCAAGAAATGCGCAGAGAAAGGTCATAGTCCCCTTGTTCGAGGGCGTGCCGACTATCGTTATAGGCCTCCTCGAGAACGGGCCGGAGCACGGCATTATGAACAAACTCGAATCGGCGAGGCACCGGTACCTCAACGGCTGGGGAGTATTCACTAGCGCCCGCGCCTTTGTCGCCGTCCATTGCAGAGAGCGAGGCCACGGCTTGCTCCAGCACGTCGAGCAGACGCTTGACGATCTCGGCCATCGCAGCCCCTTCGACGGCATTGCCGGCTGCGGAGCGCACGAGCAACGCCTCGCTAAACGACCGGGCTAGCCAATGGGATTTACTGCCTCCAGATAATTGATTGACTGTTACTCCACAATCTTCCTGCCAGGCGCGAGTGGCCGCGATCGCCGGACCATCCGACGGATGACCGGCGACTACATCGTGAACCTCATGTCCGCGCCGGATCAGGCCATCCAGGTCAGACAGGGAAGTCTCGATTTGAGCGCGCAGGCTCTCATTTAACGGCATCGATTGCGTCTCCAATTACTTGCCAGTGCCACGGGGAAGTTATCTCGCCGCCACAGGATATCCGGGATATCCGCAAAATCCTTGACAGTCCCGCAGCGAGGATGTTAATTTTGCGCGAACAAGTGGTTCGATCACTGGACCAGTATATCGCAGCTGGGTGTTGCACCTTGAGCTCTTGAGTAACAGCCTGGTGGGTGAGCTGGTTCCGTCGCCCGGAACAAAGTAGTTCCGGCAGTGCGCTGTTAACACGCCGTCTTGGAGGTATACCGATGACTGCATCTCCCGCGGCGCTGATTCACCCCTCGCGTATTCCTAATCGCTGGGTCCAGTTAATCGCCGGCATCGTCGCGATGATGGCCATTGCGAACCTGCAATACGCATGGACTCTTTTCACCAAACCCATCCAAGCCCATCTGCACGTCAGCCTCATCGCTGTGCAGTGGACCTTCACTCTCTTCGTAGCGCTGGAAACTTGGCTCGTGCCCTTTGAGGGGTACCTGGTCGATGTCATCGGACCCCGATTCATGCTGGGTCTTGGTTCCATCATGATCGGGCTGGGCTGGATCGGACCGGGCTATGCGGAAACGATCTACGGCCTCTACTTTTGGTATGGGGTGGGCGGCGTCGGTGCTGGAATAGTCTATGGGGGCGCCATTGGGAACGCGCTGAAATGGTTCCCGGACCATCGGGGCCTCTGCGTTGGCTTGACTGCCGGAGCTTTTGGCGTAGGTACCGCGACCACCATCGCTCCCATTGCCGAGATGCTGAAAGTCTCGGGCTACCAGCACACGTTCATCTTCTGGGGAATTATTCAGGGAGTGGTTGTGCTGGCATGTTCCTTGTTTTTGGCGAGGCCGCCGGTGGGATGGACGCCGGCAGATTGGAAAGAGAAAGAAGCAAAGATCAAAGCCAAAGTAAATACCTCGTCTGCCGACATGACGCCGTGGGAGATGCTACGGGAGCCGTCTTTTTACATCATATATTTGATGATGGCTATGCTAGCCTTCGGTGGTTTGGTGGTTACGGCACAACTAAACCCCATGGCTTCTTCGTACCATGTTGATAATGTCGTCGTAGCCTTCGGGATGACCGCCTTGGTGCTGGCTATCACCGTCGATCGTATCCTGAATGGGTTTACACGGCCATTCTGGGGATGGGTATCAGATCATATCGGCCGCGAGAATTCCATTTTCATCGCTTTCGTTTTGGAGGCCCTCGCGGTATATGCGCTGCTGCAACTGATCAACCATCCCATCTGGTTCGTTGTGTTATCAGGCCTCTGCTTCTTCGCGTGGGGCAATATTTTCTCATTGTTCCCGTCGCTGACGGGCGATCTATACGGAAAAAAATGGGCCACCACCAACTATGGGATCGTGTACACCGCCAAGGGAGTGGCCGCAGCCTTTGCCGGTCCTGGCGCCGCCTGGCTGTTTGCCAAGACCGGTTCCTGGACAAAGGTCTTCTGGGCGATGATTGTGTGCGACCTGGTAGCTGCGTTTATGGCTTTACTGTGGCTGAAGCCAATGGCAGGCCGCTTGGTCAAGAATTCCCGCTGCACACCTCCGGTTGCCGATGTTGCCAATCTAGCTGCGCCGACAAAAGCACACGGCGCTGCATAGCGAAACCCGCCGCCGGCGGTATTGCTGGGCGTAGTTATAACCCGCCGAAAATGCGCGGCAATCATTTGACCGCCATGATAAGCTTGCGCCGTTTAGGAGGTCTGTATGGTTGCCAATCCGCTGCCCACACCAACCCTGACGCTCGCCACTGAGATAACGCCTACCGAAGCGACCGTTCGTTGCTCAGGCAGAATCACAACGCAAAACGCCGATCAGTTGCGCGACACCGCGCGCAACCTGATCGCCGAGAACAAGCGCCTCGTGCTCGACCTCAGCGATGTCAGCTACCTCGACAGCTCCGGGCTGGGGAGGATCGTCAGCGTGTACATCTCGGCCAAGAAGGCCCGGTGCAGCTGAAGCTCATCAATCTCAGCCCGCGCGTGAAGGAGATCTTCACGCTCACACGACTGGATGAGGCGCTGGCAGGCCACGAAGAGTATCTCGGAGCTACTCCGGACTAGAAACGGCTGAGTGCACCCTATTGGCCCCCTCCGATGCCAACTGAACCGGGCGGCTTGAGGGAGGGCCGTCGGTTGGAAATTGTTAGATCGCGGTAGGGACGGATTATGGCTGATCGCGCCGAGTTGGCCCGGGGAATTTCACCCCGAGCCCCTCACAGATCCGGTCGTGAACCCCTCGATTCATCCGGCTCGTGCCACCCAACGAAGGCTGCCGCCTTCCATCAGGACAAGCAGTTCCTCCGGTTGCCCGTTGACTCCATCCCGACGTGGGTAGCCTGCCCCCTTGCTCCACGGGAATTGCCCCGCTTCCTCGCTACTACGAAGCAGTGCGCCCCTGACCCATCGATGTGTGCGGTGCGATAAAAAATCAAATTCTTCATGATTTGTTCCTCTCGTCGGATCTGGACTTGGGGCTCCTGAACTTGGGCAAGCAGTTGCAAGGATGCG